>Ga0105046_10004822_pt1 | contig 21438 bp, 17 predicted proteins | sample MAT03_FD_78385 | JGI IMG/M metagenome (GOLD analysis project Ga0105046, IMG submission 78385) | Freshwater microbial communities from Lake Fryxell liftoff mats and glacier meltwater in Antarctica - MAT-03 (megahit assembly) | ecosystem: Environmental > Aquatic > Freshwater > Ice > Liftoff...
GGGGAGCAGCGCAATGAAAAGAGCCAGGCCGGCGGATGCCGGACTGGCTCAGGTTGGGTCCATCGAGGGGCCGAGGCCCGTCGACTTCACGGGGCGGGCGCGGCGGCGTCATCACCGGCGCCGTCGGCCGGCGGGGTCTCACCGTCGGCCGGCGGGGCGGCGACGTCGGACGGCGGCGGGGTCTCGGTCTTGGTGCCGTCCTCGGGGGTGGCGGTGTCGGCCTTGGACTTGTTGCAGCCCATGGTGCCGATGGAGAGCGCAGCGAACACAAACGCGATGGTGGCCTTCTTCATAACGATCTCCTGTTCGACCCCCTCGTCGGGAAAAATCCCCTGGAAGAGGGGCGTCGGCTAGCGACAGACGAAGCGGGCCAACGCAGATACCGTAGTTTCGCGGAGATTGCCAGAACTGGTCGCATGCCCCCCTGCGACCAGGTGCAACGCGCGTCGGTCGCTGGAATCTGTGGCCTGACAGGCCGTGCCGCCCGACAGATGGGGGGTGGCGGACCTCTATTTCTCGCTGAGGTCCTCGTCGTGCTCGATCTCGTCGAGGGCGAGCTCGGCGGCGTCGAGGCTGTCGCGCAGGTCGATGATGACGGCCGCGAAGCGGTCCTGGTCGGCCGCGTCGCCGCCGAGGTCGTTGTGCAGGTCCTCCCAGGCCCGATAGATGCGTTCGATCGCGGCCTGGGTGCTGCCGGCGTCGACACCCTCGCGCCGCAGCTCCCGATAGCGCTTCGTCAGGTCGGCGAACATCCGGTCCCGGGCGTCGCGCCAGCGCCGGTACGCGCGCTGCGGGTCGCGCGAGCTGGCCCAGCGACGCGCCGAACGGTCGATGTCGTCGACGCTGCGGCGCAGGGCCCGGACCATGCCGCGGTAGGCCGTGAGGTGCTCGCGGACATATTGTCGGCCGCCCTGCTCGCGCGCGTGGGCCTTCTCGCCGGCGAGGTCGTCGTCGCGAAATCCGGACTTGCGGCGGGCCTCGGCGAGCTCCTCGGGGGTCATCGGCGGGGGCGCGGGCCGGTCGACGCGGGCCGGCCGCGGGCGGGCGACGGCGCGGCCGGGGGTTTGCTCGCTGCAGGCTCCGGAGAGGCCGAGGACGGTCAGTGCGAGGCTCGCGGGACGACGCATGGCTCGCTCCGGCTACGCCGGTGGTGGCCGACGGCGGGACTCTTTTACGGCGGCTGGCGTCTGGCGGCAAGCGGGCTCGGCGGGAGGGGCTGGTACACTCGCGGCGCGATGTCCAGCCCGGCTGCCATGCTCGAGGTCTTGCAGGCGGCGGCCGAGGTACTGGTAGGTCGCGGGGGTCCGGCGGCGCTGGCGACGGTGATCGCTCGCGCTGGTTCGGCGCCGCAGGTGGTCGGGGCGCGGCTGTTGCTGCGGGCCGACGGCTCGATGGTGGGCACGGTCGGCGGCGGGGCGATCGAGGCCCAGGTGCTCGAGGCGTGCCGGACCACGCTGCGCGAGGGCAACCCGAGCGTGGTCAAGGCGCACCTGGTCCGCGACCTCGGCATGTGCTGCGGCGGTTCGATGGAGGTGTTCGTGGAGTATCTCGACGCGCAGAGGCGGCTGGTGTTGGTCGGCGGCGGACACGTCGCGCAGGCGCTGGCCCCGGTGGCCCGCGGCGTGGGGTTTCGCGTGGTCGTGGTCGACGACCGCGAGGACATCCTGGCCCACCCGGCGTTCGACCCGGACCGCCGCGAGCTGGCCGATGTGGACGAGCTCGCGGCGGTGCTGCCGGACCTGGGCGAGCGCGACTATCTGGTGATCGCGACCCGCGACCACGCCCGCGACGAGCAGGCCCTGGCGGCGCTGCTGCGCCGGCCGCACCGCTACATCGGCATGATCGGGAGCCGCCGGAAGGTTCACGCGATCGTGGCGAGGATCGTCCGGCGCGAGCAGGAGCTCGGGCGTGGGGCGCCGGATCTGGGCCGGCTACGCGCGCCGGTCGGGCTGGCGCTTGGGGGCCGCACGCCGGCCGAGATCGCGGTGTCGATCGTCGCCGAGCTGCTGGCCGACCGCCACGGTGGCAGCGGGGCGCCGATGAACGTCGTGTCGCAGGCGATCTCCCGCATCGACCGCGTCGACCGCATGGGCCTCAGCGACCGCGAGCTCGCCCCGGACGAGGCCCCGGACGAGGCGGCCGAGTAAAGTCCGCGGCCGGTGACGGCGCTGGCTGCGTCCCGGCGGGCGCGGATCGGTCGCTGCGGGGCGCTGGCGGGTCTGTGCACGCCCAAGGCGGTCCAGGTGGCGCGGGCCGCGACAGCGCCGCGCCCCGTCGTCTACACTCGCGGCCGATGTCCCGCCTGCTCCCCGCGAAGATCGTGGCCGTCACGGCCCTGCTGCTCACCGCCCCGGCTTGTACCCACAAGAAGCCGCCGCCGACGACCGTCGTGGTGGATGACGGCGGGGAGTCGCAGGACGGTGGTAGCGGGGTGGTGGCCGACCCGGCGGATGGTTCGTCGGCGCAGCGTCCGACCGGCAAGCCGATCCAGGTGCGCGCGAGCGTCGAGGGGCTCGGTGATCTGCTCGCGCTGGTCAAGCAGGCGACGACCGCGTGGAACCCGAAGAACCCGATCGACGCCAGCGCGTGGATCCAGGCGGCGCTGCTGCAGCTCGGCTACGGGCCGGGGATGTGGAACGGCCTCGACCTGACCGGCGTGATGGCGGTCGACACCGCGTTTCATCCCGACATCCCGACCGCCGACCTGCGCGTGATCGGCAGCGTCGCCTCGCAGAACCCCAAGAGCATCATGGAGGGCATGCCGTCCAATCGGCGCCCCCAGCCGCTCGGCAACGGCATGTGGGAGCTAATCCACGGCGACCTGCGGATGCTGCTGCGCGAGCAGCCGAAGTCCCTCGAGTTCGCGCTGACGCAGTCCGACCTCGAGCGCGCCGGGGGGCTTGCGAAGTCGGCGGCGGGGGGTCGGCGGCTCAAGGTCCACGCGAGCGACCTGCCGGCGGGGATGCTCTCGGCGGACACCATTCAGGCGCTGCCGGCTGGGCTGCGGCGTCAGGTCTCGGGTGTGCTACGCGAGGCGACCAGCGCCTCGTTCGAGCTCGACGCTGGCACCGACCGCGACCTGATCCTCGAGCTCGCTGCTGACGCGCCGTTCGAGCGCCTGGGTCTGAGCCCGCTGGGCGCCGCGCGCACGCAGCCGACGGCGCTCGAGGGTCGGCTGCCGGCCGGCGCGGCGCTGGTGGTGGCGATGCCGTGGGGTACGCCGGAGCTGCTCCACAAGATGGTCGACAACATGGCGAAGCAGGCGGGCCAATTGGGCGGCGCCTTCGAGGCCCCGGTGCGCTCGGTGATCGCGGCCAGCCACAGCATCCTCGACCAGTTGCACAACGACGTCGTGTTCGCGGTCTACCCCGGCCCCAGGGGCGAGGTGACCCTGCTGATCGCGGCGGACGTCAAGGACGAGGCGGCGGCCCGCAAGGCGGCGCACGAGATCCTGGCGACCGCCAACGCGGCGGTCACCGCCTTCAACACGCTCGGCGGCGACAAGAAGGAGGCCAGCTTCACGGTCACGCTCAAGGACAAGGGCATCAAGTCCGGCGCGGTCGAGGGCGAGCTGTTCACGCTCGGCCTGCCCAAGAACATGGCGAACGACCTCGAGGACGCGCGCCCGCTGTTGACCAGCAAGGACCAGATCGAGCTGACCGCGGTGGTCGCTGGCGGCAGCGCGGTGGTCACGATCGGCTTCGACGCGCGTAAGCTCGCCGGGGACGTCGCCGGCGGCCTCAAGACCGCCCGCAGGTCGAGCCTGGCGAGCGACGGCGGCCTCGTGCTGGCGCGCACCGCCTCCAAGGGCTGTCACTTCTGCGTCGGCATCGACCCCGTCGGCTTCGCCCGCGTGGCCGTGTTCGCCGACAAAGAACTGCGCAACGACAAGGCCCGCAACAAGCAGCTCGACGCCGCCGCGGCCGTCGTCTCGCGCCTCGGCGGCGCGCTCGGCTTCGGCCTGCGCCTCGAGGCCAAGAAGGGCGCCCTCGCCGGCGGCCTCAAGAAGAGCCTGCTGGTGCTCTCGCCCGCCGACGCGGCCCAGGTCGGCAAGCTGTGGGAGAGCATGGCCCCTGCCCCCCCGACCGCCGAGGACAAGCCGCTGAGCGGCGGCCGTGCGAAGTGAAGCCTGTCCGTGAGCCTGTCCGTAAGGACATGTCCCTGCGGTCATCTCGAGGAGCCCGATGATCGCCACGCCCACGCCGGCCGCGGTCGTGCTGGCGGCGGGCGCCTCGACGCGGATGGGCCGACCCAAGGCGCTGCTCGAGCACGACGGGCGCAGCTTCGTCGCCTGCGCGGTCGAGCTGGCGACGCGGGCCGGCTGCGCGCCGATCGTCGTCGTCACCGGGGCGGTGGACCTCGCGGACCAGGGGCTCGTGGCGCGCCTCGTACACAATGAGCAGTGGCGGCAAGGCCAGCTCGGCAGCCTGCAACGCGGGCTCGCGGCGCTGGAGGACCCCGCAGGTGTGCTGGTGCTGACCGTCGACCGCCCGCACCTGCGAGTCACGACCGTCGTCACGTTGGTCGCCGCGTTTCGCACGTCGCCGCAGTTCTCCTGGCAGCCCGCGTACGCCGGCCGGCGCGGCCATCCTGTGATCTATCCGCGGGGCCTGTTGCCCGCGCTCGCGGCCCTGCCGGTGAGCGCCGACCCGCGCGAGCTGCTGCGCGCCCATGAGGCCCTGCGCCGCACAGTCACCGTCGACGACCCTGCGATCCACGACAACCTCGACAGCCCGGCGGACCTCGAGCGCCTGCGCTGACATCGAAGGATCACATCGGTTACCCTCGCGGCCGATGGACCTGCAGCGCATCGCGCCTCTTCACCCCGACTTCGACCCCGCGCTGGGCTTGCTGCGCCTCGATCTCGAGCACGGCAAGGCCAACGAGATCGGCGGCGTCGAGCTCGACGCCTTCGAGGCGCTGTGCGAGCTGCTCGAGCGCGAGAGCGCGGTGCGTTGCCTGTGTACGACCAGCCGGCGGGTGAGCGGGCGCGGCACGCCGATCTTCATCTCCGGGGCCAACGTCAGCGAGCGCTTCGGCTGGACCGACGAGCGGGTCAAGCTGCACGTGATCCGCCAGCGGGCGATCATGCAGCGCCTGCGCCACGCGCCGCTGTACACGGTGGTGCTCACCCACGGCGTCACCTTCGGCTGGGGCACCGAGTTCGTGCTGACCGCCGACTACTGCCTGGCCACGCCGACCGCCCGCTTCGCGCTGCCGGAGACCGGTCTGGGGATCCTCCCGGGGGCCCGCGGTACGGCCGAGCTCGCGTCGCTGATCGGGCCGGCGCAGGCCCTGCGACTCGGCTGCACCGGCGAGGAGATCGGGGCCGACGAGGCCCTGCGCATCGGCCTCGTACACGAGACCGTCGCTGACCTCGAGGCCGGCCTCAACCGCGTCCGTGACGTCGCCCAGCGCCTGCGCTCGCGCTCGCCGACGGCCGTCGCCGCGTACAAGCGCGGGCTGCTGGCGGCCCTCGGCCGCCCCGAGGAGGAGCGCCTCGCCATCGAGCGCGCCGCCTACGAGCAATGCATCAACACCGGCGAGGCAGCGATCGGTCGCGCAGCGTTTAGCGCGCGTCGCGCGGCCGCGGATGCGCCCGCCGACGGGCCGCCCTGGGGCCCCCGTCGCCTCTAGACCGCCGCCCAGCCGCCGAAGCGTCGCGCGGCTCAGCGCATGAAACCCCGGATCTAGACGCGAGATTGCCCCGAGTCGCCAGGCTCGCGCGCAGGCCCGCGGAGGGCGGTCTGGGGGTCGCATGGCGCCGATTTTTCGCACTGACGCGGGCGGCCATGTGGAATACTCGGCCTTCGCGCGCAACGTGGGCGCCTGGGCCAGCCTTGAGGCCCGTTGTCCGTGTGTGCATTCGCCGTTACAGTCCCGGCCGCCCGCCGCTCGAGCTTTCATGAACTTTCCCGACGCCCATAACAAGTCCACGGCGGGGGAAGAAGCGGAGCAGCCGATGCCGGAGCGCATCGCGGGTCGCTACCAGATCCGCGGGTTACTCGGGCGCGGCGGGTTCGGGGCGGTCTACGAGGCCTACGACGTACTGGAGGACCGCCCGGTGGCCCTCAAGGTCATCCGCCGCGACGCCAGCCTCGACCCGCCCGGCTCGCGCTCCAGCGACTTGCCTTCTGCCACCATCGCACCCGGGGCACCCGGAGCACCTGGGTCGCACGCGCCGAGCAGCAGGCACCTCGACAGCCTGCGCAAGGCCCAGGTGACGCGCAGCTTCGGCAACACGCAGGGGACGCCTGGAGATGACATCACGCTCGCGTTCAAGGCGGAGTTTCGCCTGCTGACGCAGCTTCACCACCCGAACCTCGCGGCGGTCTACGACTTTGGTCGCAGCGACGACGAGGTCGTGTACTTCACGCAGGAGCTGCTGTCTGGCCAGTCGTTGCAGGACTACCTGCGCGCCGCGCCACGCGAGAACATCGTCGAGATCTTCGTGCAACTGGCGCGGGCGCTGGACTACATCCACACGCTGGGTTTTGTGCACGAGGACATCAAGCCGAGCAACGTCATCGTGTGTCAGGCCGAGACCGAGGGAGGTCAACCGCAGGCCAAGCTGATCGACTTTGGATTGGCGAGGATCTTTCGCCGGCAGAAGGTCGCCAGCAAGCTCGACGATGAATTCGCGGTGCTCGGCACGCCCGGCTTCTCGGCGCCCGAGAAGCTCAAGGGCGAGCCGACCGACGCGCGCAGCGACATCTACTCGCTGGCCGCCACGATCTACACCGCCGTCCGCGGCTCCCGGCCGTTCCCCTCGCGCACCTTCAAGGAGGCGCTTCGCAACCAGATCGACTGGCGGCCCGAGCTCGCCGGTGCATTGCTGCAACAGGCCGGGCCCGTGGTGGCCGAGCTGGTCGGGCGCATGCTCAGCCCGGACCCGAACCTGCGCCCGCAGAGCGCCCGCAGCATCGTGCTGGAGCTGCTGCGCCGCGAGTCGGTGCACATCCGCGACCGCCAGAAGACCGCGCAGGACCGCCGAGAGTTCGCGCGGGTGCTGGTCGAGCACCTGCCCTTCGTCGACCGCGCCGACTACCTCGACATCTTGCTGGTGCGCGCCTCGGACGTGCTGCGCCCGGAGAACACGCGCTCTGGCCAGCGCGGCAAGCCGATCCGCACGATCCTCGTCGAGGCGCCGGAGGGCATGGGCAAGGCGCGGCTGCTGTCGGAGCTGCGGCGCGAGGTCCAGCTCGGCGACGGCGTGTTCGTCGAGGGCAACTGCTGGACCAGCGACGGCGACGGCCTCGGCCCGTTCGCGCCGGTGGTACTTCAGCTCGCCACTGCGCTCGGCGAGCGCTCGCCGACCGTGAAGCAGTACGGCGACCTGGTCCGGGCCGCCCGCGAGCGCAGCCACGAGACCACCGCGACCGCCCAACTGCTCGAGTTCCTGGTCCGCTGCGCCGCCGAGCACCCGTACGTGCTGCACCTCTCCGACCTCGCCCGCGGGTCCGAGCGCACGCGCTCGCTGGTCGAGCAGTTGGCCCGCGCGGTCGACCACAACGAGTCGCGGATCTTACTGTGTGTCAGCACCGAACCGCAGCCCAAGCTGCGGCCCGCGCTCGACGCCCTGCGCAGGGACCAGGTCGCCGAGCTGTTCAACTTGCGTCCGTTCCAGGCCCGCGAGATGTTGGAGGTGCTCCAGGGCATCCTCGGCGACGCGCCCGCGCTCAAGGACCTGGTATCGATGCTCGACAAGCTCACCGGCGGCCACCCGCTGAGCTTCCGCGAGACCCTGCGCGTGCTGATCGAGGAGTCGATCCTGGTCCGCGACAACGACAGTTGGGTGCTGCGCTCGGCCTCGATCGCCGCGGAGCAGCTCCACAAGACCCTGGCCCAGCGGTCGGAGGCGCGGCTGGACACGCTCGGCGTCTCCGCGTGGGAGATCGTCAGCATCCTCTACCTCATCGAGGCGCCGATCGACGAGGAGCAGCTCGCCGCGCTCACCGACCTCCGGCGCGAACGCTTCCGCCGCACCCTCGACCGCCTCGAGGGCGAAGGCCTCATCCTCTGTAGCGCCATCTCCGGCAAGGGACAGGTCGCGCTCGCCCACGCCAGCGTGCGCGAGGCGGTCCGCATCCGCTACGATGACTCGCTCAACGAGACCCGCCTCGACCTCGCCGAACGCATCGCCGAGGTCGACAACAAGGACCCGAGCCTGGTGTTCCTGCGCGCCCGCCTGCTCGACGACGCCGCCGAGTCGCTCGAGGCCATCGGCGAGCTCGAGAAGGCCGTCGAGAGCCTGTTTGCCGCCGGTCAGCCGCAGTTGGCCGCGAGCGTGCTCGAGCGCATCATCCTTCGCCTGCGCAAGCAGGGCAAGGTCGGCGGGCTGCCGCGCCTGCTCAAGGCCCAGCTCAACCTCGTCGAGCGGGCCGCGGGCGCGCTCAACGACCCCCGGCGCGAGGCGGCCCACTTCGAGGCCGGCATTTTGGTCGCCGAGCTGCTCGGGGACCACCGCGCGCAGGCGCTGTTTTGGCTCGGGCTGGTCGACCGCTACACCCTCGAGGGCAACGTCGACGCCGAGGTCTCGCTGACCCGCCTCCAACAGGCCGCGGTCGCGGCCAAGCAGGCCCGCGACCGCATCCTCGAGCTGCGGATCGCCAACCGCCGCGCGGAGATCCTGCTCGGCGCCGGTGAGATCGACCAGGCGGTGGCCTGCTCGAAGGACGCCATGGCGATCCTCGAGATCCCCGAGGCGCAGGACACCCACGCCTGTCACATCATCGGCACCCGCCTGCGCTGCCTCTCGCTCGCCGGCCAGCTCGCGGAGGCCCGCCGGCTGCACGAGCTCGCCAAGCCGGTCGCCGCCCGCGTGTCCGTGTTGCAGCGCCAGAGCTACCTGTCCGGCATCGCCTACCTGTCCGTGCTGGGCAACGAGCCCGAGCGAGCGATCCCCGAGACCCGCGCGGCGATCGAGCAACTGCGCGCCGTCAACATCACCCGCATGCTCGTCAGCCCGCTGCACAACATCGGCGACCTCCTGCTGCGCAGCGGCGACCTCGAGGCCGCCGCCGACGCCTTCAAGGAGGCCCTGCGTCTGGCCGGCCTGCACGGGCACACCTATCACATCCACCTCAACGCCGGCTTCCTGGGTTACACCCTGGCCCGGCTCGGTCAGGTCGAGGAGGGCGCCGCGATGCTGGCCGACGCGCGCCGCGGCCTGGCCCAGATCCAAAACGAGCAGTTCGCCCAGCAGCAGCTTCGCCTGCTCGACGCCGAGGTGGCTCACATGGTCGGACAGAGCCCGCGAGCGCGCCGCGAGCTCGAGGAGATGCTGGCCGACTTTCAATCCACCAGTGAGCTCTCGCTGGCCCAGTGGGCGCAGGAGGCCCTCAGTCGCATCGAACGCGACCGGGGTACCTCCTTCATTGAGACCCCCGAGGAGCCGGAATCCGCGCCGGCCTCCCCCGACGAAGATACCGTGCGCACCAAGCCGCTGCGCTGAGCCACGCCAATGATCTAATCCGGCGATCTCGAGTATGGTTCCCCCGAACGCAGTTCCCCGATGAGTGACGAGCAGGTCCACAACGATCTCGCCCAGATGGTCGGCACCGTGCTCGCGGGCACCTACCGCCTCGACGCGCTCATCGGCGAAGGCGGCATGGGGGCGGTGTACCGCGGCAGACACGTGCTCCTGCGCCGTGATGTCGCGATCAAAGTCCTCCACCCCGACTTTGCCCGCGACAGCGAGCTCGTCAAGCGCTTCGACCGCGAGGCCCAGAGCGCCGCGCGGCTCAACCACCCCAACTGCGTCCAGGTCACCGAGTTCGGCTCCACCGACGAGGGCATGAAGTACCTCGTGATGCAGTTGCTCGAGGGCACCGAGCTGCAGAACGTGGTCGACGGCCCGACCCCGCCCGAGCGCTCCGTCGACCTCATTTTGCAGGTGCTACGCGGGCTCGAGCACGCGCACGGGAAGGGCGTGGTCCACCGCGACCTCAAGCCGCAAAACGTGTTCGTCACGCGCGACCACGAGGGCCGTGAGGTGCTCAAGCTGGTCGACTTCGGCATCGCCAAGATCATCGGCGGCGACGGTGCGCTCGAGCAGATGACCCGCGCCGGCATGGTGTTCGGCACGCCGCAATACATGAGCCCGGAGCAGGCCCTCGGGCTCGAGATCGACGCCCGCGCCGACCTCTACGCCGCCGGCGTGCTGCTGTACCAGATCGTCACCGGCAGGCTGCCCTTCAACAGCGACGACCCGGTCGCACTGATCCGCATGCAGGTCAGCACGGAGCCGCCGCCGCTGCCGCCCTCGGTCCCGCAGGAGCTCGCCGCGATCATCTTCCGTCTGCTCGCCAAGCAGAAGGAGCAGCGCTACCCCGACGCCCGCACCGTCCGCATCGCGCTCGAGCGCTACCGCGAGTCCCTGAGCCCGCGCTCCGGCAAGTCCGGCGGCTCCGACCCGCTCATGGACATCGTCGCCAGCGGCGGCGACCTCTCGGGTCTCACAGCGATCGCCCGCCCGCTGCCCGACGCGCTCCGGCCGCGGCCGATGACCCTCGTCGAGTCGATGATGGACGCCGACGCGCTGCACCGCCGCACATGGTTTCGCGTGGTCGTCGCGCTCGGCGTGCTCGCCTTGCTCGCCGGCGGCGTCGCGGTGTGGTTGCTCTCGGACACCACTACGGCCGAACCGGTCGCCAGCGACACGAAGACCGCTGCGAACCCGGTCGTCACCCCGACCCCTCCGACCCCGACCCCCACGAGTGACCCACCACCTGTCCCCGAGGACAGGCCCGGGCCGTCGCCCCAGGAGCTGCGCGACATCGACGACCTGCTGACGCAGGACAAGCCCGAGGAGGCCGCGACCCGGCTTCAGGCGCTGCGGGTCGCGTATCCCCAGGACGCCCAGGTGCGCTGGCGCGAGGCCGGCTTGCGAGCGCAGCATCCTCAGCATCCTCAGCATCCTCAAGATCCAGCGCATCCCGAGGAGGGCGCACCCGAGGCGCTGGTGTTGTACGCCGAGGCGTTGGCGCTCGACCCAGCGCTGGCGCGAGACCTCGGCTTCCATGGGCAGCTCGGCCCGCTCTTGCGTAATCGTCCGGTCAGCGAGGCCGCGATCGATCTGGCGGTCGCGCTCGGACCTCAGGGTCAGGGCGTGCTGGTGGATTACATCAACGACCCCAAGGGTTGGGCCACCTACGCCCAGCGCCGCAAGATCCGCGACGCGCTCGAGCGGGACCCGGTCGGTGCCGAGGAGATCGATCGGCCGCTCAATATGCGCAGGGACCTGTGGCAGTTCCCGCAGTCGCCGACGCCGTGCCAGACCCTGCAAGCCACGCTCACGGCGACCCAGGGCGCGCCGCACGTCGACAACGTCGACGCACTCAAGGCTGCCGTCGTCCCCAAGCCGGGTGCCGACGCCGATGACGCCGAGAAGGCCGCATGCATCGCCGCCGGGCCGCTGCTCGCGACGGTGCGCACGCTCTACGCCCAGAGCTTCCCGAAGTCGTTCCCGCGACCCAAGAAGCGGCCCAAGAAGAAGCGCGGCCGCTAGCGGCGGCCAGTCGCCGGTGACTACTCCGGGTCCTTGGGCGCGACGACGCCGATCGGGAAGATCTCGCCCTGATGAAGGATGAGCGCCAGCAGGTCGGCGACGCTGCGATGGTTCTCGATCGGGTGTCGCAGCGGGTGCTGGCGATGCACCGTATATGTATTGCGCCTGCCGATTCGATGCCGGGTGATGTGCCCGGCTGTCTCGAGCTCCGTCACGATGCGCTGCACGGCGCGCTCGGTGATACCCACGCGATCTGCGACGTCGCGCAGACGGATCTCTGGATCCTTGGCGAGGCAAAACAACACGTGAGCGTGATTGGTCAGGAAGGTCCAGTCAGGGACTCGGTCGGCCACTGGGCGAGGCTCCAAAGATGTAGGGAGGAAACTCAAGGTCAGATCTTGGGCTGGCGACGTGCAGAAACGTCGCGCCTTGTCAAGCGCATGATGCGCGCGTAGCGAACGATGGTCAAGCGGTCATCGCTCCAAGCGCTGACGGTGACGTTGCGCTTCGCTGCAGGTCGAACGCGCCGCAGCACGAGGGTCGGGTGCCGATGCCGATGAACGAGTTGCCGGTGACGACGGAGGAGAGCGGCCACTCGCTCCCGGAGTTCGTCAAAAAGGAGCCCGGGGGTTCGCCGATTGCGCAGCCCCGGCGTGTCTTGCTCTCGATCGGGGGACGTGAGAAGACTGCTCGCCGAGAATGTTCGGTTGACGCGGGCGCTCGAGCAGGCCGAGACCCGCAATGACCTGGTGCTCAAGGCCACGAACGACGGCGTATGGGACTGGGACCTGGTCGACGCAGTTGTCGCGGACTATCCGTATCCCGCGCGACCGTGTCACCTGCCTGCATGCAGCTAGCCGGGAGCGAGCGCGATGAGCAACATCCACGACCCTCCGGCGGCAGACCAGGAGCTTGAACCGAGGTCCGCGACGCCCCGACCTTCCGCGATCTCAGCGATGCGCTGCGCCACTGCCTGCAAGGCGGGCGCATGTGATCCAATGCCGCGTCCTCTTGTGCTCGCATCGACCTCGCCGTATCGGCGAAAGCTCCTCGAGCAGCTGGACGTGGAATTCGTGACTTGCTCCGCTCCGTTCGACGAGCGGGCCGAGGACGCTCACCTGGCGCGGCTGGGCGTCGAGGGCTTCGCGCTGCATCTGGCGCGGGGCAAGGCGGAGGGTGTGCGTGCCATGCACCCGAACGGGTGGATCCTCGGGGCGGACCAGATCGCCGTGCTCGCGCCCGGTGAGTTGATGCATAAACCGGGGACCCTCGAGCGGGCCGTCGAGCAGCTCATGCGCATGTCGGGACAGGTCCTCGAGCTGGTGACCGGCGTCGTGCTGCTCGACGCGGTGACCGGCGCGACCCACGAGGCGATCGATCGCCAGCGGCTGACGCTCCGCGCCTTCACGCGCGCCGAGGCCGAGAGCTACGTCGCCCGCCATCGTCCGCTCGACTGCGCCGGCAGCTTTCGCATCGAGGACGCCGGCATCACCCTGTTCGAGCGCATCGACACCGGCGACTTCACCGGCATCATCGGCCTGCCGCTGCTCGCGGTGTGTCGGCTGCTACGTGGCATCGGTATGCTACCAGGGCCGTGAATTGGTTCACGGGCCAATCGCGGCCTGAGTTCTCCACGTGTACTGAGCGGGGCTACAAGCGCGTGAAACATCACGTGGCTGCCAGCAGCGGCGCGCGCCCCCGCGGCTACGATCGCGTCCCATGACCGCCCCGACGATCCGCGCGCCTCGAGGTTCGACCCTGTCTTGCAAGGGCTGGCAGCAAGAGGCTGCCCTGCGCATGTTGATGAACAACCTCGACCCCGAGGTCGCCGAGGACCCGGCCAACCTCGTCGTGTACGGCGGCACCGGCAAGGCTGCCCGGTCGTGGCCCGACTTTCATCGCATCGTCGCCAGCTTGCGTGACCTCGGGGACGACGAGACGCTGATTGTGCAGAGTGGCCGCGCCCAGGGAATCTTCAAGACCCACGAGGACGCGCCGCGGGTGCTGCTGGCGAACAGCCTCCTGGTCCCGAAGTGGGCCACGCTCGCGGAGCATCAGCGGCTCGAGGCGCTCGGCCTGACGATGTTCGGCCAGATGACGGCGGGCTCGTGGATCTACATCGGCACCCAGGGCATCGTGCAGGGCACCTACGAGACCTTTGCCGCGTGCGCGCGCGAGCACTTCGGCGGGGACCTGCGCGGCCGCTTCGTGCTCACCGGCGGGCTCGGCGGCATGGGCGGCGCGCAGCCGCTGGCGGCGACGATGATCGGCGCGGCGATCCTTTGCGTCGAGGTCGACCCGCAGCGCATCGATCGCAGGATCGCCTCCGGTTATCTGATGCGCCGCAGCGACGACCTCGATGAGGCGCTGCGGCTCATCGATGACGCCCGCGGCAAGGGTGAGGCGCTCAGCGTCGGTCTGCTCGGCAACTGCGCCGAGGTCCTGCCCGAGCTGGTGCGTCGCGGCATCATCCCCGACATCGTCACCGACCAGACCTCGGCGCACGACGAGCTGCACGGCTATGTCCCCGACGGCATGTCGCTCGCCGAGGCCGCCGAGCTGCGCGCGCGCGACCCGGTCGCCTACGTCGAGCGCAGCGTCGCGGCGATGGGCAAGCACGTCGCCGCGATGTTGGCGATGCAGCAGCGCGGCGCGGTCGCCTTCGACTACGGCAACAACATCCGCGCGCAGGCGGTCAAGGCCGGGGTCGCCGACGCCTTCGAGATCCATGGCTTCATTCCGCTGTACATCCGCCCGCTGTTTTGCAGCGGTCAGGGTCCGTTTCGCTGGGCCGCGCTGTCGGGCGACCCGCAGGACATTTACACGACCGACCAGGCGATCCTCGAGCTGTTCCCGGAGAAGGTCGCGCTACGTCGGTGGATCGAGCTCGCCAGGCAGCAGATCAAGTTCCAGGGCCTGCCGTGCCGGATCTGCTGGCTCGGCTATGGCGAGCGCGAGCGCGCCGGCTTGCTGTTCAACGAGCTCGTGCGCACCGGCAAGGTCTCGGCGCCGATCGTCATCGGGCGCGACCACCTCGACTGCGGCTCCGTCGCCTCGCCCAACCGCGAGACCGAGGCCATGAAGGACGGCTCCGACGCGATCGGCGACTGGCCGGTCCTCAACGCCCTGATCAACACCGCCGCCGGCGCTTCGTGGGTGTCCGTGCATCACGGCGGCGGCGTCGGCATCGGCTACTCGCTGCACGCCGGCATGGTCGTCGTCGCCGACGGCACCGAGGGCGCCGCGCGTCGGCTCGCACGCGTGCTCGTCACCGACCCCGGCATGGGTGTGGTCCGCCACGTCGACGCCGGCTACGACGAGGCCCTCGCGTTCGCCCGCGAGCACGGCGTGCGCGTGCCCGGCCGGACCACCCTGGAGGACGCATGAGCGTCACGGTGCTCATCGAGGCCGCGCAACTGCTCACGCTCGCGGATGGCCCGAAGGACCGGCCACGTGGTGGTGTCGCCCAGGCCGAGCTCGGGCTGCGCGCGGGCCACAGCGTCGTGATCGACGGCGAGCGCATCACCTGGGTCGGCCCCGAGAACGACCGCCCGCGCACGCCCGGCGCGACCGAGGTCGACTGCCGCGGCAAGGTCGTGCTCCCGGCCTTCGTCGACAGCCACACGCACCTGGTGTGGGGCGGTGACCGCAAGGACGAGCTCGAGCTGCGCCTCGGCGGCGCCGACTACGAGCAGATCTTCGCCAGCGGCGGCGGGATCCTCTCGAGCGTGCGGCAGACCCGGAGCTTCGATGATGACGAGCTGCTCGCGCAGAGCCGCGTCCGCCTCGAGCGCATGCGTCGCTGCGGCGCCACCAGCTTCGAGGTCAAGAGCGGCTACGGCCTCGACCTCGAGACCGAGCTGCGTCAACTGCGGGTCGCCAGGCGCCTGGCTCAAGAGACAGGTGCCCGGATCCGCACGACTTGCCTCGCCGCCCACGCCTTGCCGGCCGAGCTGCGTGACAGCCCGTCCGGCCGCGTCGAGTTCGTGCGCCGCGTCTGCGACGAGATCTTGCCCGCGGTCGCGGCCGCCGGCCTCGCCGACTATTGTGATGTGTTCTGCGATCGCGGCGCCTTCACGCCCGACGAGACCCGGCGCATCCTGCTCGCTGCGCGCGCCCTCGGCGTCGCCCCGCGGCTACACGCCAACGAGTTCGGCCACACCGGCGGGGCCCTGCTGGCCGCGGAGCTCAATGCCCTGTCCGCCGACCACCTGCTGCACCTCGACGACGCCGAGCGCGCCGCGCTGCGCGAGGCCGGCGTGGTGGCGACCCTGCTGCCCGGCACCTCGCTGGTGCTCGGCAAGCCGTTCGCCGACGGCCGCGCCCTCGTGACGGCGGGCGTGCCAGTGGCCGTCGCCACCGACTGTAATCCTGGCAGTTGCGCGCTCGAGAGTCTGGCGCTGGTGCTCGGCCTCGCGTGTTACGGCTGCAAGCTATCGCCGGCCGAGGCGCTGTGCGGAGCGACCCACAACGCGGCCGTCAGCCTCGGCCTCGCGGGCGAGGTCGGTCGCATCGAGGCGGGCATGAGCGCCGACCTGTTGGTGCTTGCGACCGCCGACTATCGCGACCTCGTCTATCACGCCGGTTCTCCGCTGATCAGCGCGGTGTATCAGCGCGGCGTGCAGGTCGCCTGACGCCCGCGTGCACGGCCGGGGCTGTGGACCGCCACGATCGCCGTGCCGGGCGCGTGCGACTCGCCGACCAGCAGGGTGACGAACGCCCCGCGGCCGCCGTCCTCGACGCGCACCCAGCACTTGCCGCCCGGCGGGCCGTCTGATGTATGGGTGGTAGCATCGCCGCCCATGTCTGACTGGTTTGCGCTGGGCTCGGTGCCAGGCGCTGCGCGTGCGGGGTCGCATCCTCACATCCATCGCCATCCGTGCCTGTCAGGCCGGTCTCACCGTCCGCCTCGCCGAAGCCGGCTCCGGTGACGATCACAGCGAACGATTTGTCGTCTGCAGCCTTGCAGTTCACCCTATGTACACCTACTGTACGGGTCGTGCTTGGGAGCAACTCGGGTAAGGACGTTCGTGTCGCGATCGCGGGCGCAAGCGGCTTCGTGGGTAAGGCGCTGCTGGCGAAGCTGGCGGCCGAGCACGAGGTCATCGCGCTCGCACGCGAGACAGCAGGACGATCGGGGCCGGGCCGGACCGAGTGGCGAAGCTGCGATCTCTTCAGCCTTCGCGATGCCGAGCGTGCGCTCGCGGGGGCAGAGGTGGCGGTCTACCTCGTCCACTCGATGATGCCCTCCGCGCACCTGACCCAGGGTCGTTTCGACGACCTTGACCTCATCTGCGCGGACAACTTTGCGCGTGCTGCCGAGTCGTGCGGGGTCAGGCACATCGTTTACCTCGGCGGCTTGCTTCCGGCGTCGGGCCACGCGCTCTCGCGGCACCTCGAGAGTCGCTTCGAGGTCGAGCGCACGCTCGCCTCGCGCGGGGTGCCCGTCACCACGCTGCGAGCTGGTCTCATCATCGGCGCGGGAGGGTCGTCGTTCGACATGATGGCGAGGCTCGTCGGGCGACTGCCCTTTATGCTCGGTCCGCGCTGGACACGTTCCCTCACTCAGCCGATCGCGCTCGAAGACGCCGTGACGTTGCTCGAGGTAGCGATCGGCCGACCCGACCTTGCGGGCCGCGCCTACGACATCGCGGGCCCCGATGTCGTCTCGTATGCCGACATGCTGCGAATGACCGGCGCTGCGCAGGGCAAGCGCACGCGTGTCATTACCCTGCCGATCTCTACTGTCAAGCTCTCGCTGCTCTGGGTCAGCGTGATCACGGGCGCCTCCCAGACCCTCGTTCGTCCCTTGGTCGAGAGCTTGAGCCACGACATGGTCGCCACCGATGGGCTCGTGTTCCAGAAGGACGCGGGGCTGGTCGCGCGGCCCCTTCGCGACGCGCTCGAAGGGGCCGTTCGGGACGAAGCCGCCGCGAAAGCGGCGAAGAAGCGCGCGGCGCCCCGTGTCCGAGGAAGCACGAGCAATCGGCGGGTGTGCTCGGTGCAACGTCTTTGCGTTCGCTCTGGGCAGAGCGCGAGCGACGTGGCGGCCGAGTACGTCGAATGGCTCCCGCGCTTCATGCGTCCGCTGCTTCGAGTGGCCGTCGACGACCTTCGCAACTGCCGCTTCTACCTTTGGCCGCTCCGTACGCCGCTGCTGGTCCTCAGCTTCGCGCGTGAGCGGAGCTCGGCGCAGAGACAGCTGTTCTTCGTGACGGGTGGCTTGCTCGCTGGCGATGCTGGGAGCGCTCGACCTCGATTGGAGTTTCGCACCGTGCTGGGCGGCGCCTATGTCCTGGCGGCCGTCCATGACTTCGTGCCTCGTCTCCCGTGGTTCATCTACAAGTACACGCAGGCGCTCGTGCACATCCTGGTGATGCGGGCCTTCGCGCGGCAGCTCATGAGAGGGGCAGGGTGATGCGCGTCGCCGTCGTCGGGGCAGGTGTCGCTGGCCTCGCGTGGCCGCAGGGCGAGCGAGGAGCGGCCGCCGGGTACGCTCGGCTCGTCTTCCTCGTGATCGTGACAGACGAAGCAGCGGGTGATGCGGGGGAACTCGGGGTTGCGAACGCGATCGAGGGCGGTCGGCGAGTCGGCGCTCCACAGGAACACCCGGGGGCTGCGCTCGCCCTCGGCCTTTTGTAGGCTCGTCCGGCTCTTGGTCGCCTCGATCCGCAGCGGACGATCGAGCGCCTCGACGTAGCATTCGGCGGTCACCGGGAAGGGCAGGCCGTTGGCCAGCGCGACGGCCTCCTCAATGGTGCCCGGCGCGCCGGGGACCATCGAGGAGGCGATCCAGGACGCCCTGCGAGCGGCGTGCTCGTCACCGGATGGCTGCGCGACCGAGGGCGCGAACGCGGGACTGGCGACCGACGCGCCCGGTGGCCTGCGCATCGTGGGCGGCGTGGTCGCGGGCATCACGATCGCGGGCCTCACCGCGGCCATCGCCGTGACGCTGCGCCGCCGTCGGCGGGCGGGCCACCACGGACGCGCTCGGCTCGCGGTCAAACGCCTGCGCGGCGCCGCCTGGGCGCCGGCCGACCGCCGGCGGATGATGGCCGAGGCGCGCGCGCTGGCCCGCCTGTCGCACCCCAACATCGTCCAGGTCCACGAACTGCGCGAGCACGCCGGTGAGCGGCTGCTGGTCATGGAGTTGGTCGAGGGCGTGACGCTGCGCGCGTGGGCCAGACAGGAGCCGCGCGGCTGGCGGGCGCTGCTCGGCGCCTTCATCCAGGCCGGGCGCGGCCTCGCGGCGGCGCACGCGATGAAGATCGTCCACGGCGACTTCAAGCCCAAATCCGAGTGCCCTCCTCAGACCGCCCCCCTTCCGCCGTCCGGCCGAATTCTCGCAGATAGCGGTGAAGATGTACTTGCTGCTAAACGGGTAGTCGCTGCACTCCATCGTGCTGCGGTCGGGGTTCATCGGCCGGAAGGCGGAATGGCCGTGGAACTCGAGGGCGCCGCCGACGAGCACGGTGATCGCGTCGGCCGGAGAGTGCGAGTTGGTCTGCCGTCCATCTTCCTGGCGATCACGAAGGTGCCGCGGGTCAGGGTGCCAAACTGGGTCTCGACCTCGCGTAGTGCTCACAATACGTCTGCGCCCCGCCGTCGAATCGAAGCCGACGTAGGTCGTGGCGTCGCCGAAGGTCAGGCTGGCCGCGCCGGCGCTCGCTATTTCGGCGGCCGGATCCACCTCAGCATGGTCGATGCGAGCCTCCGCACTCAGGTTCGCAGGTGCAGGGTTCGCCTGTCAACGCTCCGTTCGCGCCACCGAGCTCGTCGTCGGCGCTTGGATGGACATTCGCCGCTCACAACCCTGGCAACCCGGATGTGTCCACGCCCAGGCGGGTAGCCTCCCGGATCGCGCTATGGACTGCGCCGTGGACCGTACCGAAGTAGGGCCGCGAGGTCGCCTCGCCCGCAAACAGCACCCGGTCGGCGACGGGCGCCGCGAGCCGGTCGAAGTCTGCCATCGACTGACCCAGGGCCGGAAAGCAGTAGGAGCCGCGGCTCCACGGGTCGCTGCGCCAACGCGTGACGTGGCTGGCCACCGGCGTGGGGATCGGCCGCTCGAACAGCTGACCGAGTACGGCCAGCGCGTCGGCCACGAGGCCCGCATCGTCGCGCTCGTCGAGCTGCTCGCGCACGCGTGTGCCCCCGTGCATCAACACCAGGGTGGGCGCACCCGCGTCGCGGGTGAAGTCGACCACCAGCGGGAATTCGCCGCGCTCCTGGCCGGCGTGGAGCCACGCCGCGTTGTCGCCCGCCTCGGGCCAGAATACGTCGTCGAAGCACAGCACCACCTTCTCGAGGCTGCTCATCTCCAGCCGACCGATGGCCGCGAGCTTGTCGGCGGGCAGCGCCGGGCGCAGCTCGATCGTGCCGGCCTGCAGCACGCCGAGCGGTACGGTCACGATCACACGATCGGCCGCGAAGGCCTCGCCGGTGGCGGTCTCCACCCGCACCGCGAGCTCGTCGTAGTCGATGCGCACCGCCGGAGTGCTCGTGTGGATCTCGAGGCCCTCGGCGAGCGCGGCGAGGAGCTTGCCATAACCACCTGCGATCAAATGATCGTCATAGCCGAAGAATTCGTCCTCGTCGAAGATCGAGAGCGAGGTGCGGGAGGCGGGCCCGCCGTAGTCGACCTCGAGCAGGAACTGCTCGAGCACAAAGCGAGCCTGACGCTCGGCGGAGGGCTTGAGGCCGAGATCCTTGAGGTAGAGGTCGATCGCGTCCTGCATGCTCGCGTCGTCGGGCAGCCGCGAGCGCAGCGATGCGAGCTGCTCGTCGATCGCATCCTCGTGGACCCGCGCGGCCGCGGCTTCTTCGTCGGTGAGCGCACGACCCTCCGCGGCATCCCAGAAGCGGGCATCGTCGTCGGCATAGGCATGCTCGCGGGTGACCAGGCCCAGGCCATCGACCAGCGCCGCCACGGGGTTGCCACGGCGACCGTGGATCCACGCGGCCCCGACGTCGATCTTGGCCCCCGCGAGCGCGAGCGTGTGCGTGCGCCCGCCGATGCGATCACGAGCCTCGAGCACCACGACCTCGATGTCGGCCGCCTGCAACAGTCGCGCGACCGTGAGCCCGGCGATACCCGCCCCAACCACCACGACGCGCCGGGTGGGCCCGGGGATCCGGGCCGGCTCGGCCACGCGACACGCGAGCCCTCCGCTGAGGAGCACGAGCAGACGCACCAGATCGCGGCGCAGCATCACCCGGCACGCTAGACCACCGCCCGAGCGCCGGTCAAGCCGAGTCGGGCGCACGAAGGCCCTCAGCCGCCGGGCAGGAAGCCGAGCTCCGCGGGGCAGGCGGCCGGGAGGGCCGCCGAGCTTAAAGCGGCCGGGCGCATTCGTGGGCTCGAAGCCGGACACCGCGAACAGCTCGACCTCGCCGGTGGCGGGATCGAAGCGATGATCGATCTTATGTTCGCTGCGCTTCGGCGCGACCTCGGTCGGCTCGTCCTCCAGCATCGCGTAGGTCTCCTCGACCGCCGAGGTCGTGAAGGCGCCGAGCCAGCGCGGGGCGTCGCCGTCGAGGCCGAGCACCGCGACGATCTCGTCGCTGTTGCCCTCGCTCGAGTTGGACGAATAGTCGCCGTCGTGGCGCTCGCGGCTGAGCGTGATCACGACCTCGGGACGGCCGCCGAGCAGCACGTCGCGCGCCTCCACCGACAGGATCGAGAAGTTCTCGCCGATGTAGCCGATGCCGGGGTTGTAGGCGCTGCCGAGCTGGATGAGCGACCAGCGATCCGCGTACAGCACCGCGAGGTATACGAAGTGCGTCCGCCGGCCCATCAACCAGGCCCGGTATCTTCGTGGCGAGGTGACTGCCCCAGCGCGCGCCGCAGCTCAGCCTCACGCGCGTCGTGCCAGTCGAGCACCGCGGCCAGGTGGCCCGCTCACACACGAAGGGTCAATTAGCCATTA
>Ga0105046_10004824_pt1 | contig 21434 bp, 15 predicted proteins | sample MAT03_FD_78385 | JGI IMG/M metagenome (GOLD analysis project Ga0105046, IMG submission 78385) | Freshwater microbial communities from Lake Fryxell liftoff mats and glacier meltwater in Antarctica - MAT-03 (megahit assembly) | ecosystem: Environmental > Aquatic > Freshwater > Ice > Liftoff...
GGTGGGCTGACGCCCAATGGCAATCGTATTAACAACAAAGTAGCAGGCAAACTCCGTGTGCCGTCCGCCAATGCGCGTGTTTTCAAAGGCTTCGGCACCTGGAAAGTGCCTGCTACATTCTAAATCGAATACCGGTGGGCTGACTCCACACCGCTCGCCGACTGAAAAATCACTTCCACAGGTTTCTGATCAGGTTGCCAACATGCGGTTTGATGCCGCCGGTGGCCACAAGAAACGACACCATAGAACGGACTGTAGTATTTGGTGTCACACAGATGTAGCGATTGACGTAACGCGGGCGGAAGCGACTTTTAAAATAGTCCTGCCCCTTCGTGTTGAACAGAAAATTCAGCCGTTTGTACCACAGCGACATCGCAAAACTTGCCATTTTGCTGGAAGGGGGTTTAGCGTTGATCTGCAGGCCGCGACCTGGCACAAGGCACAGCGAGACACTTCGTACGCCCTCTGCCTGTAGACGGTCAATCACATCGCGAAAAAGAAACGGTATTGTGCCGCGTGGCGCGTCCTGGCGTTTGCGGTATGTTTCAAAAGCCCATGCATTGCCATTGTGCATCGGGCTGCAGGCGAGGAAGCCTTCGATGCGTCCAGTCGATCGCGAGCGAGCGACAAATAATCGTCGTCGGAGGAGTAGCAAGGGATCGAACTGACCTTCCAGCAAACGAAGCGGCTTCGGATACGTCCGTAGCTTCAGATCTTCGTGCATGATTTCGATCAGTTCATCACCCACAGCGCGGCGTTCGGCTTCGACCGCGACCTCGACAACTTCCAATCCGGCGCGCAGGCAGAAATTTGTCTGTCGGCGAACCCATTCAAATTCTTTACAACGCCACGCAATCGCGCCAAGATCCAGAATTGGTTCTTCGCCAAACTTCGACACTTCAAATCCAGCATCTACAAACAACGGCGCTTCATCAACTCCGACAGAATACACCGCCAGCGTTTTTTTCTGACTTTCGCAGACTCGCTTTAGCCATCGCACCATTTCAGGTTTGAATTCATCTGGTGCCATCAATGAACCGGAAGCGTGCCAGAATCGTCCGTGCGGTAAAACACTGATCACTCCCTTCTTACAGGGCGTTTCAAGGTATGAGCCGTTTGAAATCACAATATCGTACGACTCAGCCGACGTTGCGTGTTCAAAAGCAAACCGTTCCAGGCGAACACGTTCCTCGGAGTTCAACACGCTTCTGCAGCGGGGTTGAACCTCGACGAGGGACCATGATTGTACTTCCGCTGCTTTCTGAATCGCAGACTCACGCAACTCACTTGCATCGGATGCCACAAATGTCATTTGAGAAGCTTCTTTTTCGTGTCAACTATTACCGCCAAAGCAAGTGAAGGTGCTTAAGTGGCGGCAATTGTTTTGGCTCGTTGGCCCACGTCATCAAAATCTGAGAATCCGGTGGCTTACAAAACCAACCCCAGCGAAGAAAAGTTCCTCTCGGGTAATCGCCGGTCCTGAGCTTCAATGCTACAACAGATCTTAGATCTCGCAACTGCCAAAGAGCCGTATTCAGCAATTCCTTGCGCGCAGCCGCTGATAATTCCGACATTAACATAAGATCGATCACGCCGACGTTTTCCAGGGTTTTCCCGCAGACAGGCAGGACGTGATAACCGATACAACCTCTTACTTCGCCACGTTCTTCAGCAACCAGGCCATGACTAAAGCCTTTCAGGCCCAACTGCCGCGAAAGATGTGCTTCGTCCCAGATCAGTCTCAAGTCGCAGTGATGCGTGGCGAGTTCAGCGAGTTCCACACAGCGCGGCACATCGGCGACCTGAACGGGTCGGATAAGGATTCCAGGCGGTTGCTGGGGCTTTGGCAGTTTTAGCGAGGGGCCGGAAACTGCTGTGAGTCGTCCTTCCCATGTGTTCACATTCCAGGCCGCCGCTTTCGCTGGATCCAGCACGCGAGCCCAGAAGCCAACTCGCTTCCCAAACGAAACGGATTTGCCCTGGGCTTTTTTCCAGAACTTCAGCCCGAGCGATCTGTTAGATCCAAAATAGCCAAAGCCAAGTTTGAACTGCCGGCCTTGCTCTCGAAGTTGCCGGCGTGTGGCTTCGCTGAGCAAATTTGCAATGCCTTTGCCGCGATATGCGACTGGGACGCTGAGCCAGCTGGCTTGAGCGGCTTCGACAACTTCACCCAAGAGCTGGAATTTCATAGGAAAGTGCAGCATCGCTCCGGCAAGTTTGTCGCCATCGTATGCACAGACCATGCGATGTTCAGAGTCTGGTTCGTCGAGTCGCAACTGCCAGCGAAAATAATCGCCGCTCCAATGCGGAACTGACATCATGCTGGCGTATGTCGATTTCCACGTGCTGATGATGAACTCAGAAAGTTCTTCAGGTGTGCCCTGGAATGGTTTGGTTTCGAACATTACCGGCCCGATTTGACGATGTCGCTTCACGCATGGACGCTTGGTGGCTGGCGACTGATAGTTGTTGATTCACGAGGTTATAAAAAAGTAATTCAGATTTCAAATTTGAAATCTCGATTGATCAGCACTAATCAAGGAACTCCATATGCAACTCCTTTATACGCGAGTTGCAGAAACGAATATACCGAACCCAAGTGAAATGAGCCTGAGGCGTTAGCCGATTTCTTCTTCTCGAATCGGCTAGCGCCTCAGGCTCAACTGGTACTTTTCATTCTGCCGCTCGCCATTCAAAAGAAAAGAGCGAGCTTCCGGGGGAAAGTTCGCTCTTTTCGGGAGGAGGGAGAGGTACTGTTCGTTCTGCCGATCAAGCTGCTTTTCTCTGTTCGCCGATGGAACCGGCGATGATACGTTTAATATTCGAGCCTGGGCCGCCTCGTGGAGGGTAGCCGTATTCTCTGAGTTTACCGGACAGCGTTCGCAATCCAATTTGCAGAATCTGCGCGGTCTTTTCGCGGTTGCCGTTGCAACGAGCGAAAGTTGATTCGATCAGTTTGCGTTCCATTTCCGCCAGAGTCATGCCGACGCATTCTACTCCGTCGTTGATCGCATCGTTCTGCAACCATGGTCGCAGATCTTCAGGACCAATCATTTCTGTGACATCAACCGTACAGCAACGTTCGATCACGTTCTGAAGTTCACGCACATTGCCCGGCCATGGGTGGTTTTCAAGAACCTGCACCGCTTCGGCACTGACCTGTCGTGGCGGACGACCTTCTTTCAGCGAGATCTGGCTGATGAAGTGTTCGACAAGCAGCGGAATATCGTTGCCGCGTACTCGCAGCGGTGGCGACTGCAACGTGATCCCGCTGATATGTTGCAGCAGGTCGTCACGGAACCGGCCTTCCATGGCCAGTCGATTCAAGTCACCGTGCGTTGCTGCGATGAATCGAATGTTCGGGGCCTCCTGATGTCCGTTCAGAACCGCAGTAGCTCGCTGTTCAAGCAACTGAGACAGGCGTTTCTGGAACGGCAATGCAACAGTATCGACATTGTCCAGCAGGATTGAGCCACCGTCTGCCATTCGCAGATAACCAGGGAATCCATCTGGACTATTGTCGCCGAACAGCTGATGTTCCAGAGTTTCAACTGAGTGAAGACTGCAGTCGATTCGCAGGAACGGCTTGGTTGACCGACGGCTGCAGCGATGCAGACCTTCAGCAATCAGTGTGGTCCCGCTGCCTGGTTCGCCGCGAACAAGGACCGTGCGGTCATCGTCGGCTGCGATGCGAATCGATTCTCGCAGTGACTGCATGGATGGTGTGCTTCCCACCAGATCCATCAGGTTGCGATTGAGCAACTGACGTCGCAGCTTTTCATTTTCGCGGATCAGTTCGCCGCGTCGCAGCGCGTTAAGTAACGCAGCTCCGAAGCGTGATGCTGAATAAGGACGTTCCAGTACTTCGCATTCGAAGGTTGGTACTGTTTCGCGGCCCCATCGTGAGTCTTCACCGACGATGCAGATGACTTGCGCGGCTTTCGAATGATTTCGAATCGCAGCGTTTACCTCCTGAATCCGTGACACTGTGTCTGCATCGTCAATGATGCAGCAGCAGAATTCCTGACGACTTAGGTGAAACAACATCGCATCCGGGCTGTCTGTTTCACAGACCTGCATGCCACGCTTGCGGACATCGTCTGCAAGCAATTGGCGTGCACCGGGACGTGGCGAAAAGACTAACACAGTACGTGTTGTCGATTCCATTTCCGGCGGGGCGGTTTTTGTTTCGGAAGCTGTAACTTGTACGGGCTGGGGGAACCGCAGAATCTGCGGCTCATGATGAGCGCCGTCTGGGAACTCGTTCATGATTTCCTCGATCTGAGAGCTGAGGGTAGAGTCAGAGGGGAGACAAGAGGAGGGACGAACATGTCGTGAAACTGACCAGCTTGACCTTTGATGAGAGTCAAAAGGCAAACAAGTCAACGCCAGCGAACACGCTCGAACTTCCGGTTGAGAGCCGGAAGGGTGAAGAAGGGAGGAGAACAGAAAGGTGTTTTGGATTCAGGAATCGAATCCGCGTTGAGAGGCCGAGTGATATCGCCGGGCGGCAGTTAGTGTCAACACGTGTTCTAAAGGAATCCTCACAAAACTTTGCTGAGTTTCAAAGAAATGTGTTGATAGCAGCTTTTTGTGTAGTTTTAACAATCCTCGGACGGCACTTTCTGCCGAACTCATGTGCTTGCGGCAATCCTGGCTGTTGGCGGATCCTGGCTGTCTGCGGGATTCACCGACTGGCGGCTCGCGATTGGTTTGCGAGGGCGGTATTCTTTGAGCGACGGTGTCGTGTCGCGCGGTTATTCTCGTTTGGGGCTGCAGCCCAATTCTCGTTCCGGGGCTCCAGCCCTGGAACGCAATGCACTGGAGACTCCTGCCTCCTCCGCGAAATTCCGAGGAGGCAGGAGCCTCCGAAGCAGCGTGTTCCGAGGCTGGAGCCTCGGAACAAGTACTTAAAAGATTTGAAATCGTGCCATTTCTGATTCGCGAACTTTCCATCGAAGAGTCCTCTCCGTTCATCAGCGCGCGCATTGATCGCTGCGTGCAGGAAATTGCCGGGGGATCGAGATCACACGTCACGGGTTTGTTCGACCACGACTGCGTGAAACTCAACGGCCAGATTGAAACGAACGCCGGACACAGTCTGAAGGCGGGCGATCAGATTCATGTGCGTTTCGAAGAGAACCGTCGCTACTCGCCTCGACGCCGTCCCGATCAACAAAAACATCGTGGCTTTTCGATCGTGTTCGAAGACCGGCATGTCGTTGTCGTTGAAAAATCCGCTGACATGCTCACGGTCCCCACCGACGGCGGCGAACCGCATACTCTTCTGTATCGCGTGAATGAGCACGTAAAGCATGAAGGCCGTGGCCGTGGTGCCTTCATTATTCATCGCCTTGATCGCGGTGTGTCCGGACTGCTGATGTTCGGCAAGACGAAGGAAGATGCAAGGCTGATGCAGAATCAGTTTCGCCAGCGCAAACCCGATCGTCGATATGACGCAATTATTGCCGGCGTGATGAAGCCGGACAGTGGCGAATTTCGTAGCTATCTTGCCACGGGAAAAAATCTCAATCGATATTCAACCGATGAAGAAGATGACGGCGAACTCGCGGTGACCCATTATCAAGTCATCGAACGCCTGCCTGATACGACTCACGTGGCCGTGCAACTGGAGACTGGTCGCCGCAATCAGATTCGAGTTCACTTTGCTGAAGCATGGCATCCGGTACTGGGCGACAATCGCTACCGCACGGACTTGTGGGAGAAGATCCCGTGGGCTCCAAAGCGATTCGCACTGCACGCTTCGACGCTGGGATTCGATCATCCGATTACCGGCGAACCGATGCGATTCAGTTCACCGTTGCCGGTTGAAATGACAAAGTTCATGAGCTTCAGCAAGCGACTGGACAAAGTGCTGGAGAACGAACCACGAACACCTCGGTCACCGGCTGGTAAAGTCAAATCGAAGGCCGGAGCACATGCCAAACCCACACAACGGAAGAAGAAACGTCGGTGATTGAACCGGCGAGCGGCAGGGCGTGAGCCCTCCGAGAATCAACGCAGGTGTCGTAACTCGGAGGGCTGACGCCCTGCCGCTCGCCTTTATGGAATGCCGCGAACAATTTCCGGCCCGACGATTTTCGTCAACCACACTGGTAGCTTCTGCCAGACGGCGATGACCTTGTCGAACTTACCACTGTTCGGGCGAGCGTCACTGATATCGCCTTTGCGAGAATAGTATTGCCAGACAGCCGGATATTCTTCCGAGCCCCACTGCTGTTTAAATTTGAATGTGCCACTGTCATGCGAACTGCGGCCAAAATCGAATGCTTTCTGGCCACGTTCGACGCTGCGTTTCAGGCAATGCCAGTACATCAGCATGTTACACGCCGTGAGATTGAATTCTCGCAGCGAACTCGCACTGGGAATCAGAGTCACTTCCGGTCCATGCAGCAGAAATCCCGATGCGATCGGCTGTCCGTTCTGCATCACAGAACAGATCTCCGCCGAATCACCAAACTGCACAAGCATTTCGCGAAACAGCTTTTTCGAAAACGGCGGCGTGCCGAGATCTCGCATGTTGCGACAGAAGACGCTGTAGAATGCATTGAGCTGATCAAGATGCCCGAACTGAATGCTCAGTGATTCGTCGTTCAACGGCTTCTTGACTTGACTGCGAAGTTTGGATTTTAGCCCTGTCCAGAGCTCTTCGGCAGTTGCTGGAAGTTTCAGTCGCATGTGAACTTTTTCAGTGTTCACTGAATTCAGTCGCTCATGCACCGCGCGGCGTTCGTGTCGCAGTTCGAGATGTTTTACATTGAGCAAATCAGCCAACTCAACGGCGCGACCGATCAGTTGAGTCGCGATGTGTTCGGAATCCGCGAGAACTCCGCCGGTGTTGAGATACGGCTGACTGACCAGAAAGCTACCGAAGATCGGCCCGGAAATATGCATCAACGGCAATACGCCGACGATGCGTTGATCCTGTTCGATCCACAGAAAATATGGCCGATGTCGAAATGCGGTCGCGAAAACGTTTGCCCATTCAGTGCGGCAATGAAATCCGTCATAGCCCCAGCGCATGAGGTAGCTGTTCCAGCCAGCAGGTGGAGTATTTTCGCAGTGCAGAGTTGTGGTTGATTGACCAAGTGCGGTCGTCATGGTTTGTTGCATGTTTTGAATCGTGGTGCGTTTATGTCTATGTGCGTGTTTGTGTAGCGGTGACCAACTCGTTCCGGGGCTCCAGCCCTGGAACGCACTGCCGAGGAGGCTCCTGCCTCCTGCGTAAACACGGGAGGCAGGAGCCTCCGAAGCAGTGTGTTCCGAGGCAGGAGCCTCGGAACAAGTTTTAATTTCTAATCGTTTCGAATTGTGTCAGGACGGGACTGCAGTCCCGTCGTACGATCGGTGTTTTCTTAATCTGCGCGGCAAGTTCCGGCGAAAGACCTCGGTAAACATCAACGACTTTTTTCATCCGTCGATCGAAGCAGAAGTTCTGCTCAATCGTTTTTCGACCAGCGTACCCCAGAAGTGACCGAAGATCTTCGGACCTCACGCATTCAGAGATCGCATTATGCAACGCTGACTCATTGTCGATTGGTACAATCAGGCCGTTGACGTTATGTTCAATCAGCTTCGGAATACCATTGCAGTTCGTCGCCACGACCGGCCGTGCAGTCGCCATCGCTTCCAGAACAACATTCGGTAGCCCTTCACGCAGGCTGCTCAGGACAAACAGATCGATCGCTCGATACAGTTCACGAGGATCCGCCAGAAATCCACAAAGTCGAATATGATCCTGAAGTTCCAGGGCATCGATCTGCTGCTGCAACTGATCTCGCAAATGTCCTTCGCCAGCGATCACGAGGCCCACAGGATTTCCGGCCTGAATCAGCTTAGCAACGGCATTGATCAGGTGATGAAAACCTTTTTCTTCCGACAAACGGCCCGCCGCACCGATCAGAAATCGCTGCGATTCAAAGCCAAAGCGAGCTTTGTCTTCCAGCCGAGGAGCTGCCGTGCAATAGTCATCCAGCACGATCGCGTTGTCGATCTGATGCAGGCGACCGGCCGGAACAGCGTTCTCGATGCAGCGGTCGTAGAGATCTGTCGATACGCAAATAATTTCTTCGTAGCGCTTCATGCAGAAGCGATCGATTTTGTAATACAGCGGCGTCTTAGCAGTAAATCGAACCCAGCCGTGAGCCGTCGTGACCAGATGCATTTTGTGAAACCGTCGAACCAGAAGTCCCAACGCGTTGCTCTTGTAATCATGCGCATGCCAGACAGTGACCTGGCGTTCGCGGCACACACGAATGCAATCGCGGACAACTCGCCAATCGGTCGCACCGCGATCGTCGATGCCGATAATCTCAGCGCCAGCGGCGGCAGCTTTGCGTTCAATCGACGTGAAACCAGGATCGCCCGGCGGACGCATGAACAGACACGCACAGTCGATGCCGTACTTATTCAGATAGCGTGGTGAGTTGAGAATCGTTTTCTCCGGCCCACCACCAGTGCCTGTGATCACGCGTGTGTGCAGCACGAATGGGCGATATCCGGCGATGCCGATGAGTGAATCGGGATCTCGCTGATTTAAGTCCATGATTTGTCTCCCTTCAATACCAGTTCAAGTTGTGCGGCTTTGCTGTTCCAGCTTTCCTGCTGCAGACGATTTCTTGCGGACGCTTGTGACGCCGGTATGCCTGTTGATATTCGTTCCCGAACGAGACGGCTGAATTGTTCGGGTGTCTTCGCTACGTCCAGACAATCTGACCATGCATCCGTTGACGGCAATCTGTTTACAACGACTGGCTTTCCGGTCGCCAGATATTCCTTGAGCTTCAGCGGCTGCATGGCTCGCGTGACGGGCAAGTCTGCGTACGGCATCACAAGCACGTCAGCTTGTTGGGCAATGGCGGGAAGTGCGCTAAGCGGTTGTGCGGGAAGTGTTTTCACGTTGGGCAACGCGAGGATCGCGGGGTCTGGATCTTGCTGTGGGCCGATGAGTGTGATTGTGCCGCTGGTCATGTCCTTGGACAATTGCAGCAACGAAGGGGAATCCATGCGTCGGTCGATGACGCCCCAGAAGACAATGTTCGGCAAAGCTGGATTCAAGGGTGGCCGGGGTTGGAGGGCGGTAGCCCGAAACCGCGGGGCTTCCTTCGTTCCACTCAGTCCAGCCCCGGCCACCCGTTGACCAGCATTCCAGAAATCCACATCCACGCCATGCGTCAGCAGCGACGACGATCGACCTTCATCGGCAATCATCTTCTGCAATGTCTCGCTCACGGCAACCAATGAGTCCGCTCGCTGAATCATCGCGCGATCCATCGTCCGCAGCGTGTCGCCATCCAGCCCGGGCCACTGCGAAAAATCATCGACGCAGTAATACACCCAACGATCTACCGGCAATACATCGGGAAGATCGGCGGTTATCGGCAACGTCGTCAGGCCTACCACCGGTTGCGGCAGTTCCGAAAGCAGTGATATCAATTGTTTCGACAGCAGCCAGCGATTCAGTTTTCGGTCTCGCCTGCTTCCGAACCAAGGCCACATTTTGGGATTCACAGCCTGCAGATTGTCGTGCGTTTGAACGCGAGGTGCCGCAGCTTCGGTTTGTTTTTGATTCGACCCGTTCGACAGCCTCGAGCTGCCCCACTGTCGCAGTTTTTCCGTCACGCGTTGCATCGTCTGCAGATCAAAATGCGGCGCGCGAGTTCCGATGGTGTTGACCCACAAAACCGGATAACGATCCAACAGGTTTCGCACCAGATGCTGGCACGACGAAGCATATCGACCCCAGTCGTCGGAAAACACCAGCAACGAACCAACAGCTCGCTCGGTTGCGGTCGATCGCGGTGAACATTCGGCAATCATGCCTCATCTCCACGATGTGCCACCAGCGTCGATCCCATATCGATCTGCTTGCCGAAAATGCTGCGTCGTTCTCGTCGGCCCAAAACGTCGCGGTAGACATCGCGATACGAGTCCAGCATGCCGTCGAGCGAAAACGTTTCCCAAGCGCGTTTTAAGGCTGCATCGGCCATTTGGTTTCGAAGTTCCGGGCGGCGGTAAAGTTCAACCAGCGCTGCCGCCAGCAATCGGTCGTCGCCGGATGGAGCCAGAAAACCCGTCACACCGTGTTCAACAAGTTCCGGAAGCCCCCCGACTGCTGTGGAAACGACCGGTCGTCGCGCGGCCATGGCTTCGATGACCGTGAGCGGAATGCCTTCACTGATGCTGGACATCAGAAACACGTCTGAGGCCGCCAACAGGTCGGCAATGTCTTTGCGTGTACCAGCGAGCCTGACGCATTCTTCGAGACCACGCTTGCGAATCGTCTCTTCAATCGCAGCACGTTCATCACCGTCGCCGGCCAGCAGAAGTCGCAGTCCCGAAATCTGTTTTCGAGCCGCGTCAACGGCCCGCAACGCTGTCTGATGATCTTTCAGTGAATGCAATCGCGCGACGAGCACCGTGACGAAATCCGTGGCGGCGAAATTGAATTCACCGCGAATGCGTTCACGCGCCCCGAGTGTTGGTTTTCCAGGCGATGCCAGATCGACACCGTTGTAGATAACTTCGACACGCGATTCAGGCAGACCTTCATTGTCAATCAACGCCTGTCTTACAGCACCGCCGCAGCCGAAAAGTCGATCACAGCTACGCAGCATCAGCCGATTGACGATCAATCGTTTGCGACTTGGAAGATCCGGAAAATGGCGTCCATGTTCAGTGAATACAACCGGCCGAGTTCCAAAAAGTCCTCGGCTGAGCATCGCCTGAAAGAACGGCGTGTACTGATGAGCGTGCAGAATCTCGGCATCTTCTTCGTCAGCGAATTTTCTCAAACGCTTTGCACAGCCACGATCAATGCCCGGATGTCGATGAAGATGTTTGACGGTGAAACCGTCTTGCTGCAGGCGTTCGCCAATTTCGCCGATCTCATCCAGCACTGCCACGACACAGCGAAAGTCATCGTTCAGCGAACGCAACATCTTATCGACCAGCACTTCCGCTCCGCCAACACCCAGCGCATGGATGACATGGCAGACCGTTGGACGATCGTCGATAGGAGTGATGCGAAGATGCGTGGGTGTTGCCTGGATCATGGTGATTGTTCTTTGAATTTTTTGTAGGGTGTGAGCAGCGATAGCGGAACACACCATTTTCTAGTGCTCTCCCATTGGTGCGTTGCGCTCCGCTTCACGCATCCTACGAAAGCTACAACTGTCTCAGCAGCGCCGCTGCCGTTGCGACTATTCGCACGGGACTCAACGCCTTCACACCGGCGACCAAAAATCGTCCCGGTGATTTGATCAACTTTTTTATCCGTTGTTTCTGTGGCACGAACATTGACCACGAGCCAACGTCGTACTTTGCCTGGCATGCGGGAATCAACGTCGGTTCACAAGTGCGATGAAACACATCGCGATGACCTTCCGTCATCAGGATCGACAAACATCGAGCCGTCAGTCGAGCGTCACCAAACGCTGCCATGTCGTTCCACGCCGCGTCGTTGATGAGGTTCGCCTTTTCATGCATCGCAGCAGCGAACGTCGCATCGTCTTCACACGATGCCGCTATCCGCAGAACATTCGCCTTGCGAAAGTCCTGAGCCGCCCACGCTTCTGTCGGGTACTGCAAGTCTTCTGGTTTTTCCAGCGTGCGACATTCATTTGCCGCCATCCAGCGACCGTATGTCTGCATCACATCGCGCGAATAGGCGTACATCGCGTCAAACTGTTCCGCGTCTCGTTTGGCCAACAGGTAACGTCCGACCGAATTTAAAAACACGGTGTAGGACCAATGACCTTCCGCGTCGAGTAGATGTAATTCATCCGGATTCTGCGACGGATGCACGCAGCGGCGAATGAGTTCTTCCAGCTTGTTCAGATATTTTAATTCACCAGTAAGAATCCAACCGTCGAGCAATGCGTTAATGGAGTTCCCGGCACCACGACCTGGTCCGTGAAAATCTTCAAACACAGTGGCCGATGCCGCACCGGTTGGACCGTTGTCGAACAAGCCGAAGATCGTATTTCGACCATCATCCATTGCGATGACCCAATCAGCCAGCGACAAGACTGTTTCGCGAGCCGCAGGGTTTCCAGTCAGAAAATGGTAGTGCAACAGACCGGTCGTGTAATTATGTTCGCAGCCTGGACCACCACCGTACGCCTGGCCGGCCTTTTGGTTGTATTTCGAATAGGTACGATGCGAACACGAGCGTGCATCGACGTAGTGATCAGTGTGCCAGAACAAACCGCCATTGAATGCAGCTCGATCTTCAGTCGTGTGATAGATGTCGATGTCCATGACATGGCGCGCCAGCGGGTCGAACAGGTCAAACCACTTGAGATCGCCGGTTGCGGCCAATTGCAGAATGGACCCAAAGATCATGTCGAACTGATTGTTGTAGTGCGAGACAATCGTGTTCGTGCCAGCGAAATGAGTTTGTTCGTGATCGGCTGGCACGTCGCCAAAATTTCGCCAGCCGTATTCGTCGATTGAATCACGGCGTGCGGCGAGGCTGAACTTGCCGGACGTAGCGTCGTTGAGGTAATCGAGGAATCGCGGTGCATTGCTGTAGGACGGGTCTCCAGACCCGTCCTGACACAATCGATTCAGGACGGGACTGGAGTCCCGTCCTACAGCTGAAAACCATGGCAGCACGTCGGCGTCAGCAATAGAAGCAACAGACTGCACTAATCGCGGAACGTCATGCACCCAGTCAAAATCGTCAATAGCTCCTCTGCCGGAGCCTGTCTTCAGCCAGAACGACTGAGTTTTTTGTTCGCCGCCCTGAAGTTCGTATGACAGGTGCGGCAAGGCCGGGAAATGTCCAACTTCGAGCGTACCCATTGCTGCTGCGATGCTGCCTGGAAACTGCTGCCAGAATTCAGGCACACAGACAGCGAGGAACGATGAATCGCCTTCGACAAGAAACGTCGGTTCAGCACGATTGCCCGTTGTCGGCTCAATAGCAGTTGCCAATTCAACAGGAACAGGGTGCTTAATACCCGTTGCCTGTTTAATATCGGCAGTCACTTCGTAGCCGCAAGTCTTCACACCAACTTGTCCGGATGCTGTGACATGATTCGAGGAATTCCACGCAGGGCCGCCGCTTCCGAACTGGCGAACAGAGACTTCATGCGAGGTCGTTTTCGCGGCATGATGTCGTTCTGCCTTCCAATGCGTCGTCGCACTGGCTGGAATGTCGTCGCTGCCAACGGCAATTTCGAAACTGCTGAAAACGAATGATCCGGGATCACCCAGATCCCAAAGACCACCCGTATGTTTCGCTCGCCGCGTATTGCGGATTTGCGTTTCCACCTGCAACAATCCAGTCCCGGTCCAGTGCGTCAGACGCAATTGAAACGTGACGTATGGCTTCGACTGAACGTGGGCGTTGACGAGAAACACTTGCCGAACTGCGCCGCTGACTTCTTCTCGAATGTTCCCGATTACCAGCGGCAATTCCGTGCCATCAACGTCGCAAAGGCACGGCATCAAACGCAGAATGTTTTCCGTTGGAGGATCAGATGTCAGATCGCGAGTCACAATACAGATCTCGCCGCAAATCCCTTTCACCGTGGTGACGTTGTACTCTGGCAGAGCTGATCTTGAACTGAGTTTACCAGACGTGCAGACATTCAGTTCACAACCGCTGTCGCTGACTTCAGGAGCGACAAAACTGGCGAGCATCCAGCGAATGCTACCGTCGTTCCAACGGTTCAGTACATCGAATTGAACTGTGACGCGAGATTGAAACTCGTCGATGATTCCATTTGAAGCGTCGTGCAATCGGCCTTTGGGTATGCACAAACCGCCAATCACCGGCACGTTGCGCGCAACGGTCGATCGAGACCGCAGCACAGCCGGAATTGTGACCGCGTGCTGACGATCGAGTGAAGTCCTGGTTGTAGGTTTCAGAGTCATGTCAGAATGTGTCTAGCCAGAAATGCGATTTGTAGGACGGGTCTCCAGACCCGTCCTGACACGGTTCAGACCAGGACTAGAGTCTGGTGCTGCGTTCGTGTTCGGTTTTCCCCAGGCATCCAGCCAGCGAGCGAGAATCAGCAGACTCCAGATCAACTGACCGTGTCGTCCCACGCCCTTGCAATGAGCTTCTAAGATTTGACGAGCCGTCGCGACGTTTATGAAACTCGCAATCGCACCGTTTGGATTCAAAACATGGGTCCGTACCTGGTCGCTCAACGGCCCGCGCAACCATTGATCGATCGGCATCTCAAAACCCTGTTTGCGGCGGTTGACGAGATCCTTCGGCAGTCGAGATTCAAACAGCTGTTTGAGAATCCATTTCTTCGATCCGTTTTGAATCTTGAATTCCGACGGCATTGATGCGGCCAGTTCCATGACCTTCCAGTCAATAAACGGCGGTCGTACCTCAAGACCAAAACCCATGCTGGCTCGATCAACTTTCGTCAGAAAGTCATCCGGCAGTAAGATATTCGTATCGGCCGACAACATGCCGCTCAATGCGTCACGATGACCGTGCTGAAAGGGTTGAATGATCGAACGTTCGGGCTGATGGTCGTTGAGCGACGACGCAAAATCGCGGCTAAGCAGGCAGCGACGCATTTCTCGTCGGCACGTTGAAACTGTATTCGCATAAGCTTCCGCTGGATTGCGTGAAAGATTCTGCAGCAGTGTTTTCAAACGCAATGGACGTGGCAACCAATCGACCTTCGGCCAGATCGCCGCCATTGGCTTCAGTACCAGCGATCGGACGATCGACGGGATGTAGTTACGAATCTGAGCTTCTTTGAGGTCATGTGCGTAGCGTGAATATCCGCCGAACAATTCGTCACCGCCATCGCCCGACAGCACAACTTTCACGTGCTGCGCAGCGAGACGTGACACGGCCATCGTCGGCAGGGCCGAGGCATCCGCGAAAGGTTCGTCATACAGAAACACAAGATCATCCAGATCACGGGCGGCTTCAGGCGTTACGATTTCTTCTGTGTGATGACAACCAAAATGCGCTGCGACTTCGCGAGCAAACGGCAACTCGCTGTATTCGGCTTCGTTGAAACCAATCGAAAATGTTCTGACGGGATCCGACCGCAGTCCAGCCATCATGGCCACCACGGCACTGCTATCCAATCCGCCACTGAGAAACGCGCCGACCGGAACATCGGCGATCAGATGGGCCTTCACACTTTCGTGCAGAGCGGCATCGATTCGCTGTTTCCAGTCATCGACGGTTGATCGATCTTCGTGGTCGAACGACAGTTGCCAGTAACGTTTCGGTGACGTCTGAAATTCTGAGAGTGAAATACGCAGCCGGTGCGCGGCAGGAAGTTTGGTGACGCGACCAAAGATGCTTCGTTGCCCAGGAATAAAGCCGAACGTCAGATAGTCTTCAATCGCAGCCGGATCAATCGAACGATCAATGCCCGGATGAGCCAGGACGGCTTTCAGTTCAGACCCGAAGACCAGTTTTTCATTGTCACGATAGATGAACAGTGGCTTCTGTCCCAGATGGTCGCGAGCCAGCACCAGTTCGTGGCGTCGAGCGTCCCAGATGGCAAACGCGAACATGCCTCGCAGATGCGTGCAGAGATCCGCCCCGTGTTCTTCGTAGAGATGGACAAGAACTTCCGTGTCCGAATTTGTTCGAAAGACATGCCCGCGCGCAACGAGCTTCAGTCGCAGTTCCTGATAGTTATAGATTTCGCCGTTGAACACGACGTGAATCGATTCGTCTTCGTTGGACAGCGGCTGTCGTCCGCCTTCAAGATCGATAATTGCCAATCGGCGGTGGACAAGCCCGACTGGACCGTATCGAAACGTACCTTCCCCATCCGGACCTCGATGCGCAATCGCATTCCCCATGTCCGTCAGCAGTTGATCGCTGACCGATCGACCGGATTCTGCGTAGAGCACACCTGCAATTCCGCACATGTTAGGTAGCTGCCTTTTGTGTGACAGGATGGACTGGAATCTCGACCCAATGGAAAGTTAGCTCACAACCAGCATTAGCGCGGCAGGAAAATTGAAATCCGTGTGTCAGAAACGGAACATCTGAACGGGCAACACAGCGCCGTTGCGATTGTGCAACGCTGTGTTTTCTCCAAAACTGACGATGTCCAGCTAATTCATAATCAGCGGACACTCAGCGCCATCGACTCGCTGCGGAAGCCGATCGATCGAGTCGCGCCAATCAGAAGATTGAGAGGCTTCGTACACAGACGATGCTGACTTCGCGTACACGGACGGTTCGTAGATGACTTCTGAGTCATCAGCGTCAATGCTATTGGTATTGGTTGATTCAACTAACGGCGGTTCTGAGCAGTCGATATTCGCATTTTCAGATGCACTAGTCGACGTCTGCCCAACAGCATCCATGAGTCGATAGTGAATAGTCATCGAACCCGCTCCCAGCAAAACAACATAGTACGGAATCTCCAACGCTTCCAGACTCACGAATTGCGCAGCAACCATATAGGCACACAGCGACGCGATTGTCATACGAGCAGAATCCGCGAACCAGGCGTCTTCATCGTTCCTGGTACGTTGCAACAGGAGCCAGCAACGCCAGATCGCGGTCAGGAAGAAGCCCACGTACATGGTGACACCAGGAATACCAAGTTCGACCGCTGTCTGAACCCACAAGCTGTGTGCTTCCTTACCTGCGGGCCAGCCGAATTCGTGCGCATGAAGTGGCCAGTGGTCAGGACCGCAACCCATGATGGGATCTCGGGCCAGCAGGATTGCACAGTCACGCCAGAGGTCGAGTCGACTTTGGGCTGACGCTTCACGGACGCCGTCTTTCTTTGAAAATGTCTCCATGAAACGATCACGAACCTGCGGCCCGGCCAAAACTACAGCCATCAGCAAACCGATGCCAAAGACCGCATAGTGCAGAGTTGTCTTCCGAATGATGAAGAACGACACGACGGCAAACAGCACTGTCGCCAACATCGCTCCGCGTGAAAACGAAAACAGAATCGCATGGCCGATAAACGCCGCACATCCTGTGATGACCAAACGGCGTAGATAGCTGGTTTCGTAGAAGAACAGAAAAAAGGCTACTCCCAATGCCGTCACAAGTCCGATCGCCATTGAGTTATTGTCGAGACCGCCGAAGCCGATTTCCCACAGATAATTGAAACCGCTGAAGTAGTAGGTATTCAATTCGAACGAGACATATCCCTGGCAAACAACGATCACCCAGGCAAGTTTTCGCAGGTCAGCGGAGGTTTTGATTGTGGTAATGCCGACGAGAAATGGCAAAAGAATTTTTGCCTGTTGTTCGACGAAGTACCATGCGTGCGGCGGGCTGTCGGCACGGAAGGCCAGAAAAACGCTCCACAGCCAATAGCCGACAAACAACATCGTGATGCGGCGCGACGGCCCAAGATTCCAGTTCCCGCAAGCGCGGACAAACCAGTTCAACAACATCGCGCTCGCGACGAAGAAGCTGAACCGCCCGCCGGTAATATGGCTGCTCCAGAGACTGTCTGGTCGAAGAATCGAAAATGCGACGTAAACGAGAAACCCGTTATAAGGATTCAGGAACGCCGACGACACACCCAAGGCAGTCAGCAGCCATGTAAAGATCAATCCCTTCACGCTGAACGCCTCCTGCAGATCGTCGTCTTGATATGACCATGAATGCGGAAGATTCGCTGGGCACAAAGACATTCCACAATACGGCATCTGCACGTCATGCGAAGAATATGAGCGCAGTCTCCCACCACCATGTTTCCATGCTGCGTTTGGAGTTTTTGTGCTGTGTGTTTCATCGAACGCCACGCTGAACCGGATGGGACGACTACTGACGGAGTATCAGCATGTCCGGGAACTTATCCGTTGTCGCAAAGATGCAACATTTGCAGCGTTCAGGGAGCATTGATGTGTTCGGAGCATTGCGGAAAGGTTGCGTTCGATGACGCAGAAATCAGTTGGTTGACTTCGGTGGGTCACGCGGAATCTGCGGCTTTTGCGGATATTGCAGTATCTGTCGCAGCCATGATTCATCGGCGAAGCGTGCGAGAACCCAGATGAATGCTTCCAGCGGCTGCACCAGTTCATCGTCTTGTGGTTCATCGTCTTGTGGTTCATCGCAGGACAGTTCTCGGTTGCTGGTGCCATTGGAACTGTGGAATCCAGATGCTTTAAGTTGAACGGTCCAGCGTTCACGTGGGGCAAATTGGTTGATCCTATCCTGAACGCGACGCATCCAGGCAAAGCCATGCAGACTGCTGAACAAACTCCAGACGGCCTGAGTTCTTTGCGATGTGTTTTCACTGGTTTGAATTCGATGCAGGTTGCAAATCAGATTCCGCCGCGCCATCCAGAGGGCCATCAAAACCAGCACAGCGCCCAGGGGCGTGATGCCAGTTTTGCCCCAGTTCAGACTTGTCACCGACATCAGCAGAGTAACGATGCCGGACGAATACAGCATTGCGAAGATTGTGGAACTTGTGCCAAGTAAAGTTCCGGCGCTCATGATCAACACAATGACGATCCCCATCATCGACGGCGGGCTGAGTTCAATGGGTGCACGCCAGTGATTTCCCGATAATTGACTTATCGCAGGCCATTGCAGAACCAGGACCATCGGCAAAACCACAAACCAGTGCCACGCCGAAATCCCCGGACGTCGCGCACCAAGGATTGTTACCAGCGGCGTAAGCAGCATTGTCGCGGCAAAGTACGCAGCGGCTGAGATCACTGCGTCGCTGCAATTGAGTTGCGGGATGCTCACAATGGAATGCATCAGTAGTGACAACAACGCTGCTAACATCCAGTTCCATGCCTGTCGAACATTCCATGCGGTCAGCAGAGATCGAACCTGTGCGGCCAAACAGATAGCGGCAAGTGATGCTGCAACTGCGGTCAATGAGGCGGTGCCGGCGATGGAGATCATGAATTTGTTCGAAGTCGAATTAGGCCAGGCAGGTGCTGATTTAAGTCTCAGCCGAGATCGCTTCCGTTTAACCCGACTCGAAGAGGAGGAGGGATACCGAGTGCCTCCTCTTCGAGTCGGGTTAAACGGGGTTCAACGATTCATTGTCCGGTTGGCATCTTCTCTGGGAACTCTTCAAAAATCGACCCGCTGTGGACTTGAATCGATCTTTTCCCGTTTCGCAACATTTTAGCACGTGCCCAGTCCGATGGCGACGGTCATGTGGATTCTCCGAAAAAGACCAATGTTGCCTGTGGAAACGATCCGATGAACAAGTGGGGTGGAAACCATTGCAACGCGATTGGCGATGGTAGGTGTCAGGGGATCGATTGAACGATTTCCAATGGGACTGCAGACTGCAGTCCTGTCTGGCAGATTTAGGGTAGTTGACGGCATATTCCGGGGGCGTACTTCGATTTGTCACAGCATCGGAAGTGATGCGGTGTCGATCGAGAGGGGGAATTGAGATGAAATTCAGTCAGCCGCTAGTGCTGCTACTTGGGAGCGTCCTTTCGGCCTCCGGCGTTGGTTGTTCAGCCATCAGCGCCATCGTGACCGATTCACGCCCGGCCCATCGGGAGAACCGCAGCGATACTGATCGCATTGCCGCGATAGGTCGCGTCTTTGAAAACCAGGGACGCTACGACAAAGCAGAAGCCATGTATCGCAGAGCGCTTAACAGTCGCCCGCAGGATTCTGAGCTGCGAAATCAGCTTCAGCACCTAGCTGAACGTCGCAAAGAACAGTCGTTCGGTCCGAGCGGAACGGCAAGTGCAATTGCCGCGGCTGATATCGTAAGCCCTCCAAAATCAAACGTCAGACCTGCCCCTGTTGCAACTCAGACCGAAAGCGAACCAACAGTACACTTGTCGTCGCCGATCGACACTGACGCCGCCGCAGTAGACGACTTCGAGATGTTGCCGCAGCTCCCTCTTGCAGGGACAGCGACGTTAGCGGAGACGAGTTCAATCATCTCAACCGCTGCTCATACTTCTGCACCTGTTCAACAAATCGAACTGGCCTCCGGCAAATCAGACGGTTGGAAAAAAAGCAGCGGTCGTGTGGTGACAATGGATCAGGTGATGGCTGCTCTTGAGTCTCCTGATCAACATCTGGAACTGCTGCTGGATGCGTTGGTCCAGGGAGATTCGACGGAAACAAAAGCATTGGCTGCAACGTTGCTCGGTGACTGCGATCCCGGCAACCAGAAGGCGTGTGAAGCGTTGGCAGAGCAGTTGAAGTCTCAATCAACTCCGGATGTGGTGCTTGCCCTCTGTGATTCGCAAATCGAACGTGGCGAGGCAGATGGTCAGACCGTATCGCGGCTGATTGGTCTCTGTTCAGGAAGCGATCACGAGACTCAAATTCAGGCGACTTCTCAACTGAGAAATTTCGCAGGTACCGAATTTGAGCCCCAGTGCACAGCTGTTTTAAGTGGTTTGCTGGCAGATGCAGAACCTTCTGTTCGGGCCACCGCTGCCCTGACTTTGGGTGACTTCACATCATTGAGCACCAGTACCACCTCGCGTCTGGAGGAACTGGCTACGAAAGACGCCAGTTCGAATGTTCGGGAGGCAGCTGAATCCGCGTTAAGTCGACAGCCGCTGGATACATTGCAGGTCATTCCAACACTGAACATTGCACCGCAATAGTTTTTGACTTTGACGCAGTACGTTGAATTCGATTCTGCAGAGCACTGCAGACGTGCCTTCCGATCAGATGAAGACAGGACGGAGACTGACGAACATGATCAAGAAACTTACACTTGCCGGCTTTGCGATGCTGCTGTTTTCAGCGGCAGGTTGCAATTCAATCTCGGACATGTGTCTTGAAAAGGAAATGACCTGTCGTAACTATGTTTTGGCTTGCAAAGCCTGGGGAGAATGGTCGTGGTGCTACGACGAACTGGATCATCCTCACCATTTCGCCAAAGGCTTCAAAGCAGGATACGAAAACATTCTGGCTGGTGGAAAAGGTTGCCAGCCAACCTTGCCGCCACGCTTGTACTGGAAACCATGTTTTCAGACCCCTGAGGGCCAGGGCCAGATACAATCGTGGTTCGACGGTTACTCGCACGGAGCCCTTGCTGCTCAGCAGGACGGCTACGGCAACATCAACACATTGCCAATGTCTTCATCAGCACGCCAGAACCTGTTGAACTCAAAGATACCGGCATCCAACGCCTGCTTCGCAGAACCAGGCCATACGATCGAAGGCGGAATCGACGGACTGATAGAGATGCCGGGACCACAGCAGGAAGGTGATCAAATACCGTCCGTTCCTGAAGGCCAAGACATCGAAGACGGAAACACGCTTCACGGTGGATTACCTCTGCCTCCCTACGAACAGCAATAGTTTGATCGCAGCAGCATATACGCTGTGCAAATTGCAGATAACTCTGGTTTTAATCGTCCTCATTTCTTATCAACATTCGTTTGCACCTGATACAAACTGGCTGTTCACGCAGCCGATTCAGGCTCACGGAGGATGCTCAAATGTCGAAAAGTTCATTGGTCGCCACTCGTCAACA
>Ga0105046_10004825_pt1 | contig 21433 bp, 17 predicted proteins | sample MAT03_FD_78385 | JGI IMG/M metagenome (GOLD analysis project Ga0105046, IMG submission 78385) | Freshwater microbial communities from Lake Fryxell liftoff mats and glacier meltwater in Antarctica - MAT-03 (megahit assembly) | ecosystem: Environmental > Aquatic > Freshwater > Ice > Liftoff...
CAGCGTCGCGCTCGAAAATGCGCTGATGGCCTATCCCAAGGTGATGGAAGCGGCAGTGATCGCTGTCCCCGATGCGCGCTGGTCGGAACGGCCGCTGGCGGCGGTTGTACTGGCCCCCGGCGTTGATGATGTAACCGAAGCCGAATTGATAGAGCACCTGGCCACCCACTTTGCCAAATTCCAGTTACCCGACCGGATTGTCATCCTGCCCGCAATCCCTAAGACAAGCGTCGGCAAGTTTGACAAAAAGGTGATGCGCTATCAATATGCACAGGGACAGCTGGGATAAAGATTTACGATCTCATGTTACGCACCTGGGAACGCCGCCATCTCTGGCGGCTGCCGGCAGGATGGCGGCGTTCCCAGGAGAGACTGCGTAACATGAGTTACGATTTTAGATTTACGAAGTAGCCTTGTCAAAGTAAACAGTACAACAGATTCAGAAAACAACAGATGCGTCGCTTACCGCATCTGTTGTTTTCTGAATCTGTTGTACTGTTTCTGTCTGTAATCGATAAGAAAAGCGAGTAATAATGACAACAAAATCGACCATGACACATTTGGAATGTGGCAGATGTGGGACAACGTATGCCGCCAATCAGCTAATGAACCTCTGCCCGGCGTGCGGGAAACCGCTGTTGGTACGCTACGATCTGCAAAAAGCTGCCCAAACCATGACCAAAGCAGCGCTCAAAACCCGGGCAGCTAGTTTGTGGCGCTACGAGGAAGTGCTGCCTGTTCAACGGCGCGACGCCATGATCTCGCTGGGTGAAGGGTGGACGCCGCTCCATTGGGCGGCGCGGCTGGGCGAGCAGATCGGCTGTCGCAACACCCTGATCAAAGATGAGTCGCTCAACCCAACGGGCAGCTTCAAAGCGCGCGGGCTTTGCATGGCTGTCAGCCGCGCCTATGAACTTGGGGCGCAGGAGTTGGCAATTCCCAGCGCGGGCAATGCGGCTGGAGCAATGAGTGCCTATGCTGCGGCCGTAGGTTTACCGGCTCATGTCTTCATGCCCAAAGATGTGCCACCCATGTTTCAAGTCGAATGCAAAGAACTGGGCGCCAGTGTGACGTTAGTCGATGGTTTGATCAATGACTGCGGAGTCAAGGTGCGCGAGGGTGCGGCCCAATATGGCTGGTTTGATGTGAGTACACTCAAGGAGCCATATCGCATCGAAGGCAAGAAGACAATGGGTTATGAGCTAGCCGAGCAACTCGACTGGACGCTGCCCGATGTGATTATTTACCCCACCGGCGGCGGCACGGGATTGGTGGGCATGTGGAAAGCGTTTGACGAAATGGAGCAGATGGGGTTAATCGGTGCCAAACGCCCGCGCATGGTCACCGTGCAGAGCACGGGCTGCGCGCCGATGGTGCGCGCCTTTCAACAAGAAGATGAATTCGCTGAATTGTGGCAAGGGGCAAAAACCGTGGCCGATGGGCTGCGCGTGCCCGTGGCGGTGGGAGATTTTCTGATCTTGCAAGCCCTACGCGCTAGCCACGGTACTGCGATTGCCGTTACCGACGAAGAGATGCTCACCCATGCCCGCACAATGGGCAAATTGACCGGCATCTTCCCAGCGCCCGAGGGTTCGGCCTGTCTGGCGGCTCAAATTCGTTTATTAGAGATGGGCTGGATCAAGCCCGATGAAACAGTGGTCTTGTTTAATACAGGAAGTGGGTTGAAGTACGCCCACCTCTGGGCATAAATAACTGGAGGAGCATGATGGTATGCTCCTCCAGTGAACAGACTTCATGACCAGCCTTGTTGTTTAGCGTAAACTACTCACTGGCTTGATGCGCAACGATAGCAGTTGCGCATCAAGCCAGTTGGTGCGAAAATTTGGCAAAATTGTGGGGTTAGATAATCTTGGGGTTAAAAAGGGATGTCTGCGACCGATGCTTCTGGTACTTCTTGTTTTCCACTGCTGTTTCCAACGTTGCCGCTGTCTCGATCCTGGTTGCGGCCATCGAGAAATTTGATTTCTAAGGCGGTTACCTCGATTGAAGCGCGCTGCAGACCATCTCGATCTGTCCAGGGTCGCGCTTCGTCCACCTCGCCAACCACCATGATACGGCTGCCTTTAGTTACATATTGGCTCACGACCTCCGCCTGACGCTTCCAGGTCGAGATCCGAAACCAAGTAGTTTTCTCCTGAGTTTGGCCATCGGCGTTCGTCCAGCGCCGGTTGACAGCTAGGGTGAAATTTGCAACAGCTGTGCCCGAAGGGGTATAGCGCATCTCCGGTGGGGTTCCTACGTTGCCAATAAGCGTAATTTGTTGATACAAAGTTTTCTCCTTTACTGACAATGGCGAGTTGAGCGAACAATCAAGCTACTGCTTCTGAAAATTTGCAGTTACACGCAGTAACCTATTATAAACAAGTCTGGTTCACCATACATCCAGCAAAAGTTCTATTTTATTCTACGTAATTTGTCATTCGCTTATTATACCGCGCGGGCCGATATACGTGTTCGCAGGATCAAGCTAACAGTAGATCGTCGGAAATCGATTATCCACTCTTTGGGTAAAAACTCGATGCCGAGTTGCTCTAAAGCTAAGGATGGGCAATGACCAACAATGTTTTGGCTTGCCGCAAAACTGCTTGGAGTGAGCGTTGCAGATTTTCTGGATCTAGCGCCGCAAAGCTTTCGTCGAGGATGACGAGATCGCCGCCTTGCAGCAGCGCGCGTGCTAGATAGAGCCGGCTGCGCTCGCCGTGCGAGAGTTGCCAGCCGCTTTCGCCGACCATTTGCAGTAGACCAGCCGGCATCCGTTCGAGCAACGGCCCCAAACCTAGCTCATAACACAAGCGCTCAGCTTCCTGCAAATCACTGGGATGGGGCGGCCAGCGCCGGCCCATCAATAGATTAAAGGCAAAAGTTTCCGTCAGTACATGGTTCTCGTGAAATTGAGGCGCGGCGGCCACCCGCTGTCGCCAACCGATTGGCCCCAATGTCTGCCAATCGAAGCCATCCAAGAGCAGCAAACCCGACTCTGGTTGGCGTAGACCGGCGAGTAGGGCCGCTAATGTAGATTTACCACCGCCAGAGGTGCCTTCCAATAAAAAGCGCTCACCCAGCTTGATCTGGATTGAACAGCCGCTCAACACTGGCTCGCTGCGCGAGCCATATCGAAAGCGCAAATTGTGGCCTTGAAGTAAGATATGCTCTTCACCTTGCACCTGACCATCCAACCCGCTGGTGGATTTAGGTGAAGTCAACAGCGGTGGCGGCCCTACGTCCGTAGCCGCGGCGTGGAACAGAGGCGCAACCTGACGCCACGCAATCACGGCGCCGGCTAATTGAATAAAGCCTTGGCCCAATCGATCAAATGCCTGGCGGGCCAAGACCACACCACCCAAGCCCACCGCCATTGCTGCTAGCGAAGCCTGGCCGTTGACAAATGCCGGCGCCAGGCCCACTAGCCCCAGCACCAGCCAGCCCCGTCCGACCAACGTAATCAAGTCAACTGCGGCACGGTCTACCTTTATGGATTGGGTCAGGTAATGCGTGAGTGCCTGATCCTCGCCTGTATGCCATTGATCTCGGCGCGTTTGGGCCAGGCGGGTGCGTTGCCCCACCATCTGTTCGACGAGATCATGCGTCATGGCCAGGCGCAAACCGGTCCATTCCTGGCGCTGCTGCAGGAAATGCCAGCCCAGATAGACAGCAAAGCTCACCCAAAACAACAACAGCAAGAGGTGCAACCGACCACCGGATCCCGCGCCCAAGATCGGCAAGACCACGAGCAATTCGAGCACAGCCACCAAGGTAAGAAAACCGCCATTGAGTGCGAGCGTTTCTACAGCATCAGATTCCACCACACGCCCAAGAAATTGACCAAAGCCTTGCTGGCGTACATCATCAGGCGCCAAACGCAAGACTCCGTAGAGGAGGCGCGCCTTCAAACGCATGCCGGCGCGCACGCCAAAGCGACCTTGTGCCCAGGTTGCTAACAAACGAAAGGGCAATATGGTGAGTAATAAAAGTGACCATGCCAGCAGCCAGCCCGGTTCGCTGCGGCCTTGGAATGCAGCCCGACCGATCATTGCCCAGGCGGCCAGCCAAAGCACGTATTGCACCAGATAAGCGCTGATAAAGGTGGCCATATCACGCCAGAGACCCGCCTCACGCACTTGTTGTAGAACACTCGCGCCTGGTGACATACGCAAAAGCCAACAGCCTTGAATTGGTTTGGCGCCAAGTCGTTCTTGTAAGATTGCCTGGCGCGCTTTGGTACGCCGTTGCACCGGCACCTGCGCCTGAATCAGCAACTGCTCGACATCTGCGATGATTGGTGCGGCCAGAGGCGCACGCAATGCTTCAGCCACGGCCACCACTGGGCAACGTGCGATCTTTCGATCTGGACCCAGCAATTGCACTGTGCGCCGCCCCTTGGCAAGCAGGACAAAAAAAGCTGGTTCACCAGAATTATCACCAAGCGTATCAAGCCTGATGAGGGCAGGCCCGGCCCGGCGGACCATCATCTCGACACCGGCATAGGCCGCGTGCACCGGCTCGAGTTCAAAACCATAGTGAGCGGCCGCGCCCGCCAGCCATTGGCCGAACCGCGCTTCATCCGCCATGACTAAAGTAGATGGGGCAGCCAGTTCAGATGGCTGCGCTTTCGCGCCCCGGCGATAGGCCAACGCTTCCACGGCTTCAGGCAACCGTGCTAAGGGCCAGGCCAAGTGGGCTAGATCAAGCTTGTTCATAAGCTATTTATCCCCAACACGCTGGTGAGCGCGATCAGCAGTCATCGCGCGTTAATTTTCCGTCAGCGATCGACATACGTCGCCATTCTGCCGCCGACCAAAGCTGCGTACGCACCCCTTCTTCGTCGTCAAGCATAGCTCGGTAGAGCGACGTTGATTGCGCAGCCAAGGCATGAGGCACCCCATCTTCGACTATCCGCCCCTGTGCCATCACTAATACACGTTCAAATTGTTCGGTTTCGCTGATGTCATGCGTAATACAGATAAGCGTAGCGTTGCACCACCAAGCACGCGCTCGCTGCAACAACAAACCTCGCTGCACTCGATCCAGCCCACGGAAAGGTTCATCCAAAATTACCAAACGCACATCGGAACGAAGCATGGCCCGCCCCAGGCGCACCCGTTGCCCCTCCCCGCCAGAGACCAATGCACCACCTTCGCCCAACTCGGTTTGCAAGCCGTCGGTCATCTTCTCTAAAACGCTAAGCAGATCGGCTTGATTGATGATGCGATCAAGCGAGGTTGATAACGGATCAGATCCGCCATAACACAAATTGGCGAGCAGGGTGCGATTCCAAAGCTGAACCGCAGGATCCACCCAAGCAGTTTGATTACGCAACGCTTCCAAGCGTGCGGCGGTAAAAGGCTGTCCGCCGACAAAGACCTGACCAGCCGCCGCGCGATGCCATCCCAGCAGCAGACCTACCAAAGTAGACTTACCTGCGCCAGAAGCACCGACCAGGGCGACATGGCTGCCTGGTGCCAAATTCAGGGTGATATCATGCAGAATCGTATGTCCGGCGGCGCGGACGGTAACATTTTTCAATGTTACCGCTACACCACGGCTAGTTGATGACGAGTAAGACCCATCCTCCACGGCCGAAGATAAAACCTCGTCCACCGGTTGGGCCAGCGAGGGATCGGCGGAGGGTGCGCCAAGCGGTTCGAGCATGCGCAACGTGGTGTTGCGCAATGTGGGGTATTGGCGCGCCGCCAGCACCAACTCTTGCCCCAACAGCGGTAAACTCAAGGCCCAATAGACGAGCAGCAAAAGACCAGCCGCGTCACCAGCCAGCCCAAGATGGCGAAAAAGTAGCCAGGTCGCCAGACCAAAGCCGAGCAGCATTTGCGCACCTTCGACTGTGACCATTGCATTTACAAAGCCTTGGCTGGCCCGCGCCCATTCGACCAGGAGACTTTCGTGTTCCCGGCGGATGGCTGGTTCCGCGCCGTGGGTACGAATCGGGGCCAACCCTAGCATTGCATCGTGGTAAAAACGCCCTAGTGCGCCGAGATGAGTGCGTACGCGCAAATCCTGTGTAGTTAGGTAGGCATGGGCCAAGAGTGGCACACCAATCGCGCTGATCGCGGACAGCACCACGAGCCAGGCACTCTCTGGCGCCAACCAGATGATGCCAGATGTGGTTAAGATGATTTCAAAGGTGCTTCGCAGCAGTTGGCGACCTAAATCTGGCAACAGACGTAACTTGTGGATACTGTGGCTACGCTCGGCCATGTCGGAAACCAGACGGCTCTGAAAATAGCGGTCGCCCAGTTCGGGCAGCTTGGTCAAAAATGCGATGCGCAGCCGATTTTCTAGCTTGCGACCCATGCGCAACAGGCTGCCCGTTAACAACCATTCCAATGCCAGGAGCAAAACGGCAAAAGCGAGCATCAAGCTGATAGCGCCCATCCGCTGGACGGGGGTGCTAAGCAAACGGCCTAAATCGAGTAGGCTGCGCAGAAGCAGGGCTTCCAACACAACAGCGCCGGCAGCCAAAAAGAGGGTGAGTAACAACACGGTTGGCGCGAATAGACCATCGGCGCGCAATAATTTGAGTAGGGTCCAACTAGGGCGACTGGGGGCTTCGGACAAGGCAGCCGCCAGATCTGGCGAAAGTGAAGCTGGCGCAGCGATATCCTCTATTTGTCCAGGCGCTGGCGGTGTAGGGTCCAAGTTCGTTCGGCCGCGCACGCAGACCAACACAGCCCCCCGCAAATGTAATTTTGCGCCAGCATCATCTTCATAAGCATCTTCATTAGGCACTTCCATCGGATCGGCTTCCTGTGCCATCGATGCGTGGATCACAGGGCGCACAGACCAGTAGAGTTGCGGAATCGTTTCAATTGGCGATGTAGGCTCACGAGCTGCGGGGCGGCAAAGCTGGACAAGAACCCGGCTGGCTTCCTCGCCCCGTCGCAGCCCACCGGTGCGCACAACAGCTGCAACCATGCGCGTGGCGGCATCTAATTTAGCCAATGCATACCAACTTGGATCCGCAATTGCCATCGCAAGCTGCGTCTCGACAACTTGGGTAGATAGGCCTAGTTGGGTTAAGCGCCGGCGCAACGGACGCAAGAACTCAGCCGAGCCGGCCCATTCGCGCCACCCCGCGGCTGGTACAACAATTTGGTGGAGATAGAGTTCATCGAGCAATTGCTGGCGTGTCAGCCAACGTCGTCCAGAGCCGGAATCCATCACCTGGACAAAAGGGCCTAACGTGCGCCAGATCACCAGGAAATGGGTAATGCCGCTGGGCAAGCGGACAACAGCGATAGCAGGTAATGTGTTAGCTTCAGGCAAGAATAGATGGTCCGGCGGCACCATAATCTGTTCCGCGTGGAGTCCAAGCTGGACGGCGACTTCCTCCAGGGTATCGATCGAAGTGCCATCGACATCGGTCTGACACGCCTCGCGCAGCCGTCCGTAGCTGACAGGAATGAAGAAGCCTTCTAGCAAACATTTGAGCGCAGCCGGACCACAGTCCATCGCCGAAGTTTGGACGACTTCCGGGACGAACCAACGGCGATTCGGTTTAAAAAGGGTAGATATCATTGCGAAGAATCAGCGGTGAATGAGCGATGATAGGCAGTCAATGGTGAATCAACAACAGGGAAGGTTCAATCGGCAATCAGGGTTCCAGCCGCGCGGAGCAGCAAAAGGGCTGGCGAAATCCGTTCGAGTTCGATCTCAACTGCGCCAGGCAACCCCAGTTGCAGCGGCACGGGTGAGCGGGCATTGGCGATAATGGTGAGTTCAACCTGCACGCTGCCGTCGATTACTTCTGTAGCAACGTGTCGGACAGTCGCGGGGATTGTGCCATATTGCGACCAGGGAAAACCATCCAGGCGCATCACGGCTGCTTGACCCGGGTAAATGCGGCCTAAGGCAACGGCCGGCTCAAAACTTGCCACAATGTTGAATTGGGCGGCATCCGCATGGCTCACCACGAGATGGGCAGCTTGGGTAGCTGCGTAGAGCGGAACTTGCGCCAACACCATCCAGCTAGCCCAGGCAAGTAATAGGGCAACGACAATCAAAAGCATCACGATGGCGCGGTGAAAGTGATCAGTTTCGAGCGAACGCATAGAACGGATGAAGGGCATGGACATATTCTGCATTATACAAGAAAATTTGCATAACACAACCAATGCATATGTTGTTATCACAATGCTAGTTTGCATGCACTAACACTACCGCATTGGTTGAGATTAGCTTAGGGGCAGGGGGTATTAGGCTCAATTTCTCACAATATATATATATTATATTTGTCATATCTTAACATAATTCATTGGTTATTTTCAAGCCAAATAAAGACAATTAGCAGTTCTGATGCTTGCCTGATATAATAAACTAAATATGAATTCCCATGAATTCATATCTTCATGCTAACAGACACTACATTATCACCACAAGGAGAATTGCTATGAAGGTCAAGAGCAGCGTTAGATCTGGCTCTGTCAACTGGAACTAAAACCAGTGATAGAGTACGTACCGGCTCAATCAACCCACTCTCATCGATGCAAGGAGCCTTACCATGAAAGTTAAGACCAGTGTTAGATCTGGTTCCGTCAACTGGAACTAATCGTTATTTTCCTCACCGACCGTTAGCATGATTTATAAAAGCCTGACGCTGCAAAAGGACTGAACCCAGTTCTTTTGCTTACGTCAGGCTTTTTACTAAGTGATCCCCAGATTTTGTGCCAATGTTGCCACTTCGGCGGCGCAACCCCAAGATAAGGTATGTCCATATGCACCATGTCCATAGCTGTGGATCACGTTTGTAGTCGCGGTTAGTTGTTCCACTTCCAGACGCACCACATGCCGGCCGGGACGAAGGCCAACGCGATGTTCGATAATCTCTGCCTCTTGCAGAGCAGGATGGAAAACAGCACAGCGCTGCAAAATATGCTCTGCCGTGCTCAAATCCACTTGTAGATCATAGTTGTGATACTGAAATGTGCCGCCGAGCAGACAATCATCGCGCCGGGGTACAATATAGGTAGTGGCCGTCGCACCCGCGGCGCTGATAATGTACGCGGGCAAGTCGACAGGTTTACGCACCCGGATCACCTGGCCGCGAATGGGGAAGATAGCGTCGCCAGTAAGAGCCCCGGCGCCTAACCCTATGCAATTGATAATAAGTGAATAATTGTCGGCCAATTGGCGCAGATCGTGAATTTCGGTGGCTTGTAGCACCCCGCCTAAGGCAAAAAAATGTTTCAAGAGCCAGGGCATATAACATGGTACATCAATGCGGGGCACGATAAAGCGTAACCCAGACCAAGGCGTCGGAAAAACACCAAGCGGGACGTGCTCTACCGCTTCTAAGCCTGTGAAGTCTACATCAAACGAGTTCAATGGCTTGGCATCCATCCCCTCACTATCCTGATCGGTTAGCTCATAAATGGGCATGATGTCAATCCCAATCGCCGGGTCCGCCGCAAGCTGTAAGAAAGTGGCCAAACTATTCAAGGCCCACTTGGCGCGCAGGCCGCCTTCCAACACAGGCTCCGGCGCCCAATAGGCGGCCGCCACATCCGAGGTAGTATGGGGTGGTGTTGCTTTTGCAAAGAGCGTAACCTGGAAGCCTTGCTCGATCAAACGGATGGCGCTGGTTAAGCCAATTACACCGCCGCCGATCACGGCGACAGCATGCGGTTGGTGCGGCATAGGTTTCCTTCTCCCTTCGTTGCGTTAGCCTTTGGCCCCATGCATGTGGCTGCGATGATTGGCGTTGCGCAACTCAAATTCATATTCCGCCAATCTGGGCATATCAACGCGGCGCGCCTCATGAATCGCACGTTCGATATCATAAGGCAGGCGAACGATCTCAATTGTCAATGCAGTGGTAGCGGTGCTGTCCAAGCTACCTTTGAGAATAGCATAACCGGCGAGTGGCATGTGATCCATTGGATTGCCAACGCTGCCAGCATTGAAGAGTAACTTGCCATCGACTGGCAACAGATAGGCGTGGTGAATGTCGCCATAACCAACCACGTCCGGCGCAGGATGTGCATCAGTTGTAAATTCGGTGTTGGCAAACATCGTGCGGAGCTGTTCATGCCCATGCCAGAAGCCAACCCGGTGATGCTCACTTTGGGCAGACGCATGAAATAAACGGACACGCTTGCCACTCAGCTGAAAGTCAATTGTATTGGGCAACCCTCGTAAATAGTCGAGTCGCGCGACACCTAATTGCTCCTGATGCCAACGCCGCGCGTAGCTCCCGCCCGGTTCGGGTATCTTATCATCCCAATTACCCTTCACGACAGTATGGCATACCGCGCGGCAAATATCAACTGCTTTGGCAGAATCTGGCCCTTTGCCCACAAGATCGCCCAAACAGTAGATCGTGTGAATGTTGCGTTGACGGATATCCGCCAGGGTAACTTCCAGGGCGGGCAAATTGCCGTGAATGTCGGAAATAATGGCGATTTGATCCATGTCACGCCTTAATCGTGGGTGTACGCGTCAAGAGATATTCCAGTGGCTGATCTGTAAATTGGACATTGTGGTCGAGATCGCCGGGCGGAAAGGCCGCTTCACAACCCGTGTTGAAGAGCAATGGTTCGCCGCGCTGGAGCCACTTGATATTATGGACCATTGCGATTATATGGCGCACTTGGTTGGAATGGTTTGGTACGCCACGATGCCAAAGGCGCATATCACGCAGCAGCAGGCTGCCTTTGCGGGCAATTGCGCGCACCGGCGGGACGACTTCGCGACGTTCCGCTTCCATCTCGGCCGAAATCCGCCCCGGGTTGAGCGGGATCAAATGGGTGCCGGGCCAAAGTTCAGTGGCGCCATTTTCCTCGGTCACATCCACCAATGCCACATTGACCACCACCGAAGCAGTTGGGTGCGCAACCGTCATATTGGGCCACAGATGACCGGTATCGCCATGCAGCGGCTGGGTCCCGCGGCCGGGTGTGTTGGCATTGCCGTTATAGAACCGATTATACACGCCTTCACCCAAAACAGCTTTGGTTACCTGGATGGCAAAAGGATTGGCCACAATGTCGCGAAAAACATAGGGCGCAAACGGCGGTGGGCCCTGTTGCAGATGGCCAACGATTTGCCCCGCACCACCCCATTTCTGCGCCTGAATCAGCGTCTGTGAATCAGCGTCCATCCGTTCGCGCAGCGTGTCGAGATGCGCGTGGTCGATCACATCGCCCAGCACCACATATCCATCGGTGCACAAGGCTTGAACGGCCTGCGCTAGATGGTCAACGGACATCTGCTCTTGCGCCAGTTCGGCTGGTGTAATGACGATTTCCATAAAGATCCTTTCAAATTAGAAACGTGACCAGCCAGCAGGGTTAAAACCCGCGGCTGACAGTAGCAAGTCGCCGCAGCAACTCAGGCAACTTGCTACTCACTATTCACTGATTACTATTTAATGCACCACCGCGCCATCGGCGCCAAACGCGCCGTTGATCTTGATTGGCTTGTACGGGTACTTCGCCAATTTATCTTCCTGGATCTCCAGCCCAATGCCTGGTCGATCCGAGACCATGATATAACCACCCTGGCGCTCAACCGGATGATCGACAATGTCGTTGAAAACGTCGGACCCAATATAGTTCTCGTGTAGAAAGTAATTCGGAATCGAGGCGTCAAATTGTACGAAGGCAGCAATATTGACCGGGCTACCCATCAGATGGGGGAAGATGCTAATAAAGGCAGCTTCGGCCATACCGGCGATCTTTTTGCATTGCGTGTAACCGCCAGCCAGCGACGGATCGCACCGGATCAGGCTGACAATTTTGCGGTCGATCAAATCTTTGAATTGGTAAATGTTGTAGAAACGCTCACCCGTTGCAATTGGGATGTGGACATGGCGTGCCACATATTCCAAAGCCTCGGTGCTTTCTGGCGCCAACGGGTCTTCATAGTAGAGCATACGGTAAGGCGCCAGTTCATTGCCGAGCAGAATCGCCTCTTCGGGCATAAAGTTGCGATGACATTCGATGCCCAAGTCGATATCATTGCCGATCGCGGCGCGTACCTGCTTGATACGTTCGACAATTTGGGTAATCTCTTGCGTGGGGGCGAGCTTTTCACACCCGGGCCAGAAACCCATCATACGCAGCGAAATATAGCCCTGCTCCACAGCTTTGACGGCAGTTTGCACACATTCGTCCACGGTGGCGCCGCCGACATTGGCAAAAACCTTGACTTTGTCGCGACATTTGCCACCTAATAACTGATAGACCGGCAAATTGACCGATTTAGCCAGAATATCCCACAGGGCAATATCAATCGCGCTGATGGCGGCGCTTTGCACGGCGCCCATAAAGTGGGTGCTGCGCGACACGACCTGAAAGTGATGCTCGATCCGCAACGGATCTTTGCCAACATAATATTCGCTCAATTCTTGGATGGCCGCATAGACCGTGGGATGGTGCGCCCACAAACCGGCTTCCCCGTTGCCGACAATGCCTTCATCGGTATAGACGCGGACCAGCAAAAACCGATCCACCATAAAAGGGGTAATTCGCTCAATTTTCATTTGCTTCTCCTTTGCTGAAAATAAGTTGAGAATTTATTATAGTACAGGCACGGCTGTTTGGAAACGAACATTTTTGCATGAGCAAAGCCTTCGTTATCGAATGACGCCCAGTATCGAAGCAGAAACTACCCACAGAAGACCCTAGTGCACAAAGCAGAAGCAGAGAAATTATCATGCATGAAAGCAACCCAAAAGTAGCAGATGCGCTTTGGCGCATTTATCAACGCCCCGAACGACCCGCAGCCTGGACACAAGGTGGCAACTTGCCTTGGAATGAGCCCGCCTTTTCCGAACGGATGCTGCGCGAACATCTGGATCAAGCCCACGGCGCGGCCTCACGCGTTACACATGAGCGCATGGCCCAAATTGACTGGCTGTGGACCAAGCTTGGCTTGCAACCAGGGATGCACATTTGTGACATCACCTGTGGGCCGGGACTCTACGCCGTGGAATTGGCGCGCCGCGGCTGTCAAGTTACCGGCATCGACTTTAGCCCCGCCGCTATTGCCTATGCGAAGGAATTAGCCAGAAGTGAAGGTGTGGCGCACGCCTGCACCTTTATCGAAGAGGATGTGCGTACCGTTAACCTCCCGGCCGGTGAATTTGACGCTGCCCTCTTTCTCTATGGCCAGTTGGCCGTCTTTCCGCAAACGGATGCGCAGGCATTACTGGCAAAGAGCGCACAGGTGTTAAAAACTGGCGGACACTTGTGTATAGAATTGCTTGACCAAGCTCGGATCGATAAGACGAGCCGCACTTGGTGGTTTACCGACAACACAGGGCTCTGGGGAGATGAACCATTTCTCCACTTGGGCGAACGTTTTTGGGATGATGAAGCGGCGCTTTCGATTGAACGATTTAGCATTGTCCATCTGGAAACCGGTGCACTTTCCGAAGTTCACCTCTGCGACCAAAGTTATGCCACGCACACGATGGCGGCGATGATGCAGCAAGCCGGCTTTGCCAATATGGATGTTTATCCACGCTGGGATGGTCTGCCGATCTACGACGCTGATGAGTGGGTGGTCTACGTCGCGCAGAAGCAGTAAACAGTAAATGGTAAACAGTGATTAGTCCCGTAACTAATTAATTACCACTTACCATTTACTTTACCACTTACCATTTACTTTTACGCTCTTGACAAATCGATCTCCGGATGATCGCGGTAAAACTGGGCTTGGCGAATGCTAAGATTTTCTTGGAGTTGAATGGTGAGCCCACCATCAATAACCAGCGTGTGCCCGGTGATAAATGATGCATCGTCCGAGCAAAGGAAACGGACGCCGTTGGCGATGTCTTCGGGCTTGCCCACACGGCGGACCGGGTATTGCTGCTTGAAGAGTTCCAGCAGCGAGGGGTTTTGATCCCATTTGAAGGCTTGCATGCGCTCGGTGACAATGTGGCCAGGACAGATTGCATTGACGCGCACCCCCAGCGGGCCAAAGTCACATGCCATCTGGCGGCTGAGACCAATCACAGCCGACTTGGCTGTTTCGTAGGTGAGCGCACGTTCGGCCATCAGCAAGCCGTGGACCGACGCAATGTTGACAATACTGCCGTTGCCGGTTTTCTCCATGTGCGGCACGGCATATTTGGTCGCTACCCAGAGCGCCTTGACCATCACATCCATACCATAATGCCAGTCGCTTTCGTCCAGGGTCAGCGCGCTGCCGGCTGCCCCGCGTCCGCCCCAGGCATTGTTGACCAAAATATCGAGCCGGCCCCACAAACTTACCGCTTTCTCGACCATCGCCTGGATATCGGCAGTCTGGGCCATGTCGGCAACCGTTGTCTCGGCCAGGCCACCGGCGCGGCGAATGCGTTCGGCGTTGATTTGCGCCGTTTCCGGGTTCACGTCGGCAATCAGCACGCGCGCCCCCGCTTCGGCCAGACGCCGCGCCGTCGCCCCACCGATACCCATCGCGCCACCGGTCACAATCGCCACGCGATCTTGCAAACTCTTCATGGTTCACATCTCCCTTGATACACACGTAATTAATTACTGAAAATAAGCGATTCAGGTGTTAGGCGCTCTGAAAATAATCGCCATGATAGGTGTGGTACATAACTAACACCACGCTCATGTAAGCCCACTTCTCAGTGCGCCATTCACTCGTTGAGTACTTTAAATTTTGTAATAGCAATGATTTATCTGCCAACTGTTCTCGGGTATAATACACAGCATTACGACGAAGGGAAAGTCGCAGAAAAGTGAGGATACGGTTGCGTTACTTCTTGATAATGTTGTGGGCAGGTGGCTTGCTCTTGAGCTTAGGGCAGGCGGTGCGGGCTCAAACACCGAATGAAAAACAAACGACGGAAATGCACACGGTACGCATCGCGGCCCAGGCCCCCGTTTTTGTCAGCGTGATGCTTGATGGCCGGCTTGTCTTGAATGCCACCCTCCAACCGGGTGAGTGGCGCACATGGCATGGTGAACAATTCGAGTTGAAGGCGAGTAATGCCAGCGCGCTTGAGGTCACCCTCGACGGTCGGCTGTCTGGTCTGTTGGGCGCGCCAAACACCGTTGCAAGTTTGAGTTGGCCAGTAGGCGCCACAATCGAGACACCCACCCAACCCACCTATTACGTGGTGCAGCCGGGCGATACCTTATTCGAGATTGCACAACGCTTTAATACCGATATGGATGTCCTGCTACGGGCAAACCAGCTCAATGATGCCAACGTCATCCTAGTTGGTACACCCTTGGCTATCCCCGGCAGCGACGGCGCACTGCCTGCCCGCCTACCCATTACCGCATCGACAAACTTGACCGAACCCGTGCTGGCGCTGGCCGACCGCGGCACAATCATCGAACGCATGACAAGTGCCGCGCAAAATGTACCGCGCACATCACCCTATTACAAGACAACCTGGGTCACTTATTACGGTCGCCCAGACGTTCCAGTGATGGGCATCTTGGGCGAGCATGATCTTGACAAGCTCACCACGCTGCTCAAACAGCAGGCGGCGGCTTACGATCAAGCCAATGGCAATGAGTTGGGCGTGAGGCCAGCCTTTCACCTTGTCTACGGGATGGCGACCAAAGCGCCGGGCGACGATAATAGCTACCTGGCTTTTTTGGCCGATGAAGTCGTGGAAGCGTATATCAAGCGCGCGGAAAAGGAGAAGTTCGCCGTTATCCTCGATATCCAAATTGGCGGCTTGACACCAGAAGAATCGATCAAGCCGGGGCTACCCTGGCTCAAATACAAGAACGTCCACCTAGCCATCGATCCAGAGTTTGCGATGGCCCACGCGGGCCAGGCGTGGCCAGGTGACCCGATTGGATTTGTTACCGCGCAACAGGTCAACGCGGTGCAGGCAATCATGCAGGATTATATGAAAGCGGAGAAGCTCGAAGGCCCACGCATCTTACTGCTCCACCAATTTCTAGAAGAAATGATCGTCGACAAAGACCAATTGAAGAACGACTATACCAACATTGAATTAACCGTTGTCGCCGATGGTTGGGGTGGCCCCTGGGGCAAGATTAGCAAGTACAATGCGTTCATGGATCCGCAGACAACCCAATTCACGGCCTTCAAGCTCTTTTACCGTTGGGATGAACCGATCTTGAATGAGCGCGAGGCGTTAGGCGTCGATCCGTATGCGGGGGAGACCTACATGGCTGTGACGCCTAATCTGATCATTTATCAATGATGAGTGTACGCTTCTGGATGCTATTTTTGCTGCTTTACAAATACGGAAAAGTGTGTTACAATATTGTGTAATAATAGTGTGTAATTATTTCCTGGAGTGTGGCCTATGAAGCGCGTACAAGTAATTCTGGAAGAGTGGCAGCACACATGGTTGCAGGAAGAAGCTGATCGAGTATCCTCGACCACCTCTGCGTTGCTCCGCCAGTTGCTAACCGAAATTATTGAGCGCCGTCAGGCAACCAATCTCAGTGACGACCCATTGTGGGGCATCATCGGCATGGCCGACGGCCCAGATGATGGCATCACCAGTTCGAATTTGGACGAATATTTGTACGTCAGCCACTGGCAAAACAAACCGATGCGTCTGGCAGCAGAAGCACCCTTAGCAACCGAAGGCATTTATGACCAAACAAGCGCGGGTGATCGTTGACACGAGTGGACTTTATGCCCTTGTCGACCGCAAAGATCCGCATCATCTACGCGCGGCAGCCTATTTGCGCCAAGCGGCTGGCGTCCACAGTCTTCTGCTGTCGAACCACGTCTTTGATGAAACGATGACTTTGGCGAAAATGCGGTTGGGTATGCAGACAGCAGTGCAACTTGGGCTACGCTTGCGCAATAGCCAATTGATCGAGAACATTGTCTTTTCTGCGGAAGAAGAGTTTGCCACCTGGCGCCTCTTCACCCAGTACCAAGACAAGGAATGGAGCTACACAGACTGCGCCTGTCTAGCCCTGGCGCAACGTTACAACTTGGAGCGTGCCTTTACCTTCGATCACCATTTCAGCCAAATGGGGTTAACGCCACTGCCGTAGGGCCTGATGAGTAAATAGGACGACCCTTCTATTTTCTGCATGTCAATGTGGCGCCAGACGCCTGGCCAGACATCCCCATCTGGCACGCTGACAAACAGGCAGGAACGGCCATCGCCAGTATCATCGGCGCACGCATGATTGGTTTGGCAACTGGACCGGCTATGATGCTGGTGATCCCGATCTGTTTATCACCGAAGATTTACAGGGCGGTAGCTTACCACCCGTGTTGACACGCGAATTGCCTTGTGTGCTTGTCGGCCACTGGCCGGGCTTCTACTTTGGCGGGGAAGAAATCGGCTTTCTGGTGCTGCAAGAAGTAAAACGTCGCCTCGACGCCTATGATCCCGATGGTGCTAAGACGCGTTGGATGAAAACCTCTGCCATCGGCCATTACTGGATGGCGCGCACGTTGAGCGATATTACGACGACACCTGGAACCGACGGAGCATGGCAGGTACAGATTGAGACACGTTTTCCCAGCGCGGACTTTACCCTTTGCGCAGCGATGGCTTGTGTGCGCGTCCAGATCGATGGCCAAGATTTGCGCCAGGTCTATAGCCAACGTAACCTCCAGGAAGGCACGTTTCTGGTGGAAGGCAAACAAACAGTCTTTGCCTTTGCCCTGCACAGCGGCAACACGCGCATTGATCTATGGCCCTAACCTAGGGCCTAACGCCAAGGCGCAAAGGTGCAAAGAAAAGCTTTGGCTTGTTTTGCGCCTTGGCAGCTTTGTGCCTTGGCGTTAGGCTTTGTTTTTTCTGAGCTCACTGGCGGTGTGATGAACGTTCTCTTTATCCAATGTGGTGGTCCAACCCCGGTGCTCAACGCATCCTTGGTGGCAGCGATTGCCGCGTGGCAAAATGATGCTGGCCAACATAAATTTTGGGGCAGCCGCTTGGGCTTACAGGGATTGGTTGACGGTGACTGGGTCGATTTAACCGATTTATCTTTAGCCACGCTGGATCAATTGCGCCGCCAACCGGGTGCAGCCTTGGGCAGTAGCCGTCACTTCCTGGCCGATGCTGAATTACCCACCGTATTGACGCGCCTGCAAAATCGAGCCATTACCTGTGTGCTTGTTAACGGGGGCAACGGCGCGATGGCGGCGGCGCAGAAATTGGCCCAAAGCGCCAATGCGGCCGGCTATCAAATCCACGGTGAAGCCTTGCGGGTAATTGGCATCCCCAAGACAGTAGACAACGATCTAGTTGCTACCGATACTGCACCCGGCTATGGCAGTGCGGCTTGCTTTGTTGCGCAGACAACACGCGACATCGGGCTTGATCTTTACGCTATGCGCCGCTTCGATGATGTGGCCGTACTCGAAACGATGGGACGTCACGCGGGGTGGCTGACCGGCGCGGCGGCGCTGGCGCGCCAAAATCCGGACGATGCCCCTGAGCTAATTTTATTGCCGGAGATCACATTCGATGAAGCTGCCTGGCTGGAAAAGGTGCAGGCTGTGCATCAAGACAAGGGGATTTGTCTGGTCGTGGCTTCGGAAGGAATTCGTGATGCCAAGGGGCAATTCCTGGCCGAAAAACTAGGCCAGGCGGATACTGATGCACGTGGCCAGAAGACGCTAGGGCTGGCGGCAGGTGTGGCGCCCTATCTGGCCCATCTTGTGCGGCAGCGGCTTGGGCTACGCTGTCGCCAAATTCGCCCGGATACCATTCAGCGATCAAGCAGCGCGCTGACCAGCGCAACAGATCGCCACCTAGCCGAAATGGTGGGCACACAGGCCATCTATGCCGCGCAACAAAGTGCATCGGAAGTGATGATTGGGCTGACACGCACGGCAGACGGTTGGCAAACCTTGCCCGTACCTTTGGCAGCCGTCATCGGCCAGGAGCGCAAGTTGCCGCCAGAATTTATTGATCGTGCCGGTTGGGGTGTCACTCCAGCATTTGTGGAGTACGTACAGCCGTTGGTAGGCCAAGTGGCAAACGGTGCGATCCGCTTTTGAAAACCACCAGAAATTCTTACGTTTGATTCGGCTCGATCCCTAATGCTCTTAATTGCGCCGCCATACGATCCGCACGAGCGCGTTCCTGCTCGGCATATTCTGCGCCGGTTGGTAGAAGATTACCTGCTGAATCTGACCAGCGCAGCCATTGATCGGTGCGGCCTTCGAACTCACCTTCCCATAATGTTAAACCCAACCCCATGCCGGGCAACTGATAATCGAGCCGAGCAAAATATTCTTCGTCATCTGCGTCTAGTTCGTAGACCTGCAATACTTGATCTTGAATTAGTTGTTGGGGATCGTAAATTACATAATAGCGCACGCCCATTTGCGCATAGATGCGTAACTTTCGGCCAGCTTCGTTGCCCTCTTTGTTGGAGACAATCTCCAGAGCAACATCAGGCGGTTTGCCATATTCCCAGATAAAGTAAGAACGATGCGCTTTCGCCCACCAGTCTTCGGCGATGACAACATCGAAGCTAATGAACACATCAGGGACAATGGGGGGTTGCCGAGGTGCGCTGAAGATGCCAACATTGGCATCGGCCACAAAGGGACGATCTGTCCACTGTGAACTATAGAGCGTGTGCACCAAAAATCGCTGCAATTTTGCCGAAGCAATATTATCCACAGGCTCATCGTCCTCGGTGATAATCTGGCTGATGTCGAAATTAGCAGCGTCCAAGCTTTGGCTGGCTAGCTGGTTCGTCATTGATTTGCTCCTTTGGCTGAGAATGGCAGCAGTATAGAGTTAGAATGGAAAATTGTCAAAGGGTAAGGTTTAACAATCAAACTTGTATAAAGGCTAAAACCCTTTTCCCGGCGCCGACAGCAAATTTCCGTAGCGATGCATGGTCTGCGCCACCGCCTGTTCGCGCAGATAATGGCGCAACTCCAGCCGACCATTCGCCAACACCGGCACATCGATCACGCTAACATGAGCGTCGTTAGTCGCGCGGCGCAAGACAAGCGAAATTGGTGTCACCGAGCGCAACCGATCATAGCCACCCGCCGCCCGCAAACGATCCACGAGATAGGCCTCTTCTTCATAAATTAATTGCACATCGCCTACTTCTTGCAGCCAGGCCCATTCTGTGGCCGACGCTGGCAAACTGACGGTCAAGCGCGCCTGACACGTGTGCGCAGCCAGCACAACCTGGCATAAGGTCACCGGATCAATGCGCTCCGCGCGCAGTAAAATCCCTTCGACAGGCCGATAGCGGAAGAGGTTCTGCTCACCTAATACTTGGCTGGGATCATGTTCTTGACTGAAATGGCTGCGCCAGGCCCAAGCATAACTGCCAGCGCTGGCGCGCAAAAGGGTTTGCGCCGCGTCATTTGGCATCTGCTTCAAGCACTGCGTTAGCAAAGTGGTTAGCTCTGGCGCAGGATCCGCTTGCGCGGTGGGTAGATCTGCCTGTTGCCAGTGGCCCATTTGCAAGACATAGTTTGGGCCGCCGGCCTTGGCGCCCAGTCCAAAGACCGACCCTTTCCACCCCCCAAACGGTTGCCGCCGAACGATGGCGCCGGTGATATGGCGGTTGATATAGGCGTTGCCCACCGCAACGCGGGCTTGCCACTGCGCGACCTCGCGGTCATCCAACGAATGGATGCCGCCGGTCAGGCCAAATGGGGTGTCATTGGCCAGATCGATCGCATGCGCCAAATTTTCCGCTCGCATCAGCCCTAGCACCGGACCAAAGCACTCAGTTTGATGGAAGAAGGAGCCACGCTGCACCCCCAACTTGATGCCGGGTGACCAAAGTTGTGGGTTGCCGGTGATCATCTGCGGTTCAAGTAGCCAAGCCTCGCCTTCGTCTAGCGTGGTCAGGGCGCGCAGCAATTCGCGCCCCGGCGGCTGGGTGAGCGGCGTAATCTTGTGGACGGGATCCCAAGCCGAGCCAACCGGCAGGCTAGCGGCGGCGTCGCGCAGTTGGCGGCGGAAGACCGGATCGTCATAGACCTCGGCTTCTAGAATACCGAGGCTGGCCGCTGAACATTTCTGACCGTTGTGTCCAAACGCAGAACGCACCAGATCTTTGATCGCCGCGTCGCGGTCGGCCAGCGCGGTGATGATCAGACTGTTTTTGCCACTGGTTTCGGCCAAGAGGCGCATATCTGGTTTCCAATCCAAGAACATGCGCGCCGTTTGCGCCGAGCCGGTAAGAATGACCGCCGCTGTACGGGCGTCGGTGACCAGCATGCGCCCGACTTCGTTGTCGGGACAAGGTACAAATTGCAACACTTCACGGGGAATGCCGGCCTGCCAAAAGGCCTGGGCCAGGTGCCAGCCCACCAACATTGCTTCGGGCGCCGGCTTGAGGATGACGCTATTACCGGCGATTAGCGCGGCCAACACGCCACCAGCCGGGATTGCCAATGGGAAGTTCCAGGGTGGCGTCACGACGACCACCCCCAGCGCTTCCATCCGACAATCGGTGATCGGTTCGTCCAGATCAAGCGCGCCGGCGTA
>Ga0105046_10004827_pt1 | contig 21427 bp, 16 predicted proteins | sample MAT03_FD_78385 | JGI IMG/M metagenome (GOLD analysis project Ga0105046, IMG submission 78385) | Freshwater microbial communities from Lake Fryxell liftoff mats and glacier meltwater in Antarctica - MAT-03 (megahit assembly) | ecosystem: Environmental > Aquatic > Freshwater > Ice > Liftoff...
AGATGCACTTCACTCGCTCATCACCTCTTGCGGGCCGCGTGCGTTGACCTCTGCCAAGAGTCCGGGGTCGCGCGTGCAGGTGCCCGACAACTTGGCCTCTGCCAAGACATGGCCCGCCAGGGCCTGGCGTACCTGCGCCCCGGTACAGCTGTTGTCCACTGGCAAGCGACCCAGCAGCGCTGCGGCTTACACGCCCCAGACCACCCGCTCTGCGGCGGCGTAGGCGCGGCGCAGCATCTCCACCATCGGCCACAGCCGCTGGCGCAGACCTGGCGCGTCGTGGTCAGTGTCGCCCGCGCCTGTCGAATGCTTGCCAGACCCTGGTTGGGCAACCGCCGGGTCGGCATCCGTGACGTCTTGCTCAGCTGCCATCGCAGATTCGAGTGTGCTCAGCAGTTGCGGCATCGCCTCGACCTCGATGACGCCTTGCGGCGCAGGCTCACGGCCGGCCAGCCGAAAGAATTGCTCGGCCTGCGGCGCCAGCATGATGAGATCGCCTGTCGCCCTGGACTTGAACTTGTAGATCATGGAGCAGTATTGTGCCTGCTGGTTGGGCCCAACATCCTATCAGCCGAGCAATCTCAGCCACGCACCAGACGGATCGGAATACGGCCCGGACTGGGTCGCCGCGCCCACACGGGCGGGCGCTCGAAAAATTCAGCCTCCAGACGCACCGCCTCGAGCCCAGGGGCAAACAGGAAGCCCTGGTAAAGATCGCAGCCGGCACGCTGCAAGAAAAGCCGCTGGGCTTCGGTCTCCACACCTTCGGCAATGACCCGCATCTGCAGCGCACGGGCCATCTGCAGGATCGCCCGCACGATGCCGACATCAATGCTTTGCTCAGGCAGGCCAGCGATGAAGCTGCGGTCGATCTTCAGTTTGCGGATCGGCAGACGCTTCAGGTAGGCCAGGCTCGAATAACCGGTGCCAAAGTCGTCGATCGACAGCTGTACCCCCAATGCCGTCAGCGCATGCAGGCGCAGCAGCGCTTCTTCAGCGTCTTGCAGCAGGATCGACTCGGTCAGCTCCAACTCCAGCAGCTCGGGCGGCAGGCCACTGACGGCCAGCATGCCGGCCAGCCGCTCCACAAAATCGGGTTGCTGAAACTGCAGGGCAGACACGTTGACTGCAATCGGCGTCGAGCGTGCGCGCTGATGCCACATCGTGCCTTGGCGAATGGCCTGGCTGAGCACCCAGTCACCCAGGGCCACCACGAAACCTGACTCTTCTGCCACCGGGATGAAGCGCGCTGGCGCCACCTCACCCAGGATCGGGTCGTGCCAGCGCAGCAGGGCTTCGACGCCCGCGATCTGTCCGTCGGCCAAGCTGACCTGCGGCTGGTAATGCAGCCTGAAACGGTTGCTGACCAGCGCCTGGCGCATGGCATGGTCCATTTGCAGTTGGGCGCGTCCATCGACCTCGCGGCGCACACGGTGCAGCCTGAAATCTGCTCTGCCGGCCGCCTTGGCCTCGCGCATCGCGGCTTGTGCATGCCGCAACAATTCGTCAGCCGTGTTGCCGTGTGCCGGCGCCAAAGCCAGACCGATGCTGCAGGTCACGGTGAATGGCGCACCATCGACCTGGCAAGGCTCGGCCACTGCTCGGATGATGCGGCGGGCGCTGGCACCTGCAGAGTGGGCCTGGCCCTGCCCGCCGCTCAGCTGCATCCAGACCGCAAACTGGTCGCCGCCCAGGCGGGCCATGTAGTCGCCTTGGCGCAGGCAGGCGGCCATGCGGCGCGCCAGCTCCAGCAACACCGCGTCACCGCTTTTCAAGCCCAGACTGTCGTTGAGTTGCCGAAAGCGGTCCAGATCCACCAGCATGACGGCAAAGCCAGGCACGCCCGGGCGCAGATCTGCCAGCGCACTGCCCACATGCTCACTCCAACTGCGCCGGTTGGGCAGGCCGGTCAGTGGATCGTGGCTGCGCAAGGCTTCGATCTGCTGCTGTGCAGCCTGGCGCTCGCTGAGGTCTCTGAAAGACCAGACCCTGCCTTGCAAGCGGCCTGACCTGGAAAGCGGCCTGCAGACACTCTCGACCAGCTTGCCGTCATGCAGTTGCAATTGCTCGGAGACCGCATTGCGGTGTGGCTGCGATCCCTCGGCCACGTCCAAAGCCGCTGGCTGCAGCAAGGCTTTGCGCATCCAGTGCAGCACAGCCGCGCCGTCGTGGCGCACCATGATCTCTGGTGGCACCGACCAGATTTCTGCAAATCGGCGGTTGAATGACTTGACCTGGCCCTGCAGATCGGTGACCAGAATACCGTCGGCTGTGGCCTCCAGGGTGGCTTGCAGCTCGCACAGCAGCGATTCGCGCGCATCGTCGGCCTGCACCGAGGCGCTGCGGTCAACGAGTGTGACGAGGGCATGCATGGGCCTGTCGCTGTTGAGCAGCTTCGCGTCACTGGCCGGCTTCAAGACTCGAATGCTGCGGGTGACGTGCAGCAGGCTGCCGTCGCCACGGCCGATCACCGAATCCGAGATCAGCGGCGCGAGCTGCCCGCCCTGCGCACCGTCCCACCACACCAGATCCTCGGGCGAGGAGGCCAATGCCAAAGGCGCCTGCCCGACGAGACTCTCTGCGGGCAGGCCCAGCAGCCGCGCTGCTGCTGCATTGGCCGCCACCACTTCACACTGCGCCAGGGACACCACCCAGGCAGCCAGGGGCAGCGCTTCCAGCAACGCCTGCCAAGCCGACAGATCACGGCTTGCCACGTCGGCGGCAGCCGCCGCCGACGTGGCTGCCCGGCTCACGCCGCCAGCTCCACTTCGGGCGTTGCGCAGGGCAGTGGCTCGAAGAAATAGCTGACCCGTGGCGAGGGATCGAGATAGACCAGCGCCGGCTTGGGCACCTTGTGCATGGGGATGCTGCGTCGGATCCCCAGATCGGGCATCTGGTCCAGCTCCATCAGCAAAGCTTCATCACGGGGTACCTGCGGGTCGTACACCAGGACGCGAGGCTTCAGCGGACGGCTGGAGTTGGCGCCGACCACCAAGGCGTACCGGTCATCGGTCAGTTGCACGGTCGAGCCGGCAGGGTAGACGCCCATCAGGCGAATGAAAGTGTTCAGCACGGCACCGTCGAAGCGACTGCGCCCCTGGGCAAACAGGGTCGCCACGGCCTCGTGCGGCGTCAACGCCAAGGCGCGCGACTGCGGATTGCACAGGTTGTCGTAGCGGTTGACGATGGCCACGATCCTGGAGGCCAGCGACAACTTGTCCAGCCGCAGGGCCTGCGGAAAGCCGCTGCCGTCTGCAAACTCATGGTGCTGCGCGATGACCGTGACAGCCCCTGCACTCAAGCCCATGCGCTCTGCAACCCGCACACCCCGCACCACATGGCTGCGATAAGCCTGCAACAAAGCCGGCGTGCCGGCTTCGTCCAGGTGGCAATGGCGCTCTTCCATCGCCTGCTTGCCGACGTCGTGCAACAGGGCACCGACACCGACGTCCAGCATCTCCTGCTCGGGCAGCCCCAGCGAGCGGCCGATCAGCAGCGCAATCACGCTGACGTTCATCGCATGCGCAGCTTCCACGTCGGCGCCGGGGCCTACGATGCGAATGCCTTGTTCAGGGCTGCTCAGCATCTTGTCCAGGATCGCGCGTGTCAGCGCCTGGGTGACACGGGCCGCTTGCTGCGGGCGGGCTGCGACGTCGTCCAGCGCTTCGCGCAAGGCTTTGCAGGCCTCGGAATGCTGACGGCTGCAGCGCTGTGCAGCTTCACGCTCTTGCTCGAGGCGCTGCCTCATTCGCGCCGCAGCAGCTTCCAACTCCGACACAACTGACACAACCGATACAACTGACACAAATCCTGCAGAGTCGGCCTGGGCAGCGCCAGCTGCTTCATCACCCGCAAGGACACTTCGCGCACCCCCGTTCCCGGACGCTCCGGTCGCCACTGGGCTTCCAGAGATGTGCTCAGTGGGCGGCTGCAGATCACTCTGCTCCGGCACCCATCGCACCTGCTTCAGACCCAGGCCGCGAACCGACACGATCTGCTGACTGGTGCTGAGCTTGAAGCTGGAAACCGGAAAGGGATGCGACAGCCAGCCCCCCTCGAGCTGAATGAACATGCCAATTTGCAGATCTTCTACCGCGACGGTCTGTGCCACATGCAACCCCTTTGTGCCCCCTGTCGGGTGCGCTGGCAGCGACCTGTACCAAAGGCTACTGCTACCTACCTCTTTTCGGGGGCAGCGCAGCCAAACTTGAGCCAGAGAGGTGAGCGAGCGCAGCAGCCAACAGGCCACTCACCTCAAGACCGCGAGGTCTGTGAATTGCATCACGGGCCAGGCTCAGGGGTGCATTCCAGTCTTACACTCTGCGCGCATCCCATCTTGGCAACAACCTGTCAGCCGGAGACCGCCCGTGATCCTCGAAATTGCCGACATCCGCATCCACTCTGGCCAGCAAGCGGCCTTTGAGGCAGCCATTGCGCAAGGCCTGAGCACGGTGGTCAGCCAAGCCCAGGGCTACCAGGGCGCGAATGTCAACCGGGGCATCGAGTCGCCCGAGCGCTACGTGCTGCAGATCTTCTGGGACACGCTGGAAGACCACACCGTAGGCTTCAGGCAAGGGCCGCTGTTTGCGCAGTGGCGCGCTTTGGTGGGGCCGTTTTTTGCCGCGCCCCCCGTGGTGGAGCACTTCAAGCTGGTGGACAAGGCTTGAATGGCGGCTCGCTGGCCGGCAGCTCCAACCGCACCACGGTGCCGGCTCCCAGCTTGCTCTCGACCCTGATCTGGCCGCCATGCAACTCGGCGATGCGCTTGACGATTGCCAATCCCAGGCCTTTGCCCTGCTCGCCGCTGACGGGAGCACGCCCCAAGTGGCTTTGGTAGAGGCGGTCAAACAAGCGCGGCAAATCCTGTGCTGAAATGCCCACGCCGCAGTCCTGAACCTGCACCCACACCGTCGTCTGTGGGCCGGCCTGACGACTGGCGCTGAGTTTGACGGCCTGCCCGGGGGCGCTGAACTTCAGCGCGTTGTCCAACAGGTTGGCGATGGCACGTTCGAACAGCTCAGTGTCGACTTGTGCCATCAAGGGCTCGGCACCTTGTTGCTCGAAGCTCAGCAACACCCCTTGCTTGGCTGCGCGCTCAGCAAACCTGAGGGCGATGTCGTCCAACACTTCGCCCAGGTCCAGTTGCGTCAGTTGAAGTTTGAATTGCGGCTCGTCCAACAGGGCCAAGTCACCCAGCGCACGCACCATGCCTGCGGCGTTGCGCGTATTGCGCAGTGCGACTTCCACCAGGCGCGCGTCTTCGGCACGCGGGGGGCTGGCTGCCCAGCGCTGCTCCAGGGTTTCCAGACAGGCCACCGTGGCGGTCAGCGGGCTGCGCAGATCGTGCGAGAGGTTGCTGACGCTCTCGCGTCTGAAGTGGTCGAGGCGCCGCAGCTGATCCCACTGCAGATGCAAGCGCGCCAGCAGGGTGTGAAAGCCGCTGCGCAGGCGCCCGAATTCGTCGTCGGTGATGCGACCCAGGGTCTGCACTGCCGTGGCCACATCAGCGGCTTCACGCAGCGGCTCGGCACTGAAGCCCTGCCGGGCGGCCAGCGCGACTTCGTCGCTGAGCACGCGCAGTGGCCGTGTCACCTGGATGATGGTCCAGGCTGCCAGCGCCGTGGTCAGAACGATCACGGCCAACACGGCTGCCAGTGCCGGCCCGGCCAAGGTGCTGCCGAACAAGGCCAATTGCGGCCCGGCCACCCCTGACTTCCTGCACACCAGGTACAGATAGCCGGCGACGGGGTCGGTGGGGCCGATGCGCGAGCGCATCAGCGGCCGCGCACTGATCACCGTGTTCTGGCCCAGCGCTTCAGGGTCTTCGCCCATTACATACGCCGCGCGGCGCGCATCCCCGCTGGCCGCAGCTTGCACAGCCTCGCGCACCGGGGCCATCGCCACTTGCTTTGCGGTGACACCTTGGCTGGTGGCCGCAATCACTTGCCCGCTGGGGTCCAGCAAGTACAGCCGTGTGCCAGGGTCGTACAGCACCAGGCTGCGCAAGAAGGCGTGCAACTCGTCGGGCGCGCGCTCGTGCTGGTCGAGCAGGTCGGGGTGCAGCGCCACGACGCGGCCGATGAAGGCGTCTGCCCGCTGGTAGCTGCTTTCGTTCTCGAAACGTTGAAACGCCAGGGCCACCGTCACGATCACACCCAGCGCAGCGGCCAGGCCGGCCAAAAAGACCGTCAGAGCGAGGCGCAGGCGGACGGTCATCCTGTCAGCCCCTCGTCCGATGAGTACATCGGCCGATCCCCCAAGGGGATGCTGGCCGGCTTGGGGGCGGCCCGGCGCTCGGCCCTGTCATGTCAGCCCCTCGTCCGATGAGTACATCGGCCGATCCCCCAAGGGGATGCTGGCCGGCTTGGGGCGGCCCGGCGCTCGGCCCTGTCATGTCAGCCCCTCGTCCGATGAGTACATCGGCCGATCCGGCAGCCAAGGACGTCGCCTGTTCAAGCCGGTGCGTCCCGCATCTTGTAGCCGGCGCCGCGCACGGTCAGGATGAAGCGCGGGCTCATCGGGTCTTGTTCGACCTTGGCGCGCAGGCGGTTGATGTGGGTGGTCACGGTGTGCTCGTAACCTTCGTGCGAATAGCCCCACACCGCGTCGAGCAACTGAGCGCGTGAGAAAACCCGGCCGGGGTGGCTGGCAAAGTGCAGCAGCAGATCGAACTCCAGGGCCGTGAAGTCCAAGACCCGCCCCTCGACCCGCACCTCGCGGCGCACCGGCACGATTTCGAGCTCACCATTGCGCACCAACTGGCCCTGTGCCGGCGCGGCTTGTGCTGCACGCAGCAGTTCTGCGCGGCGCAACAGGGCTTTGACGCGGGCCAGCAGCTCGGCCATCGAGAAAGGCTTGGTCAGGTAGTCATCTGCGCCCAACTCCAGCCCCAGCACGCGGTCCAGTTCGGTGCTTTTGGCCGTCAGCATCAGGATGGGCGCTGCGCTGCCCTTGGCGCGCAGGGCCTTGCAGACTTCCAGCCCGTCCATGCCCGGCATCATCAAGTCCAGCACCAGCAATGCGGCCGGTTCGTGCAGTTGCGCCGCTAAAGCGCTGGCACCGTCAGCCAGCGCCTGCACCCGGTAGCCCGCCTCGCGCAGGTTCAGCACGATCAGGTCGCGGATATCGGACTGATCTTCAGCAACAAGGATTCGGTGCGGCATGGCTGCGGTTGGATGACGACGAAGCGGGGGCAACGAGGCAGTCGCATGCTCTTGCCCAAGGCTTACAAGATTGTGATCCGGTTGTGATCTTTGGTGATGAAGGCGCGAGCTACGGGCCCGACAGTGAGGTCCAGGCGCGGAGAAGTCCTCAGGTTCTGCGCCATTTGCCGCCCTGGCCAGACGACCGGAGAAGCCCATGTCCCCCCAGATCGCCACCTTGCCCGCGACCTCAGCCGCCACCCTGCCCGCCACCCTGCCTACCTCCCCACCCTTCATTCCACCCGTCCCTCCATGTGCTGGCGCAGCGCCGGATTCGGTGGCTGTGTCGTGGGCAGAAATGACGGCCCACCGCAGCTACCTGGTGCACTACGCCAAGCGCAAACTGCTCGACCCTGCGCTGGCCGAGGACCTGGTGCATGACGTCTTCGAAGCGGTGGCCTCGGGGCGCGCCGTGTTCGGCGGGCGCAGTGCGTTGCGCAGCTGGCTGGTGGCCATCCTCAAGCACAAGATCGTTGACCTGATTCGCCGCCGTACCGGGCATGACAGCCTGGACGCTTACGACAACGACGACGATGCTGGCCAGGCGCACGAGCTGGTTTGCCAACAACCCGGGCCGGCCGAGGTGGCCGAACAAAGGCAACTGCTGCGCCGCCTGATGCAGCGCGTAGAGGCACTGCCAGCCTCGCTGAAACGCGCCGTTGAATTGCGCTTGTTGCAGGGCCAGGAGACCTCTGAAGTCTGCCAAGCGCTGAGCATCAGCGAGCAGAATCTCTTTGTGCGCCTGCATCGGGCGCGCAAGGTGCTGGCTTCTTGATCGGCTTGTTCTGGCCTGAATCTTCGCGTCAAATCCGCCAGAGCGGATCCGCTTCGTCGCCACGCAGCAAGCGCTGGCGCACCCGGCTTTGCGGCCCGAACGCGGCCAGCATGGGTTTCGAACAGCTGTTCTGCAGCCTGGCTGTTGTCGGTGCCCAAATCGTGGACACCCATGAATCGCCTGTAACCCGCGTCAATGCTGCCTTTACGGCCGGTTGGCGCCAATTAAACCGGACACTACTGCGTGAAAGTGTTCCCTGATCTGAAGCATTGCCCACATCGTGGAACCTGGCGGCCAAGGTGCTGCGCGAACGCTGCTCAGCAACTGGCGCCCGAGCCCACATCTTGGGGGGCTCCTAGAATTCGCGATCCTTCAAAAATGTTTGCGGCAATTGCATGCTGCGCACCTTTGCCCTTGCCCTTGCTCTTGCCCATGTCCACATCCAACACCGCTCCCCAAGACACCCGTTTGATGGCCAATGCCATCCGCGCACTGGCCATGGACGCCGTTCAGCAGGCCAACTCCGGCCACCCCGGTGCGCCAATGGGCATGGCCGAGATGGCCGTGGCGCTGTGGGGCCGTCACCTGAAGCACAACCCGGCCGATCCGCATTGGGTGGACCGCGACCGCTTTGTGCTCAGCAACGGCCACGCCTCGATGCTGCTGTATGCGCTGCTGCATCTGTCGGGCTACGACTTGCCGATGGACGAGTTGCGCCGCTTCAGGCAGTTGCACAGCAAGACCCCGGGGCATCCGGAGATCGACGTCACCCCCGGCGTGGAAACCACCACCGGCCCGCTCGGCCAGGGCCTGGCCAACGCGGTGGGCATGGCGCTGGCGGAGAAGCTGCTGGCCGCCGAGTTCAACCGTCCCGGCCACCCGGTGGTCGATCACAAGACCTTCTGTTTTGTCGGCGACGGCTGCCTGATGGAAGGCATCAGCCACGAGGCCATCGCGCTGGCCGGGGCCTGGAAGCTCAACAAACTGGTGGTGCTGTACGACGACAACGGCATCAGCATCGATGGCGCCGTGGCGCCCTGGTATGTGGACCAGCCAGCACAACGCTTTGCAGCCTGCGGCTGGCAGGTCATTGGTGACGAGCAGCCTTTGGATGGCCATGACGTGGCCGCCATCGACAAGGCGTTGAAGGCAGCCGCCAAGTCGAGCGACAAACCCACACTGCTGATCTGCCGCACCGTGATCGGCAAGGGTTCACCCCATCGCGCGGGCACCGCCAAGGCCCACGGTGAAGCGCTGGGTGCTGCCGAGATCACGCTGACTCGCGAGGCACTGGGCTGGCCGCACGCGCCTTTTGAGATCCCTGCCCAGGCGTATGAGGCATGGGACGCCAAGGCGCAGGGCCTGCAAGCGCAGAACAGCTGGGCTGAAAAGCTGGCCGCCTACGCCCTGCAGTACCCCGAGCTGGCATCTGAGCTGCAGCGCCGGCAACGCGGCGAGCTGCCGGCGTCTTTTGCCCAAACCACCGTTGACGCCGCGTTGGCAGCGCACAGCCAGGCGGCCACGGTGGCGAGCCGCAAAGCCAGCCAGCAGGCGCTGGAGCTGTTCACCCGCGCTTTGCCCGAACTGCTGGGTGGCAGCGCGGACCTGACGGGCTCGAACCTGACGCAGACCGCAGCCACGCCGCCGCTGCGTTTTGACGCCGTGGGTGAGCCGCAGCGCAACGAGGCGGGCCAGATCGGCCGCCACATCAACTACGGTGTGCGCGAATTCGGCATGGCGGCGGTGATGAACGGCATCACACTGCACGGCGGCTACATCCCCTACGGCGGCACCTTCCTGACCTTCAGCGACTACAGCCGCAACGCCATCCGCATGGCTGCACTGATGAAGCGCCGCGTCATCCATGTCTTCACCCACGACAGCATCGGGCTGGGCGAAGACGGCCCGACGCACCAAAGCGTTGAACACGCCGCCAGCCTGCGTTTGATTCCGAACCTGGACGTCTGGCGCCCGGCTGACAGCGCCGAGACCGCCATCGCCTGGGGCATGGCGATCGGCAACGCCAGCCGGCCCACGGCGCTGCTGCTGAGCCGCCAGAACCTGCCGTATCTGCCCAAGGCCGGGCTGGACCAGATCAGCAAAGGGGCCTATGTGCTGGCCGAGCCGACGGAAGTGGGGCTGAAGAAAAAGGCCCAGGCCGTGATCATCGCCACTGGCAGTGAAGTGCAACTGGCCATGCACGCGCAGGCCGAACTGGCCAAGCTGAAGATCGCCGTGCGCGTGGTCAGCATGCCCAGCACGACGGTGTTTGACCGCCAGAGCCGGGCTTACAAGGTGTCGGTGCTGCCTGCGGCCTTGCCTCGCATCGCGATCGAGGCCGGGGTCACCGATGGTTGGTGGAAGTACGGCTGTGCAGCTGTGCTGGGCATCGACAGCTATGGTGAAAGCGCGCCTGCGCCCGAGTTGTTCGAGCATTTCGGCCTGACCACGGAGAAGCTGGTGAACACGGTGCGTCAAGTCGTGGCGCGATGAACGGTGGCGCGTTGGCGAATGGCGTGGCGATTGAAGGCGCGATGATCCAAGTCACAGCCGGAACCCGAGTTGTTGACCGAAAATAGCGCACCAACCCAAGGAGTGAACCCATGAGCATCAAAGTAGGCATCAACGGCTTCGGCCGCATCGGACGCATGGTGTTCCGCGCCGCCGTCCAGAACTTCCCCAACATCGAGATCGTTGGCATCAACGACCTGCTCGAACCCGACTATCTGGCCTACATGCTGCGCTACGACAGCGTTCATGGCCGCTTCAAGGGCGACATCGCGGTGGAGGGCCACACCTTGATCGTCAACGGCAAACGCATCCGCCTGAGCGCCGAAAAGGACCCGGCAGCGCTGAAGTGGGGCGAGGTGGGCGCGCAAGTGGTGGTCGAAGCCACCGGCCTGTTCCTGACCCAGGAGACCTGCCAGAAGCACCTGGACGCTGGCGCCAAGAAAGTGATCCAGAGCGCGCCCAGCAAAGACGACACGCCGATGTTCGTCTACGGCGTCAACGACAAGAGCTATGCCGGCCAGGCCATCATCAGCAACGCCAGTTGCACCACCAACTGCCTGGCCCCGGTGGCCAAGGTGCTGAACGACAGCTTTGGCATCAAACGCGGCCTGATGACCACCGTGCATGCGGCCACCGCCAGCCAGAAGACGGTGGATGGCCCCAGCAACAAGGATTGGCGCGGTGGCCGCGGCATTCTGGAAAACATCATCCCCAGCAGCACGGGTGCCGCCAAGGCCGTGGGCGTGGTGATCCCCGAGCTGAACAAAAAGCTCACCGGCATGGCCTTCAGGGTGCCGATCAGCGATGTGTCGGTGGTGGACCTGACGGCTGAACTGGTCAAGCCCGCCAGCTTCGAAGACATCTGCAATGCGATGAAAGCCGCTGCCGCAGGGCCGATGAAGGGCGTACTGGGTTACACCGAAGACAAAGTGGTGGCCACCGACTTCCGCGGCGAGCCCTGCACCAGCGTTTTTGATGCCGACGCCTCGATCGCGCTGGACAGCACCTTCATCAAGGTCGTGGCCTGGTACGACAACGAGTGGGGCTACTCCAACAAGGTGCTGGAGATGGTGCAGGTGGTGGCGCGCTAAGGATGGCGCGCTAAGGATGGCACGCCAAGGACGGGACGCCAAGAACGACGCGATAGAGCCGGCGCGACATAGCCGGCGCGACAGACGGGGCGAAAAATGGACGGTTCGCGGGAGCCGGCACTGATTCCAGCGAACCCGTGACATCGCGCCGTGCCGCTTACAAGCGCCGGCTGCAAATCCGCAGCTTCCCTCCTACACTGCCTGGATGAAATTCGATCGACCTTTGCAGCCAAGTCGTGCGCCTTTTGCGTTGGCCCTGTTTCCAACCCTCGGCCTGCTGGCTGCGCTGGCCTGGCCAGGAGCAGCCGTGGCGCAGCGCACTTCGGCTGCTTTGCAACACGCACCGTTGTCACCCGTGGCGGGTGAAGTCATCGTTGGCTTCAAGGCCGATGCGCCCAGCCTGCGCCGCCAGGCGCTTGCGGCCAGCGGCGCGACGCAGGACGAAGCAGCCCGGGTGCGCGGGATCTTGGAAGACCGGGCCAGCAGCCTGGGCCAGCGGCGTGGGCTGCGCTTGAAAGCCGGCGCGGGCGTCAGTGATCGTGCCCAGGTGATGCGCATGGATGGCATGGACGCTGCGGCCCTGGTGCGCGCGCTGGCCAGCGACCCTGAGGTCGCGTTTGTCGTGCCCAACGGCCGCCAACGCGCGCTGACAGCGCCCAACGACCCGCTGTACCCACTGGTGGCTCGGGGCCAACGGCCCAATGGGCCGGACAGTGGCCAGTGGTATTTGCGCGCACCCACTGCCGATGTGGCGTCCTCCATCAACATCGAATCCGCCTGGGCGCGCACCCAGGGCAGCCCGAACCTGGTGGTGGCGGTGCTCGACACGGGCGTCCGCTTTGATCACCCCGACTTGGGCCGCAGCGCCAATGGCGGGCCACTGCTGCCAGGTTACGACTTTGTGGCCGACGCCGCTGTGGGCAACGACAGCAATGGCCGCGATGCAGACCCCAGCGACCCGGGTGACTGGGTCACCAGTGCTGAAAGCAATACCACCACCTTCAGGGACTGTTCGGTCTCGGACAGCAGCTGGCATGGCACCAAGACGGCCAGTCTGGTGGCTGCAGCCACCAACAACAACCTGGGCATGGCGGGCACGGCACCTGGCTTGCGTGTGCTGCCGGTGCGTGTGCTGGGCAAGTGTTTTGGCACCGACTCGGACATCCAGGCGGGTATGTTGTGGGCAGGCGGCATCGCCGTGCCTGGCGTGCCCGTCAACCCCAACCCGGCCAAGGTGCTGAACATGAGCCTGGGTGGCAGCGGCGAGTGCACCGCTGGTTACCAATCGGCGGTCGACCGCTTGCTCGAGCGCGGCGTGATCGTGGTGGCTGCCGCAGGCAACAGCGCCGGCGGTCCGGTCAGCGTGCCGGCCAACTGCCGCGGTGTGGTCTCGGTGCTGGCATTGCGCCACGTCGGCACCAAGGTGGGTTTTTCTGATCTGGGGCCAGAAATCACCCTGGCGGCACCGGGCGGCAACTGCATCAACATCAGCGCCGGCTCGCCTTGTCTGTACCCGATCCTGGCGGCCACCAACCGCGGCACCCGGCTGCCCACCACCTCGGGCTGGACCGACAGCTTTGACGCGACGGTGGGCACCAGTTTTTCGTCCCCTTTGGTCGCTGGTGTGGTGGGCTTGATGCTGTCTGCGCAACCGTCGATGACGCCACAGCAGGTACGCTCGGTGTTGCAAAGCACCGCCAGACCGTTCCCGACCACGGGCGGCGACAACGGCCCTGAAGACCCGGCGCCTGTTGCCCAGTGCCAGGCGCCGGCCAACGGCATCACGCAGTTGCAGTGTTACTGCACCACCGCCCTGTGCGGCGCAGGCATGCTCGATGCCGGCGCAGCCGTGGCAGCAGCATCGGGCCCGATGGCGCAGTTGCAGCTCACTTCGGGCACCCCTGTGGCCAGCAGCACCATCTCGCTGACGGCAGCCGGCAGCAGCGGCAGCATCGTCGGCTACAGCTGGAGCCTGATCAGCAGCGGGGGCATCGTCAACGGCTTTGACAGCTCCACCAACGCTGTCTCAGCCAGCCTGACGCCTACCGCAGCCGGCAGCTTCACCGTGCAACTGCAAGTCACCGACAACCTGGGGGCCAGCAGCACCACCAGCCTGATCGTCACGGTGGCGGCTGCACCTGGCGCCAATCCCACCCCACCAGCGCCGGTACCCCCACCCGCCGAGGGCAGCGGTGGGGGCGGCGGCGCCATGTCCTGGCTGTGGGTACTGGGTGTGGGGTTGGCGGCTGCGGTGTTGTGGCGCAGACCACGGGACGGATCTTTCAGCTGACTTGCTTTTGAATAGCGCGAGAAAGTAGGCAAGCCAGCTCAGGCCGACCACCTGGATGCAGGGTTGGCGGCCCCGCGAAGGCGGCGAAGAATCGACTCCAGTCCTGGAGTCCCTTCATGCCACTTGCAATGCCGCTGCCCAGCCCCCTGCTTGAACCGCTTGCCGCCGCCGTTGACAGCGCAGCGCAGACTGACCAAGCACCGAGCGAAGTCCAAGGCGCAGTTCGAGGCACAGTTCGAAAAGCATTCATCGGTGCCATCGCTGGCACCCTGGCTGCACTCTGGGCCTTGACAGCCCTGCTGCTGCCCGACACCGCCAACGCAAGCCACCGGTCGGCCCAGCACCAACCTGAAGTGGCCGAAAAGCAAGCCGCGCAGCCCAAGTCCAGAGAGCAGCTGATGCAGTTCAGCGCTGACCCGCTTTCAGGCCAGCAGTGGTGGCTGGCAGCGGCTGGCGGCAGCAACGCGCAAAGCCTGGACGCCAGGCTGCGCGGTGTCCCTGGTTTCATCGGCGCCTGGCGCACGGCGGCCACAACGGCTGCAACGTCAAGCCCAGCATCCGGAGGCCTTGCAGGCCCCGTGGTGGCGGTGCTGGATACCGGCATCACCCCCCACCCCGACCTGGCGGGCCAGGTTCTGCCCGGCTACGACTTCGTCAGTGAAAGCCTGTTTGCCAATGACGGTGACGGCCGCGACGCCGATGCCGGCGACCCCGGCGACTGGGTCTCCGCTGCCGACCGCCTGGACCCGCGGATGGCGAATTGCGCGGAACAACGCAGCAGTTGGCACGGCACCATCATCGCCGGGCTGATCGCTGCCGTGCCCGACAACGCCCAGGGCGTGGCGGGCATCAATGGCCGTGCCCGCATCCTGCCGGTGCGTGTGGCCGGCAAATGTGGGGCCGCCGTGGCCGACATCGTCGACGGCCTGCGCTGGGCGGCCGGCTTGCCGGTAGCGGGCGCACCGATCAACCCCTACCCGGCACGCATCGTCAACATCAGCTTTGGTGGCGCCACCGCCTGCAGCCGCGAGTACCAGGCCGCGATCGATGAACTGCGCTCCCACAACGTGGTGGTGGTGGCGTCAGCAGGCAACGGCTCGGGCGCTGTGGCGCGGCCCGCCAACTGCCAGGGCGTGCTGGGCGTGGCAGCGCTGAACCGCGACGGCTTCAAAGCCCATTACTCCAACTTCGGGGCTGCCTTGGCCAGCTTTGGGGTGGCCACGGTCGGTGGCGATGACGCACCTCAGGGCGCCTGGCGCCCCTGGCTGTCGGACGGCGGCTTGGTCACGGTCTGGAACAACGGCACGCAACAGCCCGGCGCTGCCGAATACGCGCGTTTGTCTGGCACCAGCTTTGCTGCGCCTTTGGTCGCCGGCACACTGAGCTTGATGCTGAACGTGAACCCAGCGCTCAGCGCCGAACAACTGCTCACCGGCGTGCGCTTGACAGCGCGAGCGCACGTGACTTCAAGCCTGATGCCCCTCTGCAGTGCAGCCGACCCCGGCAGATGCATCTGCAGCAGCCGGAGCTGCGGCGCCGGCATCCTGGACGCTGAGCAGGCCTTGCGCTATGCCGCCTACCCGGAGAGCTACGTCGCCCCCGTGCAACAAGTGGCCGTGCTCGACACCGCTGAGCTGCGCCAGGCCCTCAGCAGCGGGCCCGACTGGCTGGCGCCAGCGCTTGCGCCGGCGCTGACCCAGGCTCAGGCAAACGGCCAAGACACGCAGAGCAGCGCCACGGGCGCGCCCTCAGGGGCTGGCGGCGGCGCGATGTCCTGGTTGTGGGTGCTGATGCTGGGCGTTTCGACGCTGCTGTTGCGCCTTCGCTGACTTACTCGACTCCGCAGGCCTGCCCGCGCCGAAGGCGAAGCGGATCAGCGACTCAGAGGCTGAGAGCCCAAGCCACAAGCCCTGACGCGGCCGGCCAGGACACCCACCTGCGCTTGCACCCGGGCAGCCTGCTCAGCATCTGTCAGGCTCAGGCGCAGCAGCGTCGTGGTGCTGCCTGCACCCGGCTCCGACACCTTGACCCAGGCTGCGCCAGCCACACCTGCCGCGCCCAACTCGGCTTCAGCTTGCGCCAACTCTGCGGGTGCAAAAGGCCCGGCCTCCAGACAGATCGTGCTCACCAGGCTGCCCGGCGTTGTGGACGGGCCGGCAGCTGAGGCAGCTGATCTCACGACGTCTGCGTCTGGCGTTGCAGGCACCTTGGCAGGGGTGGGCGCAACTGGTGCAGCCGGCACCAAGACCCGCACCCGCTCAGGGTGCAACTGGGCCTGCACACGTTCCGGCTCGCGCTCGGCGTAGCGTGGCGGCGGCCACATCGGGGCCAGCCAGCCCTTTGACCAGACCCAGAACAACAGATTGGCCAGGACCAGCACACCGACCAGCATTCGCAGCATCAACCGGCCCCCGGCTGCCAGCGGACGCCGACTTCACCGCTGACCACCCGTTGCAGAACACCCGCACAGCGCAGCAGCAAAGCGCCGTCAGCATCCACGCCCTCGCACACGCCTTGCATCGCCTGCGGGCCTGTGGTGTGAACACGCTGCCCCAGCAGCAGATCACGACGGCGGTACGCCGCCGCCAAGGGCGCAAAGCCTTCACGCTCAAAGCGCAGCAAGGCATGCACCAGCGGCATGGCAATGCGGGCCAGCACAGCCGGTGCACTGACGGGTCCACCCGTGGCTGAGCCGGCGGCTGCACTCCTGGATGAGTTGGTGGATGCCTGAGCTTGCGCAACGAGCTCCTGCAAGGCCGCCAGCCCGTGGGTCAAGCCTTCGTCGGGCAGCGGCAAGACATTCAACCCCACCCCAATGACACACAGGCGCCTGCTGCCGATGCCAATGGTCTCGATCAGCACACCGCCCAGTTTGCGGCCGCCGTGCACGGTGGCTGCAGACGCCTGCAACAGCCACAAGTCGTTGGGCCACTTCAGTTGCAGCTGCGGGCGGCGTTGGGGCTCAGCCTCTGGCGCACCGGCGTGCGCCTTGAATGGCTCCATCGGCTCCAAGGCCTCGGCCAGCGCCAGCCCGACCGCCAGCGACAAGCCCTCCCATTGCGTTGGGGCCAGCGATAGAGCGAGCGAAAAAGTCAACGAAGCTCCCCGGCGGCTGACCCAATCACGACCCAGACGACCGCGGCCGCGTGTTTGCTCCTCGGCCACCAACAAGCAAGGCGCCAGGTCGCCGCCGGCTGCCTGGCGAGCGCGTTCCAGCAGCAGGGTGTTGGTAGAGGCGACGCTGGGCAGCACTTCGACGCTGATGTCGGGCAGCAGCACTTGCAGTTGCTGCAGCAACGACTCGATGCCCCACTCAGGCGCGGGCAAGCCATCTGCTTTCATGTTGCTGCCATTTACCGTTTGGGCGCCAGCATCGTGCCTCTGCAGCCTGCACTGCTACAGTGGCAGGCATAAGCTCGCTTGAGCTTGGCGGTGTAGCGCTCGTCTATCAGCAAGCCGTAGTCATAAAACAACTCTTCGCCGGGTTGCAGATCGCGGCTGGCCTGGATGAACACCCTGCCGTCGCGCTCTTCGGCCTCGCAGTTGGGCTCGCAGGCGTGGTTGATCCAGCGCGCGATGTTGCCACCGACTTTGGCGTCGATGACGTGCTGGCCATCGTCGATGTGGAAGTAAAAAGTGTGCTCGGGCTGGGCGGGGTCATGGGGGTGGCGGCGCAAAGCCTCTTCCCAGGTGATACGCTGGCCCTTGTATTCGATGATGCGCTCGCCGCGCAACAGCGGCCGCAGCGCATACACGCCCTTGCCATGCACGCCGCTCTTGCGCACCTGGATGCGACGCGCTGGGCTTGAAGTGGGCGCAGCGGCCACTTCAGGCGGGACATTTCCCTGACGAGATTGTTTTTTGGCAGCGGCTTGCAGGGTCTTGGCCATTGGGTACATTGAAAACGTACGGGCGCGCGCAAGTGTGCGTGCGCGAGACAACGGCGGATTGTAGGCACGGCCCTTTGTGCAAACTCAGGCAGCCAAGACCGTCAAGCAGGCTGAGGCCTCAGAAAGAGACATGAGCAAAACCATCATCATTGCCGAGAAGCCCAGCGTGGCGCAGGACATCGTGCGCGCCTTCGGGACACAAAAAGGCAAGTTCGAAAAATTCGCTGACCACTTCGAAAGCGACAACACCATCGTCACGTCGGCTGTGGGCCACCTGGTCGAGATCAAGGCGCCAGATGAATACGAGGTCAAGCGCGGCAAATGGAGCTTTGCCAATCTGCCGGTGGTGCCACCGCACTTTGACGTGGCGCCCATCGACAAGGCCAAGACGCGGCTGAATGCCGTGGTCAAGCTGGTCAAGCGCAAAGACGTCAGCGCCATCATCAACGCCTGTGACGCCGGGCGCGAAGGCGAGTTGATCTTCAGGCTGATCCTGCAATACGCTTACGGCGACAAAGCGCATGGCAAGCCGATCCGCCGCCTGTGGCTGCAGAGCATGACGCCACAGGCCATCCGCGACGGCTTCGACAAACTGCGCAGCGACAGCCAAATGCTGGGCCTGGCCGACGCAGCGCGCAGCCGCAGCGAGGCCGACTGGCTGGTCGGCATCAACGGCACGCGGGCCATGACGGCCTTCAACTCGCGCGACGGTGGTTTTTTCCTGACCACCGTGGGGCGCGTGCAAACGCCCACGCTGAGCATCGTCGTCGAACGCGAAGAGAAGATCCGCAAGCACGTCTCGCGCCCTTACTGGGAGGTCAAGGCCAGCTTTGATGCACAAGCCGGGCAGTACGAAGGCAAGTGGACCGACCTGAAGTGGAAGAAGAATCCCGACGACGCAGAAGCGCGCGCCGACCGCCTGTGGACGCAAGTCGACGCCGACGCCATCGCCGCCGCTGTGCGCGGTCAGCCAGCATCGGTGGTCGATGAGGCCAAACCCAGCACCCAGGCCAGCCCGCTGCTCTACGACCTGACGACCTTGCAGCGCGAAGCCAACAGCCGCTTTGGCTACAGCGCCAAGACCACGCTGAACATCGCGCAAGCGCTGTACGAAAAACACAAGGCGCTGACCTACCCACGTACCGACAGCCGCGCCTTGCCCGAGGACTATCTGGCTACCGTCAAACAGACACTGACGGTGCTGGCCGACCAAGAACTGCCCGGCCCGCTGCGCGAACTCTCGGGCCATGCGCGAAAATGTTTGAACGAAGGTTATGTCAAACCCACCAAGAAGGTGTTCGACAACACCAAGGTCTCGGACCACTTCGCGATCATTCCCACGCTGCAGACGCCAAAAAGTCTGACCGAAGTCGAGGCTAAGCTGTACGACCTGGTGGTCAAGCGCTTCATCGCGGTCTTCTACCCCAGCGCCGAGTTCATGGTCACGACCCGGCTGTCCACGGTCAGCGTCAAGGGGCAGGACTACCGCTTCCAGACCAACGGCAAAGTGCTGGTCAACCCGGGCTGGCTGGCGGTGTACGGCAAAGAAGCGCAAGACGACGACGCCAACCTGGTGGCGGTGGCCAAGGGCGAGCAGGTGCGCACTGAAAGCGTAGACGTTCTGGCGCTCAAGACCAAGCCGCCAGCGCGCTATACCGAAGCCACGCTGCTGTCGGCAATGGAAGGTGCCGGCAAGCTGATCGACGACGAGGAACTGCGCGAAGCGATGCGCGAAAAAGGTCTGGGCACGCCGGCCACCCGCGCGCAGACCATCGAAGGCCTGATCGCCGAGAAATACATGCTGCGCGACGGCCGCGAACTGGTGCCCACGGCCAAGGCCTTTCAGCTGATGACGCTGCTGCGCGGGCTGGCCATCGAAGACCTGACCCGCGCTGACCTGACCGGCAACTGGGAGTTCCAGCTCTCGGAGATGGAGCAGGGCCGCTTATCGCGCGACAAGTTCATGGCCGAAATTGCCAAGATGGCCGAGCGCATCGTCAAGAAGGCCAAGGAATACGACCGCGACACGATTCCGGGTGATTACGCCACTTTGGGCACAGCTTGCCCCAACTGCGGCGGTGTGGTGAAAGAAAACTACCGCCGCTTCACCTGCACGGGTGCGGACGGGGCCAGCGAGGGTTGCGGCTTTTCGATCACCAAGATCCCGGCTGGCCGAGCTTTCGAGACCGCCGAAGCCGAAACGCTGGTGCGCGACAAGAAGATCGGGCCGCTGGAAGGCTTCAGATCCAAAGCAGGTTGGCCCTTCACGGCCGAGATCAAACTGGCTTTTGATGAAGAGCTGAGCAACTGGAAGCTGGAGTTCGACTTTGGCGAAGATGCCAAGAAGGCCGAGGGCGACGGCGAGCCAGTGGACTTCTCGGACCAGCAAAGCCTGGGCCACTGCCCCAAATGCAAGGGCAAGGTTTTTGAGTACGGCAGCAATTACGTGTGCCAGCACAGCGTGGGCGACAAGGTCAGCTGCGACTTCAAGAGCGGCAAGATCATTCTGCAGCAGCCGGTGGAACGCGCAGAGGTCGAAAAGCTGCTCAGTACAGGCAAGACCAACTTGCTGGAAGGCTTCGTCTCGAACAAGACACGTCGCAAATTCAAGGCCTATCTGGCTTATGACGCCAAGGAAGGTCGGGTCGGCTTCGAGTTCGAGCCGCGTGCAGCCAAGGCGGCAGGCAAGACAGCGGCCAAAGGCGCTGCGAAACCAGCCACCAAAGCCGCCGGCAAAACAGCCGCAAAGGGCAAGACCCCCGCCTGAGGCCGAGCGCACCCGCGCTGCATCACTATCTGCATCACCAGCGCTGCAGACGGCACACTGTTCAACCTTTTCTTCACGAGGCCCACCATGAACGCACCCCTGAGCCCGACCGAAATCGCCGCCCTCAGCCAATACAGCACCGAAGCCTGGGACCAGCGCATCGTGCCGGCGTTGACCGACTACATCGAAGTGCCGGCCAAGAGCCCGATGTTCGATGCCGAATGGCAGGCCAACGGCCTGTTGGACAAGGTGGTGCGCGACGCCGCCGCCTGGGTCGAAAGCCGCAAGGTGGCGGGCCTGAAGCTGGAGCTGCTGCGCCTGCCCGGGCGCACGCCCGTGATCTTCTTCGACATCCCCGCCACCGGCCCCACCGAGGGCCGCAGCAGCGACACCGTGCTGCTGTACGGCCACCTGGACAAGCAGCCCGAGTTCAACGGCTGGCGCAAGGATCTGGGGCCCTGGACACCCAAGTACGAGAACGGCCTGCTCTACGGCCGTGGCGGCGCCGATGACGGTTATGCGGTCTACGCCGCCATCACCGCGATCGAGTCACTCGACCAACAAGGCATCCAGCGCCCACGCTGCGTGGGCTTGATCGAAAGCGGCGAAGAAAGCGGCTCGCCCGATCTGCCCGCCTACATCGAAGCGCTGGGCAAGAAACTGGGCCAGGTCGGCCTGGTGGTGTGCCTGGACAGCGGCGCCGGCAACTACGACCAACTGTGGCTGACCACCAGCCTGCGTGGCATGGTCAGCGGCGTGTTGAAGGTCGAGATCCTGAGCGAAGGCATCCACAGCGGCGACGCCAGCGGCCTGGTGCCCAGCAGCTTTCGCATCCTGCGCCATGTGCTGGACCGCCTGGAAGACAGCGGCACCGGCGAGTTGCTGCCGCAAAGCTTTCACT
>Ga0105046_10004828_pt1 | contig 21426 bp, 21 predicted proteins | sample MAT03_FD_78385 | JGI IMG/M metagenome (GOLD analysis project Ga0105046, IMG submission 78385) | Freshwater microbial communities from Lake Fryxell liftoff mats and glacier meltwater in Antarctica - MAT-03 (megahit assembly) | ecosystem: Environmental > Aquatic > Freshwater > Ice > Liftoff...
CGCCGGATCCGCCGGATCATTCGGAACGCTGAGCGGGCGGAAAAGCAGCCGCTGAGCGACCCGTGTTCTCCGCCCTGGTTATCTTTCGGGGGTGAGCGAGACTCGATCGATATTCTCAGGCGCCGGATCGCCGCACGCCGAAACCCATGGCGCGTCACCACAGGGCCCGTACGCGTCGACGGCACCGGTGGTCTTCGCCCCAGCGCTTCGTGAGCGCATGCTCGACGTGGTGATCACGCGCGGCGGAACCGTCGAGTCGCGTCATCGCGTGCACGCCGCGGTGGTCGACGCGAACGGGATGCTGCTCGAGGGGGCTCGAAATCCGCATACGGAAACGTGGTGGCGCTCCTGCGCCAAGCCGTTTCAGGTCATGCCGCTGGTGCGCACCGGTGGCTTGGAGCGACTGGGCTGGGGAGTCAGCCAATTGGCCTTGGCCTGCGCGTCGCACGGGGGCGAGCCTGAGCATGTGGCCCTCGCCGAATCGATGCTGGCCGGGATCGGACTGGAGGAGGGCGATCTGGCTTGTGGCGCCCACGAACCGTTGTCGGCGCGCGGCGCGCGGCTGCTGCGTGAATCGGGCGATCGGCTCACGCGCCTCCATAACAACTGTTCCGGAAAGCACGCGGCCATGCTGGCCCGCGCCGCGCTGCTCGACGAGCCGACCAGCGGCTATGAACACGCGTCGCACGCGGTGCAGCGGGCGGCGCTCGACACGGTAGCGGTGTGGGCGGGCATGCCCCCTGAACAGATCGGGCTCGCCGTGGACGGCTGCGGCGTTCCCGTCTTCTCGCTGCCGCTCGCGAACATGGCGCTGTCGTATGCGCGGCTCGCGCACGCTTCGACCCACGGCGATGAGCCGAGTCGCCGGATTCTGCAGGCGATGACATCGCAGCCGTTTCTGGTGGGTGGAAGCGACCGGTTCGACACACGCCTCATGGAGGCCACGGGCGGCAATGTGGTCTGCAAAGTCGGCGCCGAAGGCGTGCACACCTTCGCCATCATCGACCGTGGCATCGGCTTCGCGCTCAAGGTCGAAGATGGCTCACAGCGCGCCCAGTTCGTGGCGGTACTGGCGATGCTGGCCGAGTACGACGCGTTACCGTCGCCCGTACCCGAGAGCTTGCGCGACGCCGCGGTGCGGGTGGTTCGGAACACACGGGGAGAGCAGGTCGGTGAAGTGTTCGTAAGTACGGCGCCGCTCGGCGCGTACGGGCGAGCCAGCGAGCGTTGATTTGATGACGCGAAACGGCCTCGTGCCTGTTACACTCGATGCACTTGACGCGGAGACGGCCGCTCTCGTTCGACTGGCGGCGATTCTCGCGGGTGGGAGTGAGACAGAGGTTCGTGCGGGACTGTCAGCGGTGAACGGAATCGTCAATCCACTTTGGGTTGAAGAAGTCATTCTCCAGACCTACTTGTTCGCTGGCTTCCCGCGGTCGCTCAATGCGGCGAGGGATTGGCGTCGTATCTCCGGTCGCAGTGCACCGACGCCAGCGGATGATGATGAGGGAACCGCGATGGACTTTACGGCGCGTGGCGAGGAAACCTGCGCCACGGTATACGGGGAGTTCTACGATCGGTTGCGGGTGAATATCCGTGGATTGCATCCGGCGCTCGATCGGTGGATGATCACGGAAGGATACGGCAAGGTGCTCGGGCGGCCGCTCCTCGATCTGGCGCGCCGTGAGTTGTGCGTGGTGGCCGCGTGCGCCATCGCGCGACAGGATCGGCAGCTGCACTCGCATCTGCACGGCGCCCTGAATGCAGGGGCGACGGTGGACGTGGTTTCGGCCACGCTGCAGGTGATGGCGCCCTTGATCGGCGACGAGGATATGCGTCGCTATCTCGGTTTGTGGTCGCGGGTGCAGGGCAAGTAGCACGCAGTGTAATCGCAGGCTTTTGGCGGCGCCTTGGTGGCCGGCCGCCTCTCTCGTTTCGGAAGTGATTCATGTTCGTAGATCGCGTACTCGTGAAGGTCGAAGCAGGAACTGGTGGATCGGGACAGACATCGTTCCGTCGCGAGAAGTTCGCGCCGATGGGCGGCCCCGATGGCGGCGACGGCGGACGAGGCGGCGACGTGATCGTGCGCGGCGACCGCAACCTGACCACGCTGCTCGACTACACGTACCGCGATGCGTGGAAGGCCGAACGCGGCCAGCACGGCGAGGGATCGAATCGGACCGGTCGCTCCGGCGAAGACATCGTGCTTCCTGTACCTCCCGGTACGGTCGTACGCGACGCCGAAACGCAGGAGTTTCTCGGCGAGGTCATGGAGGATGGACACACCATTCTCGTGTCGAAAGGCGGTCGTGGCGGCAAGGGGAATTCGTTCTTCGTCACCCCCACACACCAGTCGCCGCGCGAATGGCAGCCGGGCGAAGAAGGACATGCCCGGACGCTCGAACTCGAACTCAAGCTGATCGCCGATATCGGGCTCGTCGGCCAGCCGAACGCAGGCAAGAGCACCTTGCTCTCGGTGATTTCGGCGGCCCGTCCCAAAATCGCGGACTATCCGTTCACGACGCTGTCGCCGAACCTTGGTGTGGTGCCACTCAGCGACCATCGCTCCTTCGTCGTGGCCGACATTCCCGGCATCATCGAAGGCGCGTCGGAAGGCAAGGGACTGGGGCTACGCTTCCTGCGGCACATTGAGCGCACGCGGATGCTCGCGTTCATGATCCCGATCGATGCGGAAGACTGGCAGGCGGAGCTCGATCAGCTGCGACACGAGATTTCCTCGTACTCCACCGAACTCGCCGCCAAACCGTTCTGCGTCGTGTTCACGAAGCTCGACCTCCTCGGCGAGCACTACGTGCCGGACATCGAAGCCCCGGGTGCCTTCGGTAAGTACGCCATCAGCGCGGCTGGACGGATGGGACTCGACGTGGTGCTCGACGCGTGGTGGCGTGAGCTGCTCAAGATGCGCGTGGAAGCCGAGAAGCCGGCACGCGATGCGCAGTTTCTTCCCTAGAGAATCGGCGGCCCCGTTGGCGTCGATGGCGACGGAGGCCATGGTGCAACACCAGGCGCGGCGCAATGTGATTGCGTTGCGTCAAGTCAGCGGGCTCGGTGACGTCGGCGTGGCGCGGCTGCTGTCGCTAAATGGCGACGCCACACGGGCGTTGCACTCGGTCGCGGCCGAACGGCGCGACGCGGCACTGCTCGAGGCCGATCGTATTTTGGCCGACCTGCAACGCATCGGCGGCGAGGCGGTGACGGCCGGGTGCGACCGGTACCCTGCACGACTGCTCGAACTCTCCGATGCCCCGCCGGTCATCTACGCACAGGGGACATTGGCCAGTGCGCATCCCCCTGCCGTCGCGATCGTGGGCACACGAGCCGCGTCGGCCTACGGACTGCGGGTCGCACGCGCCATCGCGACCGCCTGCGCACGCGCCGGCGTCACGATCGTGAGCGGACTGGCGCGCGGGATCGACGGTGCCGCGCACGACGCGGCGCTGGCGGCGGGCGGGCGCACCGTCGCCGTGCTCGGCACGGGTCTCGACGTGTACTACCCCCGCACGCATCGTGCGCTACAGGACCGCATCGCCCGCGATGGGCTGCTGCTCACTGAGCAGAAGCCCGGTGACTCGGGCCACGGCGGGACGTTTCCCCGTCGCAATCGCATCATCGCGGCGCTGGCTGACCTCACCGTCGTGGTCGAGGCCGGGAAGGGCAGCGGAGCCCTGATCACCGCCGATCATGCGCTTGAATTGAACCGGATGGTGGCCTGCGTCCCGAACGCCATCGATCAGGTCTCGTCGATGGGCAGCAACGCGCTGCTCAAAATGCACGCTGAACCGATTCTCTCGGTCGACGATGTGCTCGCCCTGTTGCGTGTCGATCGCTCCACGTCAACGCATGTGGCCCTCGACGGAGACGCCGCGCGGTGCTGGGATGCGTTGCAGCGTGGTGCTCGTGACATCGATCAGATCGCCGCGGCCGCGCAGATGCGTCCACGGGAAGCGGCTGCTGTACTGAGCGCCCTCGAAATCGACGGGCTCGTGCACTTCGGCCCGTCTGGGCACGTGTATCCGTCCGTCAGCGTGTCGTGAGCGCACCGACCACGACCCACGTGGGCTATCGGCACCTGTACTTACATGTGCCGTTCTGTGCTCGACGCTGCAGCTACTGCGATTTTTCGATCGCGGTGCGCAAGCAAGTCCCGTGGCGTGCCTTCGCCGATTCGGTGAGCTCCGAACTTCGTCTGCGTGCTGCGTCACTGTCGTGCGAGGTGCTGAGTACGCTGTATCTCGGCGGTGGTACGCCGTCGCGGTTGGGTGGCGCGGGCATCGAGCGACTGTTCGAGCAACTGCACCGCCATGTGCGTCTGGACGCGCAGGCCGAGGTGACGCTGGAAGCGAACCCCGAAGACGTATCGGCCGACGCCGTGGCGGCGTGGAGGCGAGCCGGTGTGAATCGCGTGAGTCTCGGGGTACAGAGTTTCGACGATCGCGTGCTGTCCTGGATGCATCGCGTGCACGATGCCGATGCGGCGGTGCGCGCGGTCGATGTTCTTCGCGCGGGCGGCATTGACTCGATGTCGCTCGACCTCATCTTCGCCGCGCCGGCGACGCTCGAGCGCGACTGGAGCGGAGACATCGCGCGTCTCCTCGCGCTCGCCCCCGATCACATCTCACTCTACGGACTCACCATCGAACCGCACACGCCGCTCGGACGCTGGCACGCGCGGGGGGACGTCGAGGAAGCGCCGGAGGAACTCTACGAACACCAGTTTCTCGAGTCTCACGAGCGACTTCGAGCCGCCGGCTTCGAGCATTACGAGGTGTCGAATTTCGCGAAGCCCGGCCGTCGCGCCCGGCACAATAGTGCGTATTGGCAAAACGTGCCGTATCTCGGCATCGGCCCGTCGGCGCACGGCTTCGACGGCTCGGAGCGACGGTGGAATCAGGCGGCCTTCGCATCGTGGGAATCGGCGTTGACCGCCGGACTCGACCCATTGGGCGGCTCGGAAACGCTGACCGGGCCGAACCGTGAGGCGGAAAGGGTGTATCTTGGATTACGCACGATCGACGGACTGGAGCTTCGGGAAGGTGAGGAAGCCCGCGTCGCCACGTGGCGTCGGCAGGGGTGGATCGAGTCTGTTCATGAGACCGCCGGAACGCGTATCCGGTGCACTGCCTCCGGGTGGCTTCGGCTCGATGCCTTGGCCGCCGACTTGACAGCACTCCGAAGTCGTTCGTAGCGTTACACTTATGGCTATTAGCGGGGAGCTCTCCGAGCGAGAGCGACAGGTACTCGAAGCAGTGATCCACAGTTACGTGGCAACGGCCGAGCCCGCGGGCTCTCGCACGTTGTCGCGGCGCTTCAGCTTGGGCATCTCGCCGGCCACGATCCGGAACACGATGAGCGATCTGGAGGAGAAGGGATTTCTCTTTCATCCGCATACGTCGGCCGGACGTGTCCCCACCGACAAGGCCTACCGGGTCTACGTCGATTCGCTCACGCGCGTCGAGACCATCACCGGCGATGCCCAGCGACGATTGCACGCCGACATCTCGGCTGGCGGATCAGCCATCGAGGCCATCCTTCGTCGTGCCGCGCAATCGCTCGGCATCCTTACGCAGGAGCTCGGTGTCGCCCTCGGCCCTCGGTTCGAACGGGCCACGTTGCGTCAGGTCGAGCTGGTCCGCATTTCGTCAGAGCGCTTGCTGATGGTGCTTACGCTACACGGTGGCGCGGTGCGCACGGTGTTCGTGGAGGTGCCAGGTGTCATTGCCCAGGAGGCGCTCATCGAAGTCACGATCGTGCTCAACGAGCGCCTCTCGGGGCTCACGCTCGAGCAGGTCCGCACGACGCTCGCCTCGCGGTTGCGTGATGTGCACCTCAAGCCGGAAACGGCCGAGCTGCTGCACATCTTCGTGCAGGAGGGGGAGCAGGTGTTCGGACGTGCCGCGGATCCGCTGGAAACCGTTGTGCTCGGGCAGCCGTCGTTGCTGGCGGATCAACCGGAGTTCGCCAGTGGCGAGCGCCTGCGGCAATTGATCGAGCTCACGGAAACGCGGCAGCAACTTGCCTCGTTGCTCGAGGCGAAGCCAGGAGCCAACGGGATTTCGATCACGATCGGTAACGAGCACGGCGACCCGCGGCTCGAACCGTTTACGGTGGTGACGGCGGAGTACCAGGCGGGTTCGTTGAGCGGTGTCATCGGGGTGATCGGACCCACCCGTATGCCGTATGACAAAGTGATCGCGCTCGTGGGGCACACGTCCAAACTGGTGTCCGATTTGCTCTGCTGACCGTCCTCCCCTCGCTTCAGGCGGGCGGAGCAGTCGATATTTCCAGGAGACATTTTTCGTACGACTTTGACCTCACCGACGGGCGTCCGGTTTCCGGCACCCGTCGTTCCATTGCGCCGATTTCTGGTGGCGCGTTTTTCCGGGTTTTGACATGGCCGATTTTTACGCGGTACTTGAAGTGCCGCGCGATGCATCCGACGACGACATCAAGAAGTCATATCGACGCTTGGCGATGCAGTGGCATCCTGACCGCAATGCGGGCGCCAAGGAGGCCGAGGAGAAGTTCAAGACGATCAGTGAAGCGTACGACGTGTTGCGTGATCCGCAGAAGCGCGCCGCGTTCGATCGGTATGGCGAGGCGGGACTTCGTGGTGCGCAGCAGCAGCAGTACGAGCATGTCGATCTGTCGGAGGCGCTCAACATCTTCATGCGCGACTTCGGCGGCTTCGGCGACATGTTCGGTGGCCAGGGCGGCGGTCGCCGGAACGGCGCGCGCGCGGGCGCCGACGTGAAGCTGCCGTTGTCGCTCACGCTCACCGAAGTCGCGACGGGCGTCGAGAAGACCGTCGTGCTCAAAGTGCTCGAGGCATGCGACAAGTGCGAGGGGTCCGGCGCGGAGCCGGGTACCAAGCCGCAGACGTGTAACACCTGTGGCGGTGCCGGCGAAGTGCGGCGCGCCCAACGATCATTTTTCGGCCAGTTTGTGTCGGTCGCGCCGTGTCCGACCTGCGCTGGCGAGGGTGTGGTCGTGTCGTCGCCGTGCAAGAAGTGCCGTGGTGAGGGGCGCGCGCGGGCCGAGCGTACGCTCAAGATTCAGGTGCCGGCTGGCGTGGCTACGGGTCAGTATATGACGCTGCGTGGCGCGGGCAACGTGGGCCCGCGTGGCGGCACCAAAGGTGACGTGCTCGTGGTGTTCGAGGTGGAAGATGACGAGCGCTTCGATCGCGACGGTGAGGATCTGTTCTGCGAGGCCTTGGTTACGTATTCGCAGTTGGTCTTCGGCGCCGATATCCGGGTTCCCGGTCTCACCGGTGAGATGTCGCTGCGGGTGCCGACGGGCACGCAGAGTGGCACCGTGTTCCATTTGCGCGGTCGCGGATTGCCGCGCGTGAACGCGTCTGGTACGGGCGATCTGCACGTGAAGGTGCAACTCTGGACGCCGCAGGACGTGGACGGGGAAGAGCAGTCGGTGATCCAGCGTCTCGCCACGTTACAGGGGCAGGCGCCGCCCCAGCGCGAGAAAGGGTTCTGGTCGAAGATGAAGGAGGCGCTGGGTGCTTGACGCATCGCTGCGCTGGGTCAGCGTACGGGTGAGCCCGGGAATCGACGATGGGAGCCGAGACGCCTGTCTGGCCGCGCTCTTCGCGGTCGGCGCGCAGGGCGTACACGAAGACGGGGCTTCGTTGGTCACGCACTTTCCGCCGCACACGGATCTCGCCGCAGTGCACCTGATGTTGACCGAGGCGGACGATGGCGTCACGATCGAGACGGCACCGGTTCCCGATATCGACTGGAGCGAGGCGTGGAAGTCGCGTATCAACGCGCACGATCTGGGCTCGCTCACGGTCACGCCGCCGTGGCTGGCGGAAGGGCGCGATCTCGCGCGCACGATCGTGATCGAGCCGGGTATGGCCTTCGGTACCGGTGAGCACGCTACCACGCGTGGCGTCGTGCGCCTGCTCCCCACCGTCATGCGCGACGGCGATATCGTGGCCGATCTCGGCGCGGGCAGCGCGGTGTTGGCGATCGCCGCAGCCAAGCTTGGCGCCTCGCGTGTCTATGCCGTCGAACTCGATGGTGAAGCGATCCCCGACGCCGAAGCGAACGTGCTGCGGAATGGTGTCGCCGACCGAGTGCATGTGTTCGAAGCCGACGCCGGTGCGCTGCTGCCGCTGCTGGCGCCGGTTCGGGTCGTGCTGGCGAACATCATCTCGTCGGTGCTGGTCGAGTTGCTGCCGATCATCGCCGAATCGCTCACCGCCGACGGTGGCGCGATTCTGAGCGGCATCCTGCAGGAGGAGCGCGAGGAGATGCTCGCCGTCCTCGCCACCACGGGCTGGCGTGTGCTCGATGAGGATGCGGAGGACATCTGGTGGTCGGTCTCGATCGCGAGGGCGTAGCCGCCGGGCGGCCCAACTTCGTCACGAGCGAGCCGTTTGCGGTCGGCGTGACGTGCGTGCTCGATGAACACGCGGCGCGCCACATGCGCGTGCTGCGCCTCGATGCGGGCGCGGTGGTCGGCGTTCGCGACGGGCAGGGACACGTGGGCGCCGGGCAGCTCCTGCGACTCACGAAGACGCAGGCCCACATCGAGATCGGCGACGTAGCGATGATCGCGCCGCTGCCCGAGGTGCACTTGCTGGTGCCGGTCGCCGATCGCGACCGCATGCTGTGGTTGGCCGAAAAGGCGTGTGAATTGGGCTGCACGAGCTGGCGGCCCGTGCTCTGGCGTCGGTCACGGAGCGTGTCGCCGCGCGGGGAGGGGGTCGCCTTCCAGCAGAAGGTGATGGCTCGTATGACGAGCGCGCTTGCGCAATCGGAAGGCGCGTGGCTGCCACAACCGTTTCCCGAAGCCACGCTGGAGCGCGCGCTGTTGGCGGCCCCTCCGGGCGACCGCCTGGTGCTCGATCCCGCGGGAGCGCCGATGGTCGGCAGCATCGCCGCCGCGCTGTACGAGCCCATCGTGCTGGCAATCGGACCCGAAGGGGGAATCGAGGCCGATGAGCTCGAGGCGTTGGTGGCCTCCGGCTTCCGTCCGGTTCGACTGGGTCCGACCATCCTCCGGTTCGAGACCGCTGCGGTGGCCGCCTTGGCGATCGCCCGCACGGTACTCAGTGCCCTCCCCACGAGTCGTGAGTCCTGATGTCAGACGCCTGCCTCTTCTGCCGCATCGTTGGCGGGTCCATCCCGGCCACGTTGGTAGCAAGTAACGAACACGGCGTCGCCTTTCGCGACCTCAATCCTCAGGCGCCGTCGCACCTGCTGGTGATCCCGCGCCGCCATGTGGCATCACTGGCCGAGGCCACGGACGGGGCAGAACTGGGGGCGCTGATGCTGCTGGCAGCCGAGGTCGCTCGTTTGGAAGGCCTGGCGGAAACGGGGTATCGCGTGGTGGCCAATACCGGGAACGATGGCGGTCAAACGGTTCACCATCTTCACCTGCATGTATTGGGTGGTCGGGTGATGCACTGGCCGCCGGGATGATTGGTCGCTTCCCTCTGGAATTATCGTGATTTGCGCCTTGACCTCCTCCCTCCGGTTGGGTAGGATTTAAGGCTGTCGTTCGATCGCAACGTGTCTGTCACGCCATCATTTACGAGGTTTCGTTTGTCCGAAGTCATCATCCACGAGGACGAGAATTTCGAGCGTGCGCTCAAGCGCTTCAAGAAGAAGTGCGAGAAGGCCGGTATTCTGTCCGACCTGCGCAAGCACCGTCATTATGAGAAGCCCTCGGAGCGCCGCAAGCGCAAGATGAACGCGGCTGTCCGCAAGAATCGGCGCACCCGTAACGGGTGAGCAGTTCCGCGGATGCCGGCGGTTCGTTGCTGCCGCGTTTGCAGCGTGATCAGGCCAATGCACGTCGGGAGCAGCTGAAAGATCGCGTGCTCCTCCTTGGGATGATCATTTCCGAGGTCAAGAACCGAGAGCTCGAACTCCGTCGCGATGCCGTCGACGATGACGTCATCGACGTTATCCGGAAGGGCATCAAGAAGCGGCGTGAATCTGTTGAGCTCTACGGTAAGGCTGGACGCACTGACCTGGCCGAGAAAGAACAGAGCGAGGTCACGGCGCTCGAAGTGTATCTGCCTGCCGAAGTCGACCCTGAGGAATTGCGCGCCACCGTGCGCGCCGCGATTCAGGGTGGGGCGGCCAACATTGGTGCCGTGATGGCCATCGTGATGCCGCAGTTCAAAGGGCGGGTCGAAGGCGGTACGATCAACGCGATCGTGCGCGAGGAACTCGCGCGCGGGTGACAACGACAACGCACGACACGTCGTGGCGAATCGAATGACAGCACACCGTAGCTTTCGAACCCGGACTAGCGCCATCGGCGGTCCGGGTTCGTGCCGTTTGAGCCGCGCCACACACCGACGAGCACCCGCGGTATGATGAATGCGCACGCCCTCGGTATCCTCGAATTCCCACGCATGCTCGCGCATGTCGCGGGGCGCGCGAACTCGGGTCCTGGTGCGGCCGCCGTCCGCTTGCTCACGCCTCAACGCGATCGCGCATGGATTGAGGCCGAGCACGCTCGTGTGGGCGCCATGCGCGCGCTCGTCTCGTCTGAGCTCACGTGGCCGACGGAGCCGATTCCCGAACTCGGCGAGCCGCTGCGCCGGCTGCGGATCGTAGGGCTCACGTGGACCGCCCTCGAACTGTTGCAGGGCGCGACGCTGATCCGCTCCTCCCGCCGTGTGCGCGACGCACTTCGCGATCCGCGACGCCCGCGCATCATCGTCGCGTATCTGCAGGCGTATCTCGATCAGCTCATCGACCTCCGCCCGCTCGAGGAGGCGATCGCGCGCGCGATCTCCGACGACGGCACCGTGCGCGATGATGCGTCACCGACACTGCGTCGCATACGTCGCGAACTGCGGCAGGCCGAGGGCGAGCTGGTCCGGTTGCTCGAGCGCGAAATGGCGAAGCTCGAATCGCATCATCAGGTGAGCGACCTGTCGGTCACGATGCGGAACGGCCGCTGGGTCATACCGATGCGCCGCGAAGCGCGCGGCTATGTCGGTGGCATCGTGCACGATAGCTCCGGCACCGGCGCCACGATTTTCGTGGAGCCACCTGCCGCCGTGGAGTTCGGCAATCGCGTCCGCGAGCTCGAAATTCAGGAGCTTCGTGAAGTCGAGCGCGTGCTGCGCGAACTCACCGAGCAGTTGCACCCGTATCACGATCAGTTGATCGCCGCGTTCGCCGCGCTCGTGGCGCTTGATGCCCTGTATGCCCGCGCGCGGTACGCCATCGAGGCCAGCTGTGCCCCGCTGGCGTTCTGCACGCCGGCCGAAGGCTTGGCGATCGTCGATGGCCGCCACCCGCTGCTGCTGTCGCGCGGCACGCCGGTCGTCTCGTTCGACCTCACGCTCTTCGAAAGCGAGCGCACGCTGCTCGTGTCCGGTCCGAACACCGGTGGCAAGACAGTCCTGCTGAAAGCCATCGGTCTGCTCGCTGCGTTAGCGCAGTCGGGCGTGCCGGTTCCGGTGGGTGCGACCAGCCGTCTGCCGGTGTTCGACGATGTCTTCGCCGATGTCGGCGATGAGCAGAGTATCGAGGCGAGCCTCTCGACGTTCAGCGCCCACCTGAAAAACCTCGGTGAGATTCTGCGGTCCGCCACGCCCGATTCCTTGGTGTTGATCGACGAGCTCGGATCCGGTACGGACCCGGCCGAAGGCGCAGCCCTTGGCGGCTCTATTCTCGAGACGTTGACGCGCCGGTCGGCGACCACGATCGCCACCACGCACCTTGGCCAACTCAAGCTGCTTGCCACTGAAGTGGACGGCGTTGTGAATGCATCGCTGCAGTTCGATGCGGTGCAGTTGGCGCCGACCTATCGGCTCCTGAAGGGCATTCCCGGTCGGAGCTATGGTCTGAGTATTGCGCGTCGGCTGCAATTGCCTGAGGACGTCATCGTGCGCGCGGAAGAGCGTCTGCCGCACGGCGAGCGCGACCTCGCCGTCTTGCTGTCGGATGTGGAAGCGCGCGATGGCGCGCTGGGCGTTCGCGAGCAAGTCATGGACCGCGAGCAGGAGAAGCTGCGCGCGCGATTGGCGACCGTCACGGATCGCGAGCTCAAGGTGCGCGAGCGCGAACGTGAGTCCGAGAAGACGGCGCGCCAGGAAGCGCGCAAGTATCTGCTCGAGGCGCGCGGTCAGGTGGAGCGCGCGATCGCTGAGATTCGGACGAAGGCCGGTGAGCAGGCCGAGGCGCTCGAAGAATCTGCGCGTGCGGCGCGCCGCGCGGTCGAGGAAGCCGCGGCGACCCAGGGCCTCGCCGTCGAGGCCGTGCAACAGCGAGCGGCGCGGGAGAAAGTGCGTACGCAGGTACGCCAAGCGGTCGACGTGGCGACGCCGCGCGGCGACACGCCGCAGCAGGCACACAAGCCACTCGGCGAGGGCGATCGGGTATTGGTGGGTACGCTCGACAACAAGAGCGGGCAAGTGCTGTCGGTGCGCGGCAAGGCCGCGCGCGTGATGGTCGGTTCACTCACCGTCACCGTGCCCTTGTCCACGCTCACGCGCTCGTCGGCACCGCCGCCACCGGCGGTGAAGGTGAGCTACGCCGGCAGCATCCCCGAGGCCGATCCGCTGCGTGAAGTCGACGTGCGCGGACTGCGCGTCGATGAAGTGGACGACTACGTGTTGCAGGCTCTCGATGCCGCGGTGCGGTCGGATATGCGCGAATTGCGTATCATTCACGGGAAGGGGACCGGCGCCCTGCGCTCGCGCGTGAGCGAGATGCTCAAGAAGGACACACGCGTGGCAGGCTTTCGTCTCGGCGCGTGGAACGAAGGGGGGGCCGGTGCGACCGTGGCAGAGCTGACGTGATCTCCGACGAGATCATCGAGCGCGTGCGCACGGCGGCGGACATTGTGCAGATCCTCAGCGAGTTCGTACCGCTCAAGCGCGCCGGTGGTGATTATCGCGGACCGTGTCCGTTTCACGGTGGCACCAATCCGAATTTCTCGGTGTCTCCCAAGCGCGGCAGCTACCACTGCTTCGTCTGCCACGAAAGCGGTGATGTGTTTTCGTTCGTCCGGAAGCGCCTCGGTCTCGACTGGCCGTCCGCCGTCAAGATGATCGGCGAGCGCGTCGGCATCGAGGTGATCGATGTACCGATGCGAGCGCAGGCCCCCGATCCGAACGCGCCGAATTTCGAAGTGTTGGCGGCCGCCGCCGAATGGTTTCAGCGCCAACTCACTGACGACGCAATGGGGCGTGATGCGCGCGCCTACCTGCAGCAGCGCCAACTCGACGACGCCGCGTGGGAACGATTCGGCCTGGGCTTCGCGCCGCGCGATCTGCAAGCCCTTCGCCGGTATCTGCATTCCCTCGGCGCCGATGATGCGCGGCTGATCGAAGCGGGATTGTTCGTCGTGCGTGAAGGCGAGACTGAGCTGCGCCCGCGTTTTCGCGGCCGTGTCATGTTTCCGATCCTCGATGAACTCGGTCGACATGTCGCCTTCGGCGGACGTGCGCTCGGCGACGACACGCCGAAGTATCTGAACAGTCCGGAGTCCATCGTCTTCCAGAAGCGTAAGACCCTGTACAACATGCACACGGCCAAGCAGGCCATGCGTCGTGCCGGTCGAGCCATTGTGGTGGAAGGGTATCTCGATACGATTCGACTGGTGCTGGCCGGAATCGAGGAAGTCGTCGCGCCGCTCGGTACGGCGCTGACCGACGAACAGGCACAGTTGCTCGTGCGCTATGCGCCTGAAGTCTTTCTGCTGTACGACAGCGATGAGGCTGGGCAGAAGGCGACGTTTCGCTCCGGACTGGAGCTGCTCGCACACAAAGCCACGGTCCGTGTGGTCACGCTGCCGGAGAATGAAGATCCGGACACGTTCGTGCGCGACCACGGTCGCGCCGCGATGGACAAGCAGCTCGGACTGGCGATCGATCTATTCGACCGTCAGGTGCAACTGCTCGAACGGCTCGGATGGTTCTCCGATCTTCGTCGTCGTCGCATTGCGATCGACAAGTTGCTACCGACGATTCGGGCCGCCCGCGATCCACTCACGCGCGACTTGTACTTGGCGCGTCTGGCCGATGTGTCGCACCTCGACAAAGTCACGTTGTCCACGGAGGCTGACGCGGTCACGGAGCAGGGGCGTCGACGCGCGCCTGGTGGACCGCCCGATCGCTCCGGTGACGAACCCATGCCCGAGTTCGAGGGGCCGCCGGTCGAGTCAGAGCCGGCACCGTTGCCGCCTCCGGCAGGCGACAAGCCCGTCTGGAAGGGGCGAAAGAATAGTCGGTACGGCAGCGGCCCCGAGTGGAAGACGACCAATATTCCGCCGCGGCCGCGACGCGATGAACCGGTCGAGCGGTCGCTGGTCAGAGCGATGTTGGCCGATCGCGGGGTCGCCGAGCGGGTGGCGGAACGCCATCCCCCCAGCGCTTTCCGACATGCGCAGTACGGGGCGCTGTTTGCCGCACTCCTCGACGCCCCGATGAACGAGGATCTGGATCAGATCGCCGATCGACTGGCGCCGGACGCGCTCGCCGTGCTGCGTGAACTGACAGATGGGTCCGTAGCGATCAACGTCGAAGCCTCGGACATCGGGCTTAGTCTCAGCAAGCTGGATGCCCGTGTATTGGAAATCCGGGTCGATCAGATCCGTGAGGCGCTGTTAGCGGCAACGGGAGTCGCGTACGATACGTTGATGAAGGAACGCCTTGAACTCGAGGCCGAAATCCGTCGGCTCTTGCCTATCCGCAGTCCGCGGGCTAAACCGAAGGGGTGATGGTCGATCGTCGACCGGATCTCCCTCTTGGAGGTGTAGTGAATACCGAGCTGCAAGCATTGTTGATCGTCCAACAGGACGATGAAGTGATACGCGCGATCGAAGCACGGCGCGATGCGTTGGCCCCTCGTCTCGCCACGCTCGACAAGGCGCGCAAGCGCGCCGCCGACGAGGTGAGCCGCAACGCGGGCGCGCTCGAGCGCGAACTCGAGAAACACCGTTCCCTCGAAGCCCGCATCGTCGAACACAAGATCCGGCACGACAAGAACGTCGACGTGCTGAACTCGGCACAGAAGCTCAAGGAAGTCACGGCAGCGGCCGCCCAGGTCGAGGCGTCGCGCAAAGTACTCGCCGACGAGGAAAGCGAGTCGCTGGCGATCTCGCGGCGTATCGTCGATCAACGCAATGCGCTCGCCGTGCACCGGGAAGTGCTGGAGCGGACGTCGGCCGATCAGGAAGCCGCCCGCTCGACCCTGGCTGCTGAGGTGGCGGTCATCGACAAGGAACTCGGTGTCGCGCGCGGCAAGCGGAACGCGTCGTCGGAAGGCGTCGGCAAGTCGCTGCTCAGCAAGTACGATCGGGTACAGTCCCGGCGCCGGACGATCGTGGTGTTCCAGCTGCACGACGATTTCTCGTGCGGAAGCTGCGATACGTCGATCCCGTTGCAACGTCGCCTGCCGATGTCGACCGGCGCGATCATCGAACCCTGCGAAGGGTGCGGCTGCCTGCTGTATTACATCCCGACGCCCCCGGCGGCACCACAGGGCTGATTTGACGCAGATCGGCCGCGTCGGGGGTACGGTTGCACCGTTTTGGGTGCATCCCCCGCCGCTCTGCCGGTACATTGCGGGTGTGACTGCGTCCTCCCGTTCCCAACTTGACCGCCGCCTCGAAGGTGGCCCCGTCGCGACCTCCCTCCAGCCGGCGCGACTGCGGCCGGAGACACGGTGGATCGCCACGGTCCCCGCCGCCGTCGAGGGGGTACGTGGGCTGATGCAGTCGCTGCTCCTGCCCGAGCCCGTCTGCCGGTTGCTGGTGGCCAGAGGCTACGCCGACGTCGACGCCGCCAAGCGGTTTCTCCGTCCACGTCTCGAGCATCTCTCGGCCCCCGACACCCTGCGTGATCTGCCGCGGGCCGTCGAGCGCATTGCCGATGCCGTGCGGGCTCAGGAAACGATCGTGGTGCACGGCGACTACGACGTCGACGGGATGAGCTCCACCGCCCTGATGGTGCGGGTGCTGCGGGGCCTGGGCGCCGAGCACGTCGTGCCGTTCGTGCCGAATCGACTCACCGACGGCTACGATCTTGGGCATGCCGGGGTGGAGGCGGCGCAACGCGCAGGCGCCACGTTGGTGGTGACGTGCGACTGCGGCACGAGTGCGCGGGAGGCGGTCGCGACGCTCAACGCCTCGGGCATCGACGTGATCATCACCGATCACCACCTGCCGGGGCACGAATTGCCGGCGTCGTACGCGATCTGCAACCCGCGGCATCCCGAATGCACGTCGATCGACAAGGATCTGGCGGCAGTGGGCGTGGCGTACAAGATCGCGCTCGCGCTCTGCGAGGCCTTCAACGTGTCGCCCGCGCTGGCGCATCGGCAACTCGATCTGGTGGCACTGGCCACGATTGCCGACGTCGCTCCGCTTCGTGGCGAGAATCGCGTGATGGTGCGTTACGGGCTCAAGCTTCTGGCTGAAACCACGCACCCCGGACTGCGTGCGCTCATCCGCTCGTCCGGCCTCGAAGGAAAGCCGCTCACGGCCGGTCGTGTGGGTTTCGTGTTGGCACCGCGCCTCAACGCGGCGGGCCGCATCGCCGACGCCAAGCTTGGTCTGAAGCTGTTGCTGGCCGAACGGGAAGACGAAGCGAACGTGATCGCCCGCGAGCTCGAAGAGCTCAATCGCGCGCGCCAAGAGCTTGATCGTGCGGTGCTCGACGACGCCATGCGTCAGGTTGATGCCCCGGGTATGAGCGATCGCTACGCGTACGTCTTGTCGCGCGAAGGCTGGCACGCTGGCGTGATCGGCATCGTCGCGTCGCGCATCGTCGAGTACACGGCTCGCCCGGCGGTCCTCGTGGCGGTACAGGACGGCATCGGCAAGGGGTCGGGTCGATCGATCAGTGCCTTCGACCTCCACGGGGCGCTGGGCGACTGTGCGAGGCACTTCCAGCGCTTCGGCGGGCACCGTGCGGCAGCGGGTCTCACCATGGACGCCGCCCAGCTACCGGCCTTTGCCGAACGCTTCGACGAGGTCGCGCGGGCGAGACTCACGCGCGAGGATCTGATCCCGGAGTTACGCGTGGATCTCGACGTCCCGATCGACAGCGTCGGTGAAGAACTCGAGGCGCTGGTACGGCACTTCGAGCCCTTCGGCATCGGCAATCCGTCGCCGATGTTTCGGACGACCGGTGTCCGTCTGGCGGCGGCGCCGCGAAAAGTGGGTGGCGACGGGCTCAAGCTGTCCATCGACGCGTCGCGGGGTCCACTCGAAGCGATCGGCTGGGGGATGGCGGCGCTGGCGCCGACCCTCAGCGTCTCGCGACCAGTGGACCTCGCGTATCGGCTCGACCGCGACGAGTACCGCGGTGTGTCGCGCCTTCAGTTGCGGGTCGCCGGTGTGCGACCCGGTGCGGAGTAGCCCGTGCGGATTGTTTCCGGAAAGTGGCGAGGGCGGAGCATCGAGGCGCCGGAGGGTGGGGCGGTGCGCCCCACGGGCGATCGAGTTCGCGAATCGTGGATGAGCATCGTGCATCAGATTCTCCCCGAGGCGCGTGTGCTCGATCTGTGCGCCGGGAGCGGCGCGCTCGGTCTCGAAGCGCTCTCGCGTGGGGCCGCCAGCTGCGACTTTGTCGAACAGTCTCCGAAAGTTCTGGCCGTCATCCGGTCCAACCTCGAGAAGCTGGGAGGGCACCCGGAGGCGCATTTGCATCGCGAGGACGCCGTTCGGTTCGTCGAGCGGCTCTCGGCCGGCGCGTACGATGTGGCCTTCGCCGATCCGCCGTACGCCACGGACACGGTGCAGCAGCTGGTCGACTGTTGGATGGCGATCCCTTTCGCCAACGTCTTCGGCATTGAACATTCGTCCTTGGTGGTTCTGCCGGCCATCGGTGAGACCCGCCGATACGGGTCCACCTCTCTGACCTTCTTCCGCGCCCCTTCGTGACGTCGTTCCCAGCCGCATCCGCCGAGCGTGTCGCCCTCTACGCCGGTTCCTTCGATCCCATCACGCATGGGCACGAGGACCTGATTCGGCGTACCCTGACGTTTGCCGACCGCGTCATCGTGGCTGTCGCCAACAACGTGAGCAAGCAGGCGCTCTTCTCGGTCGATGAACGCGTGCGCCTCATCACGGAAATCATGGGGCATGACAGTCGCATCGAAGTGCGTGCCTTCAGCGGCCTGTTGGTCGACTTCGCCCGTGAGGTCGGGTCTCAGGTGAACGTGCGCGGACTACGCGCGGTCAGCGACTTCGAATATGAATTCCAGATGGCCCTGATGAATCGTCATCTGCTTCCCGAGATGGAAACGGTGTTCATGACGCCGTCGCTCGATACCACGTACATCAGCTCGAGCATGGTGCGCGAAGTCGCGCGATTCGGTGGTGACGTCAGCGGTCTGGTGCATCCGCTGGTTGGCAAGGCGCTCGTGGTGCGATTCGCCGAGCTACGATGAGTTCCGCGCCGATGTTCGATCAAGCCGCGGGCACGTTCCTGCGCTCCGTGCATGCACGCGCGGCCGCTGCGCCGCGCACCATTCTCTTCCCGGAAGCCACCGACTTTCGCACCGTCGAAGCGGTCGTCGCGCTCGCGAAGCTCGGCTCGGTCGTCCCGGTGCTGGTGCGACGCAGCGATGCACCCACGGGCGTCGTGCCGTCGCGTGGCATCGAGATGATCGATCCGCTCGGTGATGAACGGACGCCGCGGGTCGTCGAACACTTGCTGGCGCGTCGTGGCGCGAAGGGACTGAGTCGCGAGGACGCTGAGCGCCTGGCGCGTGACCCGCTGTACTTCGCCGATTCCCTGGTGGCGTTGGGAGAAGCCGATGGCTGCGTGGCTGGGGCGGCGCACACCACCGCCGACGTGCTGCGCGCCGCTATCTGGACGATCGGCGCCGCGCCGGGTGTGCGTACCGTTTCGTCGTCGTTCTACCTGATCGTGCCGCCGTTCCGTAGTGGCGAGGCGGAGGTGCTCACGTTTACGGACTGCGCGGTGCTTCCCGATCCTACTGCTCGGCAGCTCGCGGATATCGCTATCGCGGCGGCGGCGGATCGTCGGCGGATCGTCGGCGACGAGCCGTGCGTGGCGTTTCTCTCGTACAGCAGTATGGGCAGCGCCGACGGCCCGTCCGTGAGTAAGGTGCGCGAGGCGCTCGCCATGGTACGCGCCGAGGCACCGGGCGTGATCGTATCCGGAGAGCTGCAGGCCGACGCGGCGTTGTTGCCGGAAATCGCCCGTCGCAAGGCCCCCGGCGAACGGGCAGCGGGGACGGCCAATGTGCTGGTCTTTCCATCGCTCGACGCGGGTAACATCGCGTACAAGCTGGTGCAGCGTTTGGCCCATGCCACGGCGATTGGGCCGATCCTGCAGGGGCTGGCGCGTCCGTGCAGTGACTTGTCGCGGGGGGCCACGACGCACGACATTGTGCATGTCGCCGCGATCACCGCCCTGCAGGCCGGCAACCACGATCGTTCCTCCACCGCTTCCTGAGCGCCTCATGAGCTTCATTCTGGATCGCAACGACGACGTGCTGCTGGTCGATGTGGAGGGGCAGCTGGTGGTGACCAATCGTCAGGAGTTCAAGCAGGCCGTCCTCGATGCCGTCGAACAGGGCGTCCGCACGGTCGTCGTCGACTTCACCCGGTCCGAATACATCGACAGCTCCGGGTTGGGGGCGCTCGTGTCGCTCAGCAAGCGCGTGCGCGATGCCGGCGGCGATTTGCGGCTCGCGGGGCTCAACGATGATCTGCGGACGCTGTTCGAACTCACACGACTCGACCAGCTGTTTCCGCTCTACGCCACCCGGGCCGACGCGCTCGCGGCGCGCTGACGGCGTGGCGACACGCCTCCCGTCGCGCGTCGTGCGGGACGCGGCAGACCCCGTGACCAGCCCCTCGGCGCACGTCCCCGGTGAGGACGCACGCACGCCGATCACGCGTGCGTGGAGGTTGGCGTCTGATCTGACGCTGATCGAGCCCGTGGTCGAGACGATCGTCGCCCTGTGCGTGAGCGCCGGGTTCCCGGCGCGTCACTGCCATCTCAACGTGCCCGTGGCGATCACCGAAGCGCTGGCCAACGCGATGCTGCGCGGCAATGGCGGAGATCCGTCGCGGTCGGTGCAAGTAAGCATGGAACTCGATCTGCAGTCCCTGCGCGTCGAGGTCACCGATGAGGGCGCCGGGTTCGACCTCGTCGCGCTGCAACAGAGTCCCGACGAGGCCGACTGGTTCGAGCGCGAGGATGGCCGCGGCGTATTCCTCATGCGCACGCTGATGGATCGCGTGGAGAGCGCGGGGCCCGACGCCGAGTCGGGGCATTGCCTCCGCCTGATTCTCCACCGCGCCTCATGATCGAGATCGCGGCGCTCCTGGCCGCGTTTCTCGGGGCCACCGGACGCGAGGCGGCCATATGGGAACGTCGCGAGGGGGAATCACCGGCGCTCGTCGGTGCGTCGTCGGCGCCATTTGCAGCCCGCACCGAGGCCGGTATCGGAGCGAGGGACGCGATGATTTGGGCGCAGTCACTCGGGCTCCACGCGCAGCGGATCACCACCGGCGACACCATCGGCTGGCTGTTCGTGGAGGCGGGCGATGCGCTCGATGCCGATCGATTATTGGCGCGCCTCGTGCCGCAGGTGCGCCGACTCACGCGCGAGCGCGACGGTGCCACCGGCGAGCTCGTCGAGCGCTATGAAGAGATCAGTTTGTTGTACGCCATCGGCGAACTCCTTGGCGGTACGACCTCAGTGGAGAGTGTCGCGGATACGTTGCTTCGCGAACTGGCCGTGACCGTGGGAGCCACGCGCGCGGTCTTCCTGCAGACCAATCGCCCCTCAGGGATGCTCGCGCCGATCGCCACCCTCGGTCTCGGCGATCAAGAGTATCCGAGCATCTCGTTCGAGCAGGTTGGGCACATCGCGTTGGCGGCGTATCGCAGTGTCGGCGCGATTACCGAGGAGGGGGCGGCCGCGCGCGCATCCGATCCCGTGTTGACGGCCGGCGGCGGCGCGTTGATGGCCGTGGCGATCACACGCCCCAGCACCGGTCTCGGCATCACGGGCGCGCATCCGATTCCAATCCGTCGCGGCAATACGGTGGAGTCGCGCACGCCGGTACCGCTCGGGGTCCTCGTGCTGGGCGGGCGCACCAACGCCCAGCCGTTCAGTGCCGGGGATCGCAAGTTGGCGGTGGCCGTGGGCACGCAGATCGGTACCGCGATGCACAACGCGTCGCTCGTGCGCGGGGCGGTCGAGCGGGAGCAATTCGTGCGGGAAATGCGGCTCGCGCATGACCTACAGCTCAAGCTGCTGCCCAAGCCGGCGGTCGTCGGGCCCGAGGCGCGGGCCGCGGCTCGCCTGATGCCCGCCGAAAGCGTGGGTGGTGATTTCTTTCTGCTGGCCCGGCTCGACCGCGATCGCACCGGTGTGCTCATCGGGGACGTTTCCGGTCACGGGTATCAGTCGGCGCTGGTGA
>Ga0105046_10004830_pt1 | contig 21418 bp, 18 predicted proteins | sample MAT03_FD_78385 | JGI IMG/M metagenome (GOLD analysis project Ga0105046, IMG submission 78385) | Freshwater microbial communities from Lake Fryxell liftoff mats and glacier meltwater in Antarctica - MAT-03 (megahit assembly) | ecosystem: Environmental > Aquatic > Freshwater > Ice > Liftoff...
GCCATCCAAGGTGAGATTAATTTCCAGATCGACAAATTCACGCCTTGGGACGAGTTCGTTGTTTTGCTGAACGACTGGAAACAGATGTATGCCGAAGGATCGGACTGATCACAGACTGATTTTTCCGACCGACACAAGGATTTCCCATGCTCTCTCCCATTTCCCGCCGGCAGTGGCTCGCTTCGACCGGGTGCGGCTTCGGTGCCATGGCACTCAGCGGCCTCGCGGCGCAAGCCAATGCCCCAGCCAATCCGCTGGCCACGAAGCCCGGCCACTTCCCCGCCAAGGCCAAGCGCGTCATCTTCCTCTTCATGCAAGGGGGCGTCAGCCACGTCGATTCCTACGATTACAAGCCGCAGCTCATCAAGGACGACGGCAAGCAAAACGCCTTCGACGATGCCCGCATCATCGCCAACACCGGCAAGCGCGGCTCCAACCAACGCATCATGAAGCCGCTGTGGAAATATTCCCAACACGGGCAAACGGGCCGTTGGGCTTCGGATCTGTTTCCCGAAATGCACAAGCACATGGACGATCTCACGTTCGTTCACTCGATGCATACCGAAGGCGTGGCCCACGGGCCTTCCACGCTGTTCCTGCACTGCGGTTCCACCAGCTTCATCCGCCCGAGTATGGGATCGTGGATCCTCTACGGCCTCGGTAGCGAGAACGCCAACCTCCCCGGCTTCCTGAGCATCGCCCCGAGTACTGGCAACGGCGGGCCGCGGAACTACGGCAACGCCTTTCTCCCGGCGCTCTTCCAAGGCACCGCGGTTGCCCGCCCCGGCAACGGCGGCTCCGCGATCCGCGACCTCACCGGTTCGCTCCCCGCGGAGGGCAAGCAAGCCCGCTTCGATTTGCTGCGCGAATTGCACGCCGAGAAACTGAAACAGAACCCCGGCGATGGCGAACTCGAAGCCGTGGCCAGTTCCTACGAACTCGCGTGGCGGATGCAGAACAACGCCCCGGACGTTCTCGATCTCTCCAAAGAGTCGAAAGAAACCCTCGCGGCCTACGGCATCGGCGAGAAAACCACCGATACCTACGGGCGGCAGTGCCTCATGGCCCGGCGGCTCAGCGAAGCCGGGGTGCGTTACATTCAAGTGAACTACGGCGATAACTCCGCCAACCCCGCGTGGGATCAGCACTCGAATATGCCAAAGCACCTCGATCACGCCAAAGCGGTCGATAAGCCGATCTCGGCGCTGCTTTCGGATTTGAAGAAACGCGGGCTACTCGACGATACGATCGTTTGGTGGGGTGGCGAATTCGGCCGCACGCCGTACGCCCAAGGCAACGGTACCGGCCGCGATCACAACCCGGGCGGCTTCACCGTTTGGCTCGCCGGGGGCGGATTCAAACCCGGCTACAGCCACGGTGCGACCGACGAGTTCGGCGCCACCGCCGTGCAAGATAAGGTTCACATGCACGATCTGCACGCGACCATCTTGAACCAACTCGGCCTCGATCACGAGAAGCTCACGTTCAAATACGCGGGCCGCAACTTCCGCCTGACGGACGTCCACGGCAACGTGATCAAGCCACTTGTGGGGTAATCGTTTCACACATGGAACGTGATCGCCGGGAGTGGCTTATTGCCCCGGCGGTGCAACCACCAGCGCCCCGCCATCGCGGCGAACGCCAACCCTTGGGCGAAGAGCGCCACTTCCAGCGGGGTTGTCCCTTCGAGTGCATACTTTGCCATATCGCGGCCCTTCTTCACCGTAACCATCTGCCGCTTGGGCGTGGTATCGGCTTGCGATTCCTCCTCGGCATACAACTTGTTCACCCGCATTTGGATTGCGTGTTCCACCCCGTAGCCGCGCCACGTTTGAATCGAGAGCAACAGGAACAGTAAAAGTGCCAAGCCGGTCAACACCGCGTACCGTTGCGGCCAAATGCCCGGCAGCCAAGCCAACGGGCCGGGAACTGTCGTGGGAGTCGGGTTTTTCAAGAAGCGTTCCACCCAGAAAAGCCCGAGTGCGGCGAACATCAGCGGGATGTAGGCGATGAGCCAGCGGTTGCCGCGGAGGTTCGCTTCGATCTCCTTTTCATCGTCGATCAATTTCTCGGGCAATGGGCTGACCGACATGTCGCCGATGAGCGCGAGCCACGGGTTCTGGGCGTACACGCGGGTACCGCCGGGGTAGCTGCCGAACCAGAAGAAGAACGTGCAAAGGAACGCCAGAGTGACGGCGGCCGCGGGAACCCAATCGAGCCAAAGCGGGTTCAATCGCAGGGTGAAAGTGCCGCTCTCGGTGGAAACCGGAGCGGCGGGGATCGGCTGCGGATTGAGCGCGGCCAAATTCAAACCGGGCGGCGGCACGGGAGCGGGGGCTGGTTCCGGGGGCTTGGGTGCCGTGGGCAGCCCGCCATCGTTGGCCACGGTGGGGGTGTACGCGGCGGGGATGTCGAGGATCGCCCCGCAGGTGGTACAGGGCAGCTTGGTTCCGGCCGCCGATTCGGGAACTTGGTTCAACGCCCCGCATTGCCCGCACATTTGCCGAATCACGGTGATACTCCGAAGAATCCGTTCGTGGAGTTAGCGTATGGATTTTGCTGTGCGGGCATCACGAGAGTTTCATGCCGCAATCCCGGCAAGTTCGGGTTTCCTCGGTAATGAACAAGCCAATAAAACAGAGGCAGACGGTGAAGATGAGCAACAGTGCGAAGACGATCCAACCGGTCGACGAGATTTGGGTTTTCACGATCGGCGCCCGGTGCGAACCGCAGTAGGGGCACTCGAAACCGCGGCTTCGAGAGCGCGGACGGCGATCGTCATCTTCGTCTTCTTCAACCGACTTTCGGCGCGAGCGGCGTTTGGAAACCGGAGCTTCGTCGGAGTCGTCTTCGCGGAAATCCTGTCGCGGTTCGGCGTATGCGGAGGCGACCGGAGGCGGTGCGATTGAACCGGGGATCATCATCTTGGTATCGCAACGCGGGCAGGTGAAGGTGCTGCCGGCGCGGTCGTCGGTGAGGTTCAACCGGGTGTTGCAACTCGGGCAAAGGATGTTGATGGCCAAAGGTGTCGTCCTTCCCATGTGAATTCGGCGTCAGTGCGATCTTAACCATTCGGCGTTCGTTTCGCAATCTCTTGAAGGAAGCCGGGCCACGTGTGACACAATTCGGCAAGCGGGCCGCGTTCGTAATCGGCGAACTGGAAACCGGGGGCCATCGTCGCACCGATGAGCGAATATCCGTGCGGGCCGGGGATGCGGGTACTCCCCTGCCAGACGCCGCCGGGGATCACCAACTGCGGCCGTTGCCCCGCCGCAACATCGGGGCCGACGATGGCGATTTCCCCGGTTCCATCGGGCTTTAGCAGCAACGTTTCCAGCGGGTCGCCGAGGTAGTGGTGGTACACTTCGGCGCCCGGAAGCTTGTGCATCTCGGATACGCCCGCCCCCGTGAGCAGGTAGTAGATCGCGGTGCCCTGGGCATCGCGGAAGGTTTCGCGGAAGTAGCCCCCTTCGAGCGGGTGCGGTTGCAGCACCAGCGAATGGATGATGTCTTTGGCGTCGGGCATGATTTTTCTTCCGGTGGTTACGGCAACGACGATACTATGGAAGTGTCCTATCCGGAGTATGAGCCATGACGACTTTCAGCCCGACCGACTTCCAAGCGAACTTTCCCGATTTACTGAAGCGCGTCAATGCAGGAGAACGGATCGAAATCTCCGAATCGGGTACTCCGATCGCCGTGTTGGTTCCGGCCGAGCCGACGACGCTGAAAAATCCTGCGGAAATTGCTCGGATAGTCGAGGAGATGATCGCTTGGCGTGACCGTTACGGCCCCAGACTCGGAGAGGGCTGTACGATCCGAGATTTGATAGAAGAAGGCAGACGTTAATGCCTTCCATCGAATGATGTTTCCGAATCGAGACCCCCATGTTTGTCCTCGATGCCTCCATCGTTTTTGCGGTGTTTTTCAAAGACGAAAACAGTGCGTACGCTGATGCGGTCATGAACTCGCTCAACATCACCCCAGCTTTCGTTCCCGCGATGTGGCATTTCGAAATCCCTAACGTCTTCATCGTCGGCGAACGCCGGAAACGGTGTACCCGCGAGCAGTCCGACAGCTTCTTGGCATACCTCACGATCCTGCCATTAGTAACCGAACCCGTTCCGGCCATATACATCCTTCAAGCGATTATCGAACTGGCACGCAAACACGACTTGAGTGCCTACGATGCGACTTACCTTGAACTTGCCATTCGCAACCATATTCCGTTGGCATCGCTGGATAAGCCCTTGAATGCCGCCGCGGTTTCCGAGGGTGTTCCTCACTATCAACCGTGAAGGTTTCTCCCGTGCGGATGGCGTGCGAACAATGTCGGGGCAACATCACCCTGTCGGAGGGTTACTCCGGCAGCTCGATCCGCTGTACCTGGTGCGAGGTAACCGTGGCCGTGCCGGAGAATCTGCGGGCCGACCCACAACCTGCCAACGAGGACGATGACCGACCACTCTACGCATTTGTGAACGAGCCTGAGCCGTTGCCCGAACCGCCGAAGCCGAAACAGAGGGCGACGGGCGCGGCTTCAGTCCGTCGGTCGCGGGGCGTCTTCCCCACGGCGGAGAATACTGGGGTGCCGTTGTTGAAGGGGGATGGCGAGGAACGGCTCGACGGACCCGATACGCCGTACACCGTTCCCGGAACCGGTTTGAAGCCCTGCCCCGAATGTGGGGGCGAGCTGCCGATCGCCGCGACATTCTGCGTCCATTGCGGAACGCCGTTGATCGGCCCGGACCGCCAACCGGTTCGGCGGAAGTATGTGCCCATCGACCGCGAATGGATTGACGGATGGGCGCCGCAGTTCCGCCGCACCCTTTTCTTCGTGCTGCTGGGGGTGAACGCCGCGGCCGTGCTCCTCGGCGTGTGGATTCGCGGCGACAACATGAAGCTCGGCAGCGTGTGGCTGGAAAACCTGGCATTGTCCATCGTCCCGGTTTTCCTGCAGGCCTTCATGCTTGGCACCTACGGTACGCTCCGGGTGATCCGCGAACGCGAGGGGCGCTGCCAAATTTGGCGAACGTGGCGATTCGCCTTTTTCCCGTTGAAGCCGAAGTTGGTTTCGCAGGAAGGGTGTGCGGGAACGGGGTTCGTCGCGCAGCAACAAGGATTCGCCGAGTGGGCTGTGTTTGCGGCATTGCTCGCGCTCGGCGTCGTGCCCGGCTTGGTGTTCTTGGCGATGGTGATCCTTCCCACCCGCTGCAACACCGTAATCGTGGACGAGAACCGGGGAACCGTTGCCACGCTGTTGAGGAGCAAAAGCGTGGCCGAGGCCACTGACGCCGCGAAGATCACCGCCGAAGCCACCGGGTTCACTTGGCACAAGGTGTTGTGATAGAATGGATCAGTGGGATTCCTCGGAGATATCTATGAAATCGAACCGGCGATCACTCATCACGGTTGAACCGGGCAAACGCTGTGGGAAACCCTGCATCCGGGAATGCGGATCACCGTTTTCGATGTCCTTTCGTATCTGGCTGCGGGGATGACGCACGAGGAAATTCTCGATGACTTTTCCTACCTCACTCAAGACGACATTCGAGCATGCCTCGCTTACGCCGATGAACAATGAAACTGACATACGTTCGACTTCCGGATTCGAAGTGCCTGCCGAAACTCAATCACGATTGCGTTTGCAAGTCCCCCCGGGGACGAAGATAGACGTGCGATGCTCCGCTTCGCACCATTGCTTTGCGATACGAATGCCTCACTCCATAAAAATGTTTATACAAGGCTTCCCATGGTTCCCTTCCTTCAAACGATCGCCTTACTCGCTTTCGCGGCCGCACCAGAAACGCCGTGGCACGAATTCCGCGGGCCGAATGGCACCGGCCATTACAACGGCCCCACTTTGCCCACCGAATGGGGCATTGAAAAGAACGTCACGTGGAAGACCAAAATCCCCGGCACCGGCTGGAGTTCGCCCATCCTCGTGAACGGCAAACTCTACCTCACCACGGCCGTGCCGGTGGGAACCAGTGAAAAGCCCGATCAAGAACTGCGGTTGATCTGCCTCGATGCGAAGACCGGCGGCATCGTTTGGAACGATCTCGTCTTCCTCGAAAGCGGAGCCAAAGCCCCCAACATTCACAAGAAAAACGGCCATGCCAGCCCTACCTGCGTTTCCGATGGCGAACGGATCGTCGTCCACTTCGGCCACATGGGTACCGCCTGCTACGATCTCGCCGGGAAGTCACTCTGGAAGAGCCAAAAGCACCCGTACATTCCGCTCCACGGCAACGGCGGCTCGCCCATCCTCGTCGGCGGCAACATCGTGTTCTGCTGCGACGGTACCGATAGCCAATTCGTACTCGCACTCGATCTGAAATCCGGCGACCAAGTGTGGAAGACCGACCGCAAAACCCCCGCTCGGCAGAAGTTCTCCTTCTCCACTTCGCAATTGATCGAACACAATGGCAAACAAATGATCATCAGCCCGGCGAGCGACATCTGCGCCGCCTACGATCCGAAGACGGGCGAGGAAATCTGGCGGGTGAAGTACCCCGTCGCCGGGTGGTCTTTGATCTGCCGGCCGGTGTACGGCCACGGCTTGCTCTTCTTCAGTACCGGCTATGTCACCCAGCACTTGATGGCGGTGAAGCCCGAAGGTACTGGCGACATCACCGCCAAGAACGTGGCGTGGGTGAGCAAGAAATTCGCCCCGAACACCCCATCGCCACTGCTCGTGGGGGACGAACTCTACACGATCTCGGACGGCGGCACCATGAGCTGCTACGAAGCCAAGACCGGCAAAGTGCATTGGGCCGAACGGGTGAAAGGCGGAGCGTTTTCGTCGTCGCCCATCCTCGCCGACGGCAAGATTTTCGTCACCTCCGAAACCGGCCACGGCTCGGTGATCGAACCCAATACCAAGGAGTTGAAGGTTCTGTCCGAAAGCGATTTGAACGAAAAGACGTTCGCCACGATCCTCCCCGCCGGCGGTTCGCTGTTCATCCGCACGGAAACGCAACTCTACCGATTCGACGAGAAGAAGTGAGGCGAGATTGATGCTGCCTCATTCCAACAATTCCGCGATGACGCAGCTAAAACCGGGGAGGACTTCTCCGCCATCGAGGGTTTCGGATTCGTCGAATTCCGTGCCACGGAGCGATCCCGAATACACGGTGACCGTTTTCGATTCGGGATCGACGAGCCAAATCAACTTGACCCCCTTCAAGACGTACTCGAGGATTTTCTCGCGCACTTTCGGGCGGCGGTCGTCTGAGGAAAGGACTTCCACGGCGAGATCGGGTGGGATTTCAAAGTATCGATCGGGCGGTTCGGGATGGCGAGCAATGCTGTAGAAGGAAACGTCCGGCCCACTCACAGTATCGGGGTCGCGTTCGAGGATCACACCCGATTCGACGACCACCCAGCCGAGTTTGTGTTTTTTAACATACGCCCGAAGATCACCGCTGATATTTGCAGCAATATACCCGTGGCGTCCTTGGGGCGGGGGCATGCGGATCACCTTTCCGCGAACGAGTTCTTCGCGAGAACCATCGGCGGGTGGGGGTAATGCAGCGAATACTTCGGCGGTAACTAGTACTGTTGCCAACGCAGGCATATGCAGTCCTCGAGCGGTCGATCAATACTATCATATCGTGCGGATCGAACTCCCGGCGACGAAGCAAACCGTTCCCCCGATTTGACCAGCGCTTGCCACGGCGCCTAGAATTTCTCAACTTTCCGAGAACCCGTGGAATCTTCTTCCGCAGTGCCCCTCTCTGACTGATTACAACGCCGCAAACGCCCCGGTGTGTACAATTGGTTCCCCGGCCACCGGCGCCATAAGATGCTCAGATAGCGACGGCACCGCACGACGCCCGACCGACGGAGACCGCAATGTACGAACGATTCACCGACCGCGCCCGCAAGGTGATGCAGCTGGCCAACCAAGAAGCCCAGCGCTTCAACCACGAATACATCGGCACCGAACACATCCTCCTCGGCCTCGTCAAGGAAGGTTCCGGTGTCGCGGCCAACGTGCTCAAAAACTTGGACGTGGATTTGCGCAAGATTCGCCTCGAAGTCGAGCGGATCGTGCAACACGGCCAAGGGGGCGACCAAGTGGTCATGGGGCGGTTGCCCCATACGCCACGGGCCAAGAAAGTGATCGAATACTCGATCGAAGAAGCCCGCAACCTCAACCACAGCTACGTGGGAACCGAACACTTACTGCTGGGCTTGCTCCGCGAGCAAGAAGGCGTCGCGGCCCAAGTATTAATGAATCTCGGTTTGAAGCTCGAAGATGTCCGCGAAGAAGTTCTCAACCTGCTGGGACACAATCCAATGCCGAACGAACATGAACCCGCCGGCGGCGGCGGCTCCGAAAAAGAGTCCCGATCCGGCAACAAGAGCAAATCCAAGACCCCGGCCTTGGATAGCTTCGGCCGCGACCTCACCGAACTGGCCCGCCAGGCCAAGCTCGATCCGGTCATCGGGCGTTCCAACGAAATCGAACGCGTGGTGCAGGTGCTTTCGCGCCGCACCAAGAACAACCCCGTGCTCCTCGGCGAAGCGGGCGTCGGCAAGACGGCCATCGTCGAAGGCCTCGCCCAAATGATCGTGGACGGTTCCGTTCCCGATCTGCTCCGCGATCGTCGGTTGGTCGTGCTCGATCTCGCCATGATGGTGGCGGGTACCAAGTACCGCGGCCAGTTCGAAGAACGCATCAAGGCGGTGATGAACGAAGTCCGCCGGGCGAAGAACACCATCCTGTTCATCGACGAATTGCACACACTCGTGGGTGCCGGCGGTGCCGAAGGCGCAATAGACGCCTCCAACGTGCTGAAGCCCGCACTCGCCCGCGGCGAAATCCAGTGCATCGGGGCGACCACGCTCGACGAGTACCGCAAGTACATCGAAAAAGATGCCGCACTCGCCCGCCGCTTCCAAGAAGTGGTGGTGAACCCGCCGAGCAAGGACGAAGCCGTCGAAATCCTCAAGGGGCTGCGCGACCGCTACGAAGCCCACCACAAGGTGCAAATCACCGACGCCGCATTGCGGGCCGCCGTGGAACAATCGGATCGCTATATCAGCGGCCGCTGCCTTCCCGATAAGGCCATCGACGTGATCGACGAAGCCGGTGCCCGCGTACGCTTGAAAGCCATGACGCGGCCGCCGGATTTGAAGGAAATCGACGATCAGATCGATAAGCTCAACGGCGAGAAGGAACTGGCCGTGGCGAACCAGCAGTTCGAGGAAGCCGCGCAACTGCGCGACCAAGCGGACAAGCTGAAGAAGAAGAAAGACGCCGTGACCAAGGAATGGAAGGAAAAAGCGAAGGAAGCCGATGGCGTCGTCGATGAGGAAATCATCGCCGAGGTCGTGAGCAAGATGACCGGCGTGCCGCTGAAGAAGGTGGGCGAACAGGAAACTAGCCGCTTGCTCAAGATGGAAGACGAACTCCACGGCAGCGTGGTGAGCCAAGACGAAGCGATCAAGGCCATTGCCAAAGCGGTTCGCAAGAGCCGCAGCGGGTTGAAGGATCCGCGTCGGCCGATCGGCAGCTTCATCTTCGCCGGGCCGACGGGCGTGGGCAAAACCCTGCTGGCCAAGAGCCTCGCCAAGTTCCAATTCGGCGACGAGAACGCCATCGTGGCCCTCGACATGAGCGAGTATCAAGAGAAGCACAACGTCAGCCGTTTGTGGGGCGCACCCCCCGGCTACATCGGCTACGAAGAGGGTGGCCAACTCACCGAGAAGATCCGCCGCAAACCCTACAGCGTGGTGTTGCTCGACGAAATCGAAAAGGCCCACCCGGACGTTTGGAACAGCTTGCTCCAGATCATGGAAGAAGGCCGGCTCACCGATAGCGTCGGTCGCATCGTCGACTTCAAGAATACCATCTTGATCATGACCACGAACGTGGGCGCCGATACGATCATCACGCCGGACGACCTCAGCAGCGTGTTCACCAAGCACGTGACCCGCACCGCCGAGGTGAACTACCAAGACATGAAGAAGCGTTTGTTGGAACAAATGGGCAAAGTGTTCCGCCCCGAGTTCCTCAACCGCTTGGACGACACCATCGTGTTCCGCAGCCTGACCAAGGAAAACCTGAAGCAGATCGTGGACATGGAACTGGCCAAGGTAGGCAAGCGGTTGAAGGAAAAGCAACTGAAGCTCGTGGTGACCGAAGAAGCCAAGGAGTTCATGATCGAGAAGGGGAGCAGCTTGGAAATGGGCGCCCGGCCCCTCCGCCGTGCGGTAGAGCAGCACCTCGAAGACGCCATGGCCGATTCGCTGCTCCGCGGAGAATTCGTGGGCAAGGAAACGGTCAAGGTGGTTGTCGTGGATGGCGAAGACGGCGAGAAGAAGCTCGGCTTCGAGACCACCGAGATAGAAGTGGTGGAAGCCATCCCAGCCTTGGCCTCGTAGTAGCAAATATCCGACAGACACGAATAAAGCCCACCCGATTCCGGGTGGGCTTTTTCGATTGATGCTGGTCTTTTTAACCCTCTCCCCTTGGGGAGAGGGTGGCTCGCGAAGCGAGCCGGGAGTGGGGGTTTGGTCTCTCCTATCCCCCTCTCCCCCAACCCCTCTCCCGCCGGGGGATAGGGGAGCAAAGGCAACATCACCCCATCCGCTTCTTCAATTCCGCATCCACCGCGTCGAGGTACTCGTCGGTCGTCAGGTAGGGGGCGTTCGCGTCGATGAGGATAGCCAAGTCTTTCGTCATCTTCCCGGCTTCCACGAGATCGACGCACACCTTCTCCACGATCTCGGCGAACTGCACCACGTCCGGCGTGCCGTCCATCTTGCCGCGGTAGATCAACCCGCGCGTCCAAGCGTAGATGCTGGCGATGGGGTTCGTGCTGGTCTTCTTCCCCTTTTGGTGCTCGCGGAAATGGCGGGTCACGGTGCCGTGGGCGGCCTCGGCTTCCACGGTCTTGCCGTCCGGCGTGGTGAGCACGCTGGTCATCAAACCGAGCGAACCGTAGCCTTGGGCGACTGTATCCGATTGCACGTCGCCGTCGTAATTCTTGCACGCCCAAAGGTAGCCGCCGCTCCACTTCATGTTGGCGGCGACCATGTCGTCGATGAGGCGGTGTTCGTAGCTGAGCTTCTTTTCATCGAACTTCGCCTTGAACTCGGCATCGAACACTTCTTGGAAGATGTTCTTGAACCGACCGTCGTACACTTTGAGGATTGTGTTTTTCGTGCTGAGGTACACGGCGTACTCGCGGCCGAGGCCATAATGGAAGCATGCGCGAGCGAAGCCCCGGATGCTGGAATCGAGGTTGTACATGGCGAGCGTGACGCCGGCGCTCGGCGCCTTGAAGACTTCCTTTTCGACGACCGGGCCGCCATCGGCCGGGGTGTAGGTGAGCTTCACGGTGCCGGGGCCGTCGAACTTGATTTCGCTGGCCTTGTACTGGTCGCCGAAGCCGTGCCGGGCGACGACGACGGGCTTGTCCCAGTGGCCGACGAGCCGGGGAACGTTCTTGCACACAATCGGCTCGCGGAAGATCGTGCCGTCGAGGATGTTCCGGATCGTACCGTTTGGCGACGGGTACATCCGCTTGAGGCCGAACTCCTTCACGCGGGCTTCGTCCGGCGTGATGGTGGCGCACTTCACGGCCACGCCGTACTTCTTGGTGGCCTCGGCACTTTCGAAGGTGATCTTGTCGTCGGTGGCGTCGCGGTGTTCCATGCCGAGGTCGTAGTACTTGAGGTCGATATCGAGGTACGGGAGTATGAGCTTCTCGCGGATCTTCTGCCAGATGATGCGGGTCATCTCGTCGCCGTCCATTTCGACGACGGGGTTCTTGACGGTGATCTTGGCCATGGTTCGAAGGCTCCGCGGAAAATGGCGTACGGCTGGAAAAGGTTAGCTTATCGGCGGTGCGGAGGGCGGGTAGAACAGGAATTGAATCGCGGAGAATTGCCGTGCATGAGATTCAATCCAAGGCGGCCGTACAGAATGCCCGAACGATGCCGATGGTTGTATTGGTGGAACCTTGGGGGTGCGATTATACTTTGCTACCGGCGGAGGAACTTCAATCCGCCCCATCCACCACCATATCGGGAGCAGTGCTATTCGGATTTAATGTGCGTCCATCGACCGTGCGAAGTTCCGTTGGCACTACGGCAGCTCGGAGTAGGGCTTCCATATCACCGTCCACTTTGATCTTCTGCATCTGCGATTTCCTTTGTGGTTGAGCCGAGTTTACTCCGCCAAGCGATCCACGAACTGGGCGATGCCGGCGATGTCCTGTTCCTGCTTATTCCGCAGCGTGACCGGCACAAACAGCGTCCGTTCCGAACCTTGGGAAATGAGCGTCGGTGCGGCCATGACCTTTGCCTTACGATGCGTTGCTTCCTCGATGCCGCGCGACCAGATCACGTTCCCCTTGTACGGGCTGTGGCAATACACCTGCCCCTCAGAGGAAACGCCGTAGATCGCGATCGGGAAGCCATCGCGTTCCGCGACGACCGGCCCAGCGGTCAGCGGCGTACCGTAGGAGTATTTCCAGAGTTCCTTGCCGGTCTTGCGATCCAGCGCGTAGAGCCACCCGTCGCGGCTCGCGGCATACACGGCGCGGAAATCGGCCGCGAGTTGGGTATGAACGGAGCGCGGCAGTTCCACTTTCCACACGGTTTCGCCGGTGGCCGAATCCAAGGCGATCACCATCCCGGCGGGTTTTGTTTCCTTCGGCTGGTTCTTCTCGGCTTCCGTCGAAAGGTCTTCGCTGAGGTTGCCGGTGCCGAGGCCGAAGATCACTTGATTCTCCAGCACCAGCGGAGTGCCGAAGGAACGAAGTGGTAGTTCTTTCTTCCACAAGGGCTTCCCCGTGGTGGCATCGAGGCAGAACGCGGCAAAGGTGTTGTATCCGCTGCCCGCATACACGCGGCCGTTGGCCAGGACCACCGACGTATCGACATGCAGGTTCTGTTCGACCCCTTGGTAATGCCAAACTTCCGAGCCGTCTGCGGCGTTCACACAATACAAGCCGTCGTCTCCGGCGGAGAAGTAAACCTTGCCGGCAACTACCGCGGGCGAGCCTTCCGTGTGGCTCTTGGTGGTTTTCGTCCACACCGGCTTGCCCGTCTCGGCATCGAGGCAGATCAATCGGCAATCGGAATCGGTGTGCAAGCCTTCGCCGAAGTACAGGCGGTTGCCGGCGATGGTTGGCGTCGAATAGAAGGCCTTGGCATCGGCGTCGGAGAACTCCCAGAGCTTCTTGCCCGTCGTCCTGTCTAAGGCGAGGAGGAAACCACGGGTGCTAAAACCCGTGTTCCGTGACGTACCAAGGTACAGTTTGGCGTCCGTGAGGGCAATCGACGATAACGCCGTGCTCGGCACATCGTTCTCGTAGGGCACAGTGGCATCTTCGAGCTTTGGCAGCATCTCCGTGGCATCGATCCCGTTGATTGTGATGGCCGCGGTTCGCGGTAGGGCATCCACGAGTAGCACGCCGGTGAAGGCGAACATGCCCAGTAACCCGGCGATCTCGCCGGGCAAGCTCAGCCGGACTGGACTCAAGGCCCCGATCTTGGCCGTGAGCATTCGAAAGCCGGTATAGATTGCACCAACCATTAGTCCCGCGCCGATGGCCGTGAACTCGCGGGTGGGTGATTTCAACAATTCCTGGCTACCGAAGAAATAGGCGATCACAGCGAGGGCGATGAGCACGAATGCGAGGAACGCCAGGATGGTAATGAGATCATTCTTCCGCGGCGGTAGCGTGATGTCGGGTTCGTTCTCGGCGGCCTTGCGGTAGCGGATACCGGCCAACGCCATGCCGAGGAGGATGACGGCCAGCACGGTCGAGGTGATGCCGGTGCCGCTGATAAGCCAGGCGTCCGGCAATTTGTACTTCTGGGCGACCAGGAACAGGATGCCGGTGTAGAGGCTGTTGATGCTGGCCACGACCGTGAACGCCCGCCAGCGTTTCAACCCGCCCGATAACCCCGCGAACAGCGTGGGAAACAGCGCCGCAAGGATTGCCAGTGGCCCGATGAGCACGAACGAAGGAATTACACCGAAGAGAGGCAGTCCGACGAAAGCGGGGGCACATCGTACCCCTGAAAGATTGCATTCACAGGGGCACGATGTGCCCCCGCTTTCACATTCTTTTTTATGCTTCTCCACCGGTGGGCCGAAGCCGTGCGGTTCCTTCTCATCGGGTTCGGGCGGGGCTTTTTTCCCCGTGATCGCATCAGCGATTGTCGTTTTCAATTCGTCGGTCGTTCCTTTGAACGTTCGGCGGAAGTACGGCTCGCAATGGAGGAACGCCCAGCGGATCGCGTCGCCGTCAATGGTGCCTTTCATCTGAAACCAAGTGCCTTCGAGGTAACCGAAGGCGATGTATGTGGTGTCGATCTTCTGCGTGAACAACACCAGCTTGCGGCCTGCCGCGAGGCGTTCGAGCATGATCTTGGTGTGTTCGTCCTTCTTGGCGAAGCTGTCGCCGGTGAGGTTGACGGGGAACTTCTCCGCCGGCGCCTTGCCCTTCAGGTTCTCGGTGAACTTGAACACGACCGACGGCTTCTCGGCATCGACCTTCTCGACTTCCGCGACGAAGATCGTCTCCGTCTCGGCGATCACCTTTTTGAGCGGTGTGAGAACCTTGATGACCGCGTGGACTTGCGACGAGTACGCCAGAACACATGCGATCACGAACGGGCATAAACGCGGCATGGCGATCCTCTGGCGGTGGCTCCGCTATAATTGTACTGCTTAGCGGCTCGGCATGGGGTTACCGGTGACTTGCAACACCGAATCTGTAATTTGCTCGGAATGACTCGTTCCGCGATTGCCGGCGACTTTACGCGATCCCTTCTCCTCCGATAGATGGATTCACAATGTCAGATTCCAAGACACGCCAGAGCCTCACCACCACCGAAGGCGTAAGCCGCGCCCCGAACCGCGCGATGTTAAGGGCCGTCGGCTTCCACGATGGCGACTTCTCGAAACCGATGGTCGGCGTCGCGAGTTTATACAGCGAGATCACCCCCTGCAACAGCCACCTTGATCGCCTCGCCCGTAAAGGGATCGAAGGCATCCGCGCGGCGGGGGGCGTGCCGCAGATCTTCGGCGCTCCCACCGTGAGCGACGGCATTTCTATGGGCCACAAGGGCATGCGTTACTCGCTCGTGTCGCGCGAAGTGATCGCCGATTGCCTGGAAACCGTGGCCGGGGCGATGAACCACGACGGCCTCCTCGCCTTCGGCGGCTGCGATAAGAACATGCCCGGTTGCCTCATGGCGATGGCCCGGTTGAACATCCCTAGCGTGTTCGTCTACGGCGGCAGCATCCTTCCCGGCATCGGCCCGGACGGCGAAGACGTGGACATCGTGAGCATCTTCGAGGCGGTCGGAAAGTTTCAATCCGGTCAGATCGACGCGGACAAGCTGCACAAGATCGAATGCGAAAGTTGCCCGAGCGCCGGCTCCTGCGGCGGCATGTACACCGCCAACACGATGGCCTCCGCCATCGAGGCGATGGGCATGAGCCTCCCCTACGATGCGAGCTACCCGGCAATCACGAGTGCGAAGGAACGCGAAGCCTTCCTGGCCGGGGCCGCGTTGATCCAGTGCGTTCAGAACAATTTGAAGCCGCGGGACATCATCACCCGCAAGAGCTTGGAGAACGCGTATACGTTCGTATTGGCGCTCGGCGGTTCCACCAATGCCGTGCTGCACCTCATGGCCATCGCCAGCGAAGCCGAAGTACCTTGGACGCTCGAAGACTTCGACCGCATCGGCGCCAAGGTGCCCCACCTCGCGGACTTGAAACCGGGTGGCCGCTACGTGATGTTCGACCTGCACAAGGTCGGCGGCACCCCGGCGGTGTTGAAAGCATTGTTGGATGCAGGCTTCCTCCATGGCGATTGCATCACCGTGACCGGGAAGACGCTCGCCGAGAACTTGGCGAACGTGAAGAGCGTGTACTCGAAACCGCAACCGGTGATCCGCACATTGGACAAACCGATGTACGACCGCGGCCACATCGTGGTGATGCGCGGCAACCTCGCACCGGATGGTGCCGTGGCCAAGGTGGCGGGTTTGAAACAGCGCACGATCACCGGGCCGGCCAAGGTGTTCGACGGTGAGGAAGCTTGCGCCGCCGCGATTCAGGCCCGCAATATCGTTCACGGCGATGTGCTCGTGATCCGTGGCGAAGGCCCCGTGGGCGGGCCGGGCATGCGCGAGATGCTCAGCATTACCGGTGCGCTCATGGGCCAAGGCTTGGGCGAAACTGTCGGCCTTATAACCGATGGCCGCTTCAGCGGCGGCACCCACGGCTTGGTTGTCGGCCACGTCTGCCCGGAAGCGTGGGTTGGCGGGCCGATCGCGTTGGTCAACGACGGCGACAGCATCACCATCGATGCCGACAACAAATTGCTCACGCTGAATGTGCCCGAAGCGGAACTGGCGAAACGCAAAGCCGCTTGGAAGAAACCCGCCCTCCGCGTCGAACGCGGTGTGCTGGCCAAGTTCGCAAAGCTCGCCACCAGCGCCAGCGAAGGTGCCACCACGGGGTGACCTACCAGTACTTCTCGAAGTGGATGTTGCCTTCCACCTTCAATTGCGGGTTGTCCGCTTTGAAGCCCATGCCTTCGAGGATTTCGATCACGCCGGTAGGCGACGGATACTGCCACGTTGCGGTTTCTTTATCCTTGAACGGAATGCCGATCATCTTCGGGTTACCGCAGAGGAACACGTGGGTGGAAGCGGGATCGAATGAACCGCCGCGCTCCGCGAGGTGCCCGGCGAGTTCGCCGCTGGTGATCAAATCCTGAATGTACATCTTCCCTTCGCTGAGGTTTTCCCGGGTGGTCAGCGGCAGGTATTTGTACTGGGGGAACTGCTTCATCAGGCGGTATTGCGTTTCGAGGTACCCGAGGTCTTTCGCGTACCTCACGCAGCAGGCATTGATGATCATGCCTTTGTGTTCGCGGAGGAGCAACTCGCCGAGCATCGAGTTGTGCGGGGCTTCGCCGGTGCCGGTGCCGAGGAACACCACTTGATCTTCCGGCTTCACCGCGTGCAGGGTGAAGTGCCCGGCGATCTTCTCGCCGACGTTCAAACGATCTCCCACTTCCAAGGTGAACAACCGCGGCGTGAACGCGGGTACGCGGCCATCCAGGTTCTCCCGCACCAGCACAATGTAGAATTCGAGCCAATCGTCTTGGGAGGGATTGCGGAGGGTGTGCCCATCAGCGTAGACGGAACTACTGATGGAATAGGATCGCCGTACGAGTTTTAGCAAATCGTCCGGTTGCAAATGTTCGTGCTGGCACCCGGCGGCGCGCGGCTCGAAGTTCGCCAAGCCGAGGGTGCAGTACTGGCCGCCTTCGTAATTCGGCCGGGGGAAATCGGGTTTGATGCGGATGACCATCAAATCGGAGTGCAACAGTTCGCGGTGAAGGACGGTGGCGTTGTACCGCTTCTCGCGGAACTCGGTGATTTTATCCGGCGTGAGAATCATGGGGGAGAGTCCGCAGAGATCGGTCGATTAAAAATAATGTTACGGGCGGGCGAATCTCTTGGCGAGCCGAGTTGCCGAGTACCCGTGTGCTGAAAAACACCGGTCGCTCACGCTTCCGGCTCGCGAAGTGAATTAACCCAGCAGCTTCACCTTTTCCTTCATGTACTCCACGCACTTCTTCACGTCCGGCGAGGGATCGTTCGGGTTGGCCTCGTATTCCAAGCTTATGTAACCGGCGAACTTCACTTCTTGCAACGCTTTAAACACGCCGAGAACATCGAGCACGCCCGTGGGATCACCGAACGGCACGTCCACCTTCTTCTTGTTATCGTGATCCTTCAAATGCAGGCCGAAGTTGCGGTCGCCCATGGCCTTCACTTGCTGCACGGGGTCGAGTTTATCCGAAACTTGCACCGTGCGGATGAGGTGTCCGGTATCGAGGCAGGTGCCGATGCGCGGGCCGTGATCCTTCACCGCTTTGAGGATCACTTCCGCCGAGTACCAGCGGTGCAAGCCCTTCCCTTGCGGGCCGTGCGGGTGAATGGCGATGTTAATCTTGTATTCGTCCGTGAGTTTATCGAGGCTGTCGAAGCTGTCGGGGTTGGGGTCGGCGCTGAACGCCTTGATGCCGAGGGCGGCGCCGAATTCGAAGAGCTTCTTGTTGGCGTCGTGGTCTTTGGTGAAGGATTGCACGCCGAAGGCGATCGGCTTCACGTCGTATTCGCCGCACAATTTGAGAATGCCCTTCAACTTCTCGGGGCTACTGTTCGGCGGGATGTGCTTGCTGTAGAACTCGGCGTACTTCAACCCGCATTCCTGCGTACGCTTGAGCATTTGTTCGAGTTCGAAGTTGCGGAAGGTGTACGATTGCACGCCGATGGTGAAGGGGCCGAACGGCTCGGCGGCCCGCGTTTGGCGAAGCCCGAGTGCGGCAGTTCCGGCGAGTGCGGCGGAACCGAGGAGGAAAGAACGGCGATCCATGGTGATGATCCTTGGAGAGGGGAAGGGATGGAGTGATTGTACATCGAGTGAAGTGAAATCCTCCATAAGTTTTTAGCCCCCGGTGAAAGGGTCACCGCAGGTGAGCCGCACCGGGGGTTTAACTACAACACCCGATGCGGCTCACCTGCGGTGACCCTTTCACCGGGGGCTAAATGTATTTACTTCGCCACCACGAAAAGCGAATCAATCTCCGCATCTTCCAGCTTCTCCACACCGTCGCGGCTGTCGATGATGAGGGCGACTCCGTTCGGGGCGATCCACACAAGGTGGTTGCCGAGTTGGAACACGTCCTTCATCTTCGGCTGCTTCTCCAGGATGCGGAAGTAAGCATCGGATTGGGCTTTCACCGTGAGTGTCTTAGCCTTGGCGTCGTACTTGTCGTCGATCCAAACGCCACCGAGTTCGATGCAGTTGCGGCCGTAAGCGAGCTTGTTCGCCGTCTGCGTGAGCCGGGATTGCTCCTTGAGGTTGCACGACGCTTGGGCGAAATCGACGCCGACTTTGCCGGTCTGATTCTGGGCGAGCTGTTTGCCGTCGAAGTTCTTCTTCGCCAAGTCGTTCGATTGTTGCTGATCCCGGGCACGAGCAATGTTTGAAGCGTATGCCGACTTGCGTTCCTCGGGCGAGAGTTTCTCCAACTGCTCTTTGTTGAGGTTATCTTGGATCGTCCCGCGGGCGTTGGCGATGCTTTCCCCGGCCTTCGCTTCCTTCCCGGCTTCGTACTTGGCGAATTCCGTGACGCTTTTGAAACCGCCGTGGCCGCCTTGGGGAGCCAAAGCTGCGGGGGCACCCGGCCCGCCGAACCCCGGCATCGGATGGATGCGGCCCGGAGGCGGAACCACCGGAACCACGCTATCCGGCACCACGAGATAACTGGTATACGGCGTGGCAATGCCGTACTTCTTGGCAAGCGCGGTAACTTCCTCCACCAATTCCTTCTGTTCGCCGTTGATGCGAATTTGATCAAGCACGAATCCGACCTTGCGACGTGCCCACAGATGTTCGACGAAATTGCGATCCCCTTCGGTGCGGGAGGGGAAATCGAGTTCGTAAACGATTTCCTTGTCGTCGCTACCGACCTTCCCACTCAGGGTGATCGCCGCGTGGCCGGTGCCGGAGTAGCGGCCGAACACCACGAGTTGCCCACCGTGGAAGAGATCTGGGAGTTGCTGCGGGTAGATTTCGTGGAGCTTCACGTTGGTGGTTGTCAGTTTGACGTTCGTCATTACGGGATGGCTGATCTTGGCGATCATCGATGCGGCCTTCACTTCGATATCTTCCGCGGGTCGAACGTAAGTGGTTACGGCCCGCGTGGCATCGGCGAGTTGATCGAGCATCGCGGTGTTCACATCGTCGCCGACGCCGAAGGTGAAGATGCGCGTGTTCGCCGAGTTCCTCGCAGTCACATTGTTCACGATCTTTTGCGGATCGCGTTCGTCCACGGTCGGCTGGCCATCGGTGAAAAAGACCACGTTGAAGGCGCGCCCGGCATCTTTGCCGCGCATATCGAGGGCGGTGTTGAGCGCCGGTTGAATGGCTGTGCCGCCGCCGGCCCGGAGATCGTCGACCCATTTGTTTGCCTTCTCGATTTGATCGGGATTGGCAGCGACGAGGAAATCGTTGAACGTGCGAACCGCCGTGGCGAAGCTCACGATACTGAAGCGATCTTTCTCGCCGAGTTGCGCGAGGCACTGCTTGAGCGCCTTCTTCGCCTGGCTCATTTTCAGATCGCTCATGCTGCCTGAAGTGTCGAGCACCAGCACCATATCGCGGGGCACGCGGGATTTCATCGTTTCGGTTTGCGGCGAGATCAGCAGCATGAAGTAACCGTCTTCGCTGGCCACGGGGCGGTACAGCACGGGCGTGAGGCCGACTTCTTTGTTGCCGAGGCCGTAGAAGAGTTGGAAATCCTTATCGAGGAAGGCTTGGTTCTTCTCGAATTCCACGAGCGCTTCTTTTTCGCCCGTGCGTTTGATGTCGATGGCGTGCGTGGGGGAATAGATCGATTGGATCGGGTGCTGCGATTTGAGGTGGAGCTTGACGGAGAACTTTTCGAGGGTGCGGGTTTCCTTGCCATCGGTTTTCATCGGGTAGATGTATTCGACGATGCCGCCATCTTGTTGGGAAACGCTCGTGAAAGAGATCTTGATTTTTTGATCCCCCTTCGGCGGGATCGGGAACACGCGCAGTTTCATCATCGAGTTGCCCATGTATTCGAGAAGGCCGGGATCTTGCGTGCGTCGGACGATCTCCGTGTACACGGCGTTGGCCTTTTTCGCGTCGAGCAGTTCGCCCGATGTTTCCTTGCCGTCGACCCACATGGTGAACTTGTTGACGCTGGCCCCCTTGGGAACCGGGAAGATGTAGGTGGCTTCCAGGTTGCGATCGGTGTGATTGCGGAAGGTTTGTTCGAGCGTGGTGATCGCCACTTGGTCTTCGAGGCGAACATCGACGAGGTGGTTGACCATGGCCAACGGCGGCAGCTTGGTATCTGAAGGCACCAACAACCCGCGTGCAGAAGCCGCGGGGGGAATCGTGGCGACCACGGCGACGGCAAGGAGAAGGCGACGCATGGGAGGTGCTCCAGCAGGAACAGGACGCTGCGCACTATAAACGAGAAAGCCCCGCCGAGCGATTGCACTCTGCGGGGCCGTTACACGAAGGTGACCGGGCCTTTGTGAAATATCCTCGTTCCCATGCTCCGCGTGGGAACGTTCTTCGGCCGCTCTGCGGCCAAAGTGATCGCTGGAGAAATCGAATGCCAAGTAGAACGGAAAGGACGCGGAGCGTCCGAAGATCGTGACCACGCAGAGCGTGGTAACGAGGGAAAACGAGAAAGCCCCGCCGAGCGATTGCACTCTGCGGGGCAGTTACACGAAGGTGACCGGGCCTTTATGAAAATATCCTCGTTCCCATGCTCCGCGTGGGAACGGTTCTTCGGCCGCTCTGCGGCCAAAGTGA
>Ga0105046_10004832_pt1 | contig 21413 bp, 18 predicted proteins | sample MAT03_FD_78385 | JGI IMG/M metagenome (GOLD analysis project Ga0105046, IMG submission 78385) | Freshwater microbial communities from Lake Fryxell liftoff mats and glacier meltwater in Antarctica - MAT-03 (megahit assembly) | ecosystem: Environmental > Aquatic > Freshwater > Ice > Liftoff...
ATCGTGAAGATCAAGTCCAAGGAGTCGCTCGATACCGAGCCGGTCGAACTGCGGGTGATCACGCTCAATTATGCCAAAGCGGACGACATCAAGCGGTCGCTGGAACCGTTGCTGGGGGGGCGGGGTAAATTGCAGGTGGACGCGCGCAGCAATGCCTTGATCATTTCGGACACGCCTTCCAGCTTGGCAAAGTTGTTGCCGCTCTTGGAATCGCTGGATGCGCAGACGACCCAGGTAATGATTGAAGCTAAGTTTGTCGAGACCACAAAGAATCCCAAGAAGGATTTGGGCATCAATTGGACGGATACGTTGTTGAATCACCAGCTCAGCGCCGGCGGCAACCAGATTGATCCGGTTACGGGTGAGAACGTGAGCGGTTTCTCGCTGATCAAGAATCTGGCGGGTGGGGCGTGGAGCCCGGCAACGGCGGTGTTGAACGGTGGGCAAGCGCAGATCGTGTTCTCCTTCATCAGCCGGGACGCCGACACCGAGTTGCTGGCCAACCCCCGCATCGTGACCACGGACAACGTGAAAGCCAAGATTTCCATCGCGACCCAATACCCGATCCCGAACTTCAGCTTCAGCGAACAAACGGCTTCGCTCCAGATTTCGGGTTTTGAGTACAAGGACATCGGCATTATTCTGAATGTCACGCCGCGGATCAATAAGAACGACTTCATCACACTCGAAGTGGCGCCGGAAGCAAGCAGTTCGACCGAGAGCGCCACGCTCCAAAGCGGCGGCGGCTCGGCGGTGGAGATTCCCATCATCAATACGCGCACCGCGGCGACCACGGTCTTGATCAAGAGCGGCAACACGCTGGCGATTGGCGGTCTGATGCGCCGCGATACGGATGACCGCTACACCAAGGTGCCGGTGCTGGGCGACATCCCCGGCTTGGGCGCGCTGTTCCGCAGCAAGAGCCTCACGACCACGAAACGCGATCTGCTGATTTTCCTCACGCCGACCATCATCACGCCCGAGTCGCAGACCGGGTATGAAAAACACGTCAACGGGTTCCAGCAGGAAGACGAATTTACGAATGACAAGTGGATGCCGAAAGACAATGCCAAGCCGCGTCCCTTGTTGCGACAACCGACCGCACCGGCGTCCGAGAAGCGGTCGACACCGGCCGCGCAGAACTTCGGCGCCAAAAGCGAACGGTAGATCGTCGTCATGCAACTACGAGGTCAGCATGGGTCGCCGGGTTTCACACTGGTCGAGACCCTGATGGCCGTCACCGTGTTGGGGATGGTGCTGGGGGCTTGCATCTTGGGTTTCAGCCAGGCCCTGAAGGGCGTCGCCACCGCCCGCAACCAGATGGCGGCAACGCACTTTGCGCGTGATGAAGTGGAAGGGTTGCGCACCCTCAAGTACACGAATTCCTTATTGAATGCCGGCACCGTGCTGATTTCCAATTCGACCTATACCGGGTGGTACACGGTCAGTAATCTGGAGGCGAACGTCAAAAACGTGTCCGTCAGCATCCGCTACCAGAATCACCTGCGGGGCGGGCAATCCACCAACACCTTGTTCACGTCACTGACCCGCACCATGCATTGAGCACCATGGCTTATCACCGCACAATTGATCGCCGCGCCGGCATGACCCTCGTGGAGATGATGGTGGCCATGAGCATCGGCAGCGCGGTGATTGCCGCGATGCTGACGATGTTTGTCTGGTTCGGCCGGTCGTACAACAACACGTCGTTGCAGCGCGTGGCGTCGCAGCGCTCGAACCTCGCGCTGGAACGCATGGTCTATGGCGTTGGCACCAACATCGGCCTGCGCGCCGCCAAAGCGAGCACGGTGATCATCACCAACAACGCCGCCGGCTGGAAGGTTTCCTACACCAACCTTTGGTTTCAGTACACTGTTGCCACCAAGCGGATTGCGGATCAGTCCGGCAAAACGATTGCCACAAATGTGTTCGCTTCGACAGTGGTTCCCACGAGTAAAACGAATGGCTGTGACTTTTCCATCACCGTCGTCGAAGCCGGCGGCGGACGACTAGTCACCAATACCATGGTCACCTTTGTGCAATTTCGGAATTAAGGGAAAGGACGACGATGCACCACCAACACTTCCTGCGGCGCTCTCACGGCTCAACGTTGTTGACCGTGATGGGGTTTGTCACGATTGCCACCGGGTTGCTGGCTTCCGTCTTGTCGTTGGCCAGTAATCACCGCAAGTTGGCGGTGCGGCAACTGAACATGGAACAAGCGTTGTATGTGGCCGAGGGCGGTCTAGAGCGCGGGATCCGCACGATCGAATCCAATATCCTGTCCCTTGTCGCCTCCACCACCGGCACCAACGGCGCGGGCACGCTTGGTTCCGGCACGTACACGTTCTCGGTTTCCAAAATCAGCAAAAGTGTTTTCAGCATTTCCTCCACCGGCTTTGTGAACAACGTCCGGCGTTCCGTCAGCATCAAACGCATCTATCAGCCGACGTATGCCGAGTTTGCGCTCTGGAGTGAGGAAAATGGCGCACTATACTTCAAGGATGGTGAGGAATTTGATGGGCACGTGCATGCCAACGATCGCCTCTACTTCAACGTCTCCGGCGGTGGGCCTGTGTTTCATGCGCCGGTCACCTCCGGTGCGGGAACCTACACGGTACAAGGGGGCAGCATCAATGCGGTGCAGTTCGATGAGGGGTTCGAGATGAACTCGTATCAAGGCAGCATGATGGATGTGGATTTCAACTCTGCTGCCGCCGATTCGCTCAAGAACATCGCGCAGAGTTCGGGACTCGTTCTCGAAGGCGCCACGACACTGACTTTCAGTGGATCAAGCGTGCAGATTACCAACACGCGCAAGGGTTGGACGAATCAAGCGTTCTCGCCCAGCGCGGAAGGCATCATTTATATCGCCAACGCCACCTCCGGAACCACCAGCACGCGCACCGGTCATGTGTACTTGGTAGGGGGCACAGTGAGCGGCCGGCTGAGCGTGGTGACAGAAGGTGCCCAGTACATTCGCGGCCACATCCGCTATGCAAATGATCCGCGGACCAATCCCAGTTCCACCGATGCGCTCGGACTCATCGCGCGGGATGACGTCTGGGTGGATACCACGGCTCCGAACAATCTCGAAATCAACGCCGCGGTTCTCGCCGCCGGCACGGTATCCGCCAGTAACCGCGGTTCCTTTGGTGTGCTGAACTTCAACTCCGGATCGGCGCGCGGTGTCCTCACGGTCCATGGCGGCATCGTGCAAGACCAGCGCGGCGCCGTCGGTACCTTCAACAGTTCGACGGGCGTTACCTCGACCGGCTTTGGCAAGAATTACAGCTATGATCCCCGGTTTGTGGAAAATCCGCCGCCGTACTACCCGGCCGTGGTCGGGAAAATCGAATTTGCCGAATGGCGGGAGGGCCGTTGACCATGCCCACTCCCGCCCCCAAACCCGGCCTCGACCCCAGCGTGCAGCGGTGGTTGCTCCTGCTCGCGGCGAGTTGCATCGCGGCCATTGCCTTCCTCGGATGGTCGGTCAGCCAACACTTCCAGACCGCCGACGCGGAAGCGGTGGTCGAGGCAAGTGAACCAGTGCCGGCGGAAGTATTCGACTCCCCGCCGATGGTGATTACCAGTGTCCGCCAAGCCGCCCGTGAAGCCGAGGCTCCTGCTGCGCCCCCCGCCGAGGAGGCTCCGCCGCCCGTGCGGGTTGCCGCGCGCACGACGACTGCCACCCCCGCCGAGGTTGTCCGCGAGCACTATGAGTATTTGCGCCGGCAAAGTGGCGAGAATCGTCTCAGCCCGGCAGCGATTGCCGAAATGGAAAAAGAAGGGCGTCTGGCGTGGTGAGCGGTGGCGCTAGTTGACTTCCAACCGGCGTTCGATGCCGAATTTTTCGATGCGCTTGCGCAACGTCGCGCGGGTGATCCCCAATAGCTTCGCGGTCTGCACTTGATTGCCGTTGGTTTCTTGCAGGGCGCGGGTAATCAATTCCCGTTCGACGGCGAGGATGATCTTGAACTTCGGATCCCGCTTTGCCAGCGCGAAAAGAATCTTCACCGCGGCGTCCACCGAATCCGATTTTTCCTCCGCCGGCACGCTCAAGATTCTGGGTTCGCGGACATCGCCCGGCAAGTCGTCCAATAAAATGCTGGTGCCGCGGGCGACAACGGCGGCGCGTTCCATCACGTTTTCCAGTTCGCGCACGTTGCCCGGCCAGGAGTGTTTCTGCAGTAACTTCAGCGCGGGAGCCGCGATGCTTTTCACCGTGCCGGTCTGCTGGAGAAAATAATCCACCAAGACCGGGATATCTGCGGGCCGCTCGCGCAGCGGCGGGAGGTGGATGCGCACGACATTGAGCCGGTAGTAGAGGTCTTCGCGGAATTTCTTTTCGGCGACCTGGCGCTCCGGCTCCTTGTTCGTCGCGGCAATGACGCGGACGTCCACGGTGATCGTTTGGTTGCCGCCGACGCGTTGGAATTCGCCGTTTTGTAGGACGCGCAGAATTTTGGTTTGGGTGGACAGCGGCATGTCGCCGATTTCATCCAGAAAGATCGTGCCCTTGTCGCACTGCTCAAACTTCCCGATGCGCCGGTCCTGCGCGCCTGTGAACGAGCCTTTTTCGTGACCGAACAACTCGCTTTCGAGCAGGTTTTCCGGAATGGCGGCGCAGTTGATGGCCAGGAACGGTTTGTCGGCCCGCTGGCTGTGATGATAAATCGCCCGCGCGACCAACTCTTTGCCCGTGCCGCTCTCGCCGGTGACGAGGACGGTCGCTTCCGACTGGGAAACTTGGCCGATCATCTTGAACACCGTCTGCATCGCCTCGCTCTTGCCGACGATGCCTTCGGAGTAGTCCTCCTTGTCGAGCAATGGCTGGTAGCTCACCACTTCCCGCATGGCGCGAGCGGCGTGGAGGGCGGCGGCGATCAGGGTCTTCAATTTCGGCACATCAAACGGTTTCAACACATAATCGTACGCGCCCAACTTCATCGCTTCGATGGCGGTCTGGGTGGTGCCGTAGGCGGTCATCATGATGACGAGCAGCTTGGGGTTCAGCTCCCGCAGTTTGCGCAGCGTCTGCAACCCATTGCTCGTCCCCATTCGGATATCCATGCACACCACGTCCGGCCGTTCCTGCGCGATCACGCGAATCGCTTCCGTGCCATCGCCGGCCTCCACGATCTGCAACTCCGGCGTCTCCAGATTCCGGCGAAACGCGCGTCGAATATCCGCGTCGTCATCCACGATTAAAATCTTGTCCATGCGGGACGAATAGTAGTCGGGGAGGGTGGTCGCAGCAACTTTCATCTTCCCGCCTGCCGGCTTCGGTGCTACGAATAATTCATGCGCTGGTCCATTCCGGTGGGACGAATTTTTGGAATCTCGTTGCGGCTACATGTGACGTTTTTGCTGTTGCTGGCCTTCTTTGCCTACCAAGGTTATGCCGGCGGCGGGGTGGCGGGGGCGGGGTGGACGTTGGCGCTGGTCTGCTCGCTGTTTACCTGCGTCGTCCTGCACGAATTGGGGCACAGCGTCGTGGCGCAACAACTCGGCGTGGAGGTCAAAAGCATCACGCTGCTGCCCATCGGCGGCGTCGCGGCGTTGCGGACGATGCCCGAGAATCCGTGGCACGAAATCGCCATCACGGTCGCCGGTCCGCTCGTCAATCTGGTCATCGCCTGCGTCCTATTTCTGTTCACCGGGTGGCCCCAGGAATTGTTTGCCACTCACATTCCCCAAAACCTGACTGGACTAATGCGCGTCCTGACAGGGCTGAACTTGGGCTTGTTCCTTTTCAACTTCATCCCGGCCTTCCCGATGGACGGCGGCCGGTTGTTGCGCGCGCTGCTGGCGTTGGCGCTGCCCTACACCCGGGCCACGCATATCGCTGCGACGATCGGGCAGGGATTGGCGATTGTGTTTGTGCTGGTCGGTTTGCAACGGATGTCGCCGACGTTCATCATCCTCGGCGCGTTCATCTTCCTCGCGGCGGAAGGGGAGGAGAAGATGGTGCGAATGCGCGGCTTGCTGCGCGAAGTCTTCGTGGACGAAATCATGACGCGCGAATTCGCCACGCTCGCGCCCACCGACACCGTCGCGCGCGGACTGGCGTTGGTGTATCGGACCGGGCAGGATGATTTTCCGGTGGTAACGGAGGGCGAAGTGGTGGGGCTGGTCACCCGGTCGGCGATGGTGTCCGTGGTGAACACGCGCGGGGATCAAGTGCTCGTCGCGGACATCATGGATCCCGACCCGCCGGCGATTGCCCCGCACAACAAAGTCTCATGGGCCCACGAACAGATGTCCCAAGGCCAATTCATGAGCTTCCCGGTCTTGGAGCGGGGCCGGCTGATCGGATTGCTGACGCCCGACAACATCAGCCGGTATCTCCTCGTCCAACAAAGCCTCAAGGCGGCCCGGCGTGGGAAGCCAGTTCCGCCAATCGGTGCCGCGCAAATTCCAACGCCGCCTCCCGTGATTGCACGCGTTCCTCCAGTTGCAACTCCGCCAGCTCCCGCAGCACCACTCCCACCGTCGGACCGGGCGTAGCGCCCAGTTGAATCACATCATGGCCGGTCAACAGCGGCGCCGGCTTGATCACCTCGGGCGGCAACTCGGCCGCCTTGGTCTTGAGAAATTCATAATTGTCGAAGTGACCGTGACTGGCCCCGCAATCAATCCGGTGCAGTTCGAGTTCAATGGGAAACGTATCGCGCGCCAGAATCCGTTTCACCTTGGCCGGCCGCATTTCCTGCACATGCTGCATTCGCATGTGCTCGCGCACACAGACCACCACCTGCTCGCTGAACTCGTTGGAGAACCGCAGCCGCCGCAGGATCACCGCCGCCATCTCCGCGCCCACCCGGTCGTGCTCGTGAAACCGGATCCGGTCCGGCGCGCGTTGAAACGTGGGCGGTTTGCCGATGTCATGCAGCAAGACTGCCCAAGCCAGCACCGGGTCGGGCTGCGGCGGGAGCGCGTTCAGCATCATCATCACATGCGTGAACACATCGCCTTCGGGATGGAACTGCGGCGGTTGTTCGACGCCCTTGAGCGCCGCCACTTCCGGCAATACTTCGCGGAGCAGCCCGGTCTCCTCCAATAATTGCAGTCCGCGCCCGGGGTGCGGGCGCGTGAAAATCTTCGTCAGCTCGTCCCGGACTCGCTCCGCGCTGACCACGCGAATTTCCCCGGCCAGCGCCGTCACCGTCGCCAGCGTGGCCGGCTCGATCAGCCAATCCAGATTGGCCGCAAACCGCACACACCGCAGCAGGCGGAGTTTGTCTTCCGTGAACCGGGCGCGCGGATCGCCAATGGTCCGCACCACGTGCCATTGGATGTCCGCCCGGCCGCCCACGAAATCAATGATTTCGCCGGTAAGCGGGTCTTGAAACAAGCCATTGATGGTGAAGTCGCGGCGCTGCGCATCCTCTTCCGGTGTGCCATAGCGCACCGCCGAGGGACGCCGGCCATCGAGGTAGGCCGCATCGGATCGAAAGGTCGCCACTTCGAATTGGTGGCCGGCTTCCAGCACTAGAATCACCCCAAACTGCGCTCCCACCGCGACCGTCCGCGGAAACAATCGTTGGACTTCGTCCGGCGTGGCGCTGGTCGCGATATCAAAATCCTGCGGCGCCACTCCGCGCACCAGATCGCGGACACACCCGCCGGCAAAGTAAGCCAAGTGTCCCGCATCGCGGAGTCGGCGGATGAGTTTGATGGCGGTGTCCTGCACTGCCCCAGTGTAGCGCAAACCGGTTTATTCCGCAGTGGCGGCTTCGTGCTCGGCGGCGGCGACTTCGTGGCGATGGGTGAGGTAGAACAAGCTGCCCACCATGCTCCAGAACAGCATCACGATGAAACCCAGTAATGACAACGCCACGGCGGCTGAGCCGGTCACGCCGACTGCACCGAACATCTCCGCGTACATCAGTTCGCGCACGCCAAAGCCGGAGATGCTGATGGGGATGGCGGTCACCGAGTTGATGATCGGCAGGTACAGCAAGTAGTCAATCAGACCGTTCGCCGTGACGATGCCCAATCCGCGCCCGACGCAATAGATGCTGACCATGACGGCCAGATGCGCCCCAAATGAGATCAGCATTGTTTTGAGCAACAACGCCGGGTGGGAGGCGTAGGTGCGGTAGGCGTCAATCATCCGTTTCAACGTGGCGTAGTGCGGAAGTTTTTGGAGGAGCGCCCGGACTCTGGGCAATTTGTCGGCGAGACCGCGCCAGAACATCGCCAGCGTGCCGGCAACCGTGGCGAGCACCACGCCCACCGTGACGACGGCAAACCCGCGCAACCGGACATCGTCGAACACGCGATGGTAGAACAGCGCCATCATGATCAGGGTAATGACGAACAGCGCCATCAGCCCAATGAGCCGGTCCACGACGACCGTGGCGACTGCTTCTGCCTTTTTGTGATGCGTCTCGCGCGCCGCGTACCAAGCCTTGATCACATCACCGCCGGTCGAACCGAGCATGAACGCGTTGAAAAACATCCCGATGAAGAAGATCGAGGTGGCCCGTGGAAAACTCAGTTCAATACCCTGCACCCGCAGAATCCATTGCCAGCGCAAAATCCCGCACAAGCAGACGATCCCGACGCATCCAATCGCCGCCGCCATCCACCACGGGCTGACTTTGTGAAAGACGCGCCACAGCGATTGCGGCCCGACGCTCCACACCAACGCCCGCCGCTCCTGTGAAGCGAGCGTGACAAGGTTGACCTCGACGTGTTTGGGATCGTTCGGGTCGGGGACCAGTTGCACTTTGGCGCGGATTAACGCGACCTTCTCAGCGGAAATTTCCAACTGCTCCGCCAGCTCCGCCGCCGTCGCTTGGGGCGTCTGCAGGATGAACCGCGCCACTTCCTTCAGCTCATTTTGAAAAATGGAATTAAACAGATAAGCGAGAATACCGACGCTGACCACCAGTCGCACGATCGTGCTAAGTTGTTTTTTCACGCCGTCACCTGTCGCTTCAATAATTCATGCACCTGATGCACCGCCGGCGAGATCTGCTCGGGTTTCCACCGGGGATGAATCTCCCACGCCAGCACCATCGAGTCCGTCACAAACGGCGTCAGCCGGTTGAAATCAAACTTCCCCACACCCGGCGGCTCGTGATCGTGCGCCGGGGGGGTGATGTCCTGCAAATGAAAACCCGCCGTCTGACCCCGAAAGCGCTGCAAGATGCTTTCGTGCGTCAGCACACCCAAAACCTCTTTCACCTGCGCATGCCCCACATCATGCCAGTAACAAACCACCTCCACGCCATACTTCGCGATGATCACGGCGGCCTCGGCTTCGTTGGGGATTTCCTCGATGCCAAACCGGGTCTCAATCCCGAGCTTCACCTTCATCTCTTGCGCGCGCGGGACGACGGCATCCAGTGTCCGATAGACCTGATCCAAAAATTTGCCCGCCTTCTTCTCGCGCACCAACAGCGCCTTTCGCTGCAGCCGCTCAAATTTCGGCGTATCCCGCCGGTCTTGCTCGATCAAATCCAACAACCGCATCGTGTACGACCGCATCATCACCATTCCCAGATGCAGCACCACCGCCTTTGCGCCCAGACTCGCCGCGCAATCAATCGTCCGCAACGTGTGCCGCACCGCCAACGACCGTTCCGTCTCACGCCGGGAACTGGGTAAATAATAATCTGGCGCCGCCCCCATCACTCCGACCGGTAGCGGACAGAAATTGTGCAGGGAACTGATCTTGATCTCGCCGGCGGACACCGCGTGGATGATCCCATCCACCAACGACAGCCGGGTGCCGTGGCCGAGTTCCGCGTATTCAAAACCCAACGCCCGCACCTCCGCGAGCATCGCGCGGCCATCGGTGTGGCGGTGTGAATTCCAGCAAGTCGAAAAGGCGAACATAAAACATTACAGGCCAGCACGTCCCGCTCATCGGTTCGCGCTGGCCTGTGTCATGGATGATTATCGTAGCCGATCAAAATCCCAAGAAGTTTCGCGGACCACGGGCTTTCCGCCGCTTCTTCTCACTCGGTTTCTCATAATGACGATGGGCCCGTGCTTCGCGCAACGTACCTTCGCGGTCGAGCTTCTTCTTCAACCGCCGCAACGCTTTCTCTACGGGTTCGCCCTTCTTTAGTTTGACTTCTGACAAATGTAATTCACACCCCTCTCCCCACGCTGGCACCTACTATTTTCTGCGTGAAAGTGGGCGCATCATAGTCGCTACCCCCGGCGGTGTCAAAAGCTAATCCGGCGCCTTCTGACCACCCAACCGGCGCCGGCTACCACCGTCACCACTGCGCAGCCGGCGACAAAGACATCTCCCCAGCGAGTGTAAAAGGTCAATTCCTGCTCACCGGCCAGGCCCAACTCGTACGTCAGGCTGCCTTCCGTGAACGATTCGAGTTGGCTGCGAATCACCCCGCGTTCATCAATCACGGCCGTCACGCCGTTATTCGTGGCGCGCACCAAGGGCCGCCGGCACTCAATGGCGCGGAACACGGCGTTGGCCAGATGCATCTCCGCGGCGGGTGACTCCTTGAACCACGCATCGTTCGTCAGGTTCACCAGGAAATCCACATCTTGCCGCGCGAATCGCCGGGTCAACGAGGCGACGGTGTCTTCAAAACAAATCAACGCCGCAAACCGGCAGCCGGCCGCTTCAAAAATCGTCGGCTCCGTGCCGCGCGCCAAATCATAAAACTCATCCACGTCGTAATCCGCCGGCCCGATGCGTTTCAACAACGGCGCCCAGAGGGAACGCAACGGGATGTACTCCCCAAACGGCACCAGATGCATCTTCCGATACACTCCCGCCAACCCTCCCGTCGGCGAAAAGAGAAAAGCCGCGTTGTACACCCGGTCGCCTTCTTTATCGAACGAGCCGGTCAACAGCGGGGCGTTGGCTTGCGCCAAAATTCCCGCCACCATCTCGCCAAACGCGCGATCCGTGAGCAAAAAGGAAGGCGCGGCGGTTTCCGGCCAAATGATCAAGTCCGGCCGCCCGGCCAGCACCACTTCGGTCAAGTCGCGCTGGCGTTGGAGAATTATTTCATTCTGCCCCGGGATAAATTTCAGTGACTGCGGGATGTTGGCCTGCACCAACGCCAACCGCACCGACCGCACCGGCTCGGCCGGCCGCAGGTGACGCATGCCGTAGAGGAACGAGCCGGCCACGAGCACCATCACGAGGTACAATTCCCAACTCAGCCGGCGAATCGGTTGACCCGACCGGATCTGCGTGGCGAACCGGCGCAGCGTGAAAAACAGGCCGAAGTTCACCAGACACACCAACGCCGAGACACCATACACGCCGGCGAAGTCGGCGATTTGAATCAAGGGGACGGCCAGCCATTGAGTCGTGCCTAAAAAGTTCCACGGAAATCCGCCCAGCAGAAACCAGCCGCGCACCCATTCCAGCGTGACCCAACCGGCGGTGCCGATCGCCGCCACGAGGAAGTTGCGCCCCGGCGATTCCGGCTGCCCCGGCTTCACCCACTGGAGCACCGCCGCGAACAGGACACCGGCCAGTCCGAAGTAGAGCGCGAGTAAGGCGACGACGGCGACGGTGCCGGGGACGGTGACGTGGACAATCCACCAGATTGTCGCTCCGAAAAATGCCAACCCGGCAATGTAGCCGCGCCGAAACGCTTCCGGCAGCGGACACTTGTTGACCGCGAAGAAGAGAGGAATCAGCCCGGCCCAGGCGAGCTGATAGGAATTCCACGGTGGCAGGGCGGCGGCGAGCAGCCCACCGCTGAGGAGCGGCAACAGCCAACGATGAAACACCAACTCAATCATTCTTGCCGCAGCAGCTTTTGAATTTCTTGCCGCTGCCGCACGGGCACGGATCGTTGCGGCCCACGCGGGGCAGGTCGCGCTTGACCGGGCGCGCGGCCGCTTCGATGGCTTGATCCACCACGTCGCTTTGGCCGGGCGGGGCGGCGGGTGCCGGCGCGTTGCTGCGCAGCGTGCCGCCGAAGGAGGTGCCTTGTGACATGTCGGGCGCGGAGAGTTGTTGGGGCAGGGAGCGGAGGAAGTTTTCAAACACGGCGAGACTGCTGGCGGACCGGAAGACGTTGTTGGCGATCTCGTTCTTCACGTTTTCCATCATTACCTCGAACATGCTGAACGCTTCGCTTTTGTATTCGGTGAGCGGGTCGCGTTGACCGTACGCGCGCAGCCCGATGCCGCCGCGCATCTGATCCATGTTGTAGAGGTGTTCCTGCCAGAGCCGGTCGAGGGCGTTGAGGACGATGAGGCGTTCGATGGCTTTGAGCGCATCCGGATTTTCGTTGGCCGCTTTGGTGTCGTACGCCTTGGTGACCCGGTCGAGGATAAGTTTTTTAATTTCTTCGGACGTTTTGCCGGCCAGTTGGTCCGCCCGGCAGGCGATCGGGAACGCCTGATTCACCCAGCGCAGGAGGCCCTCGGTGTTCCACTCATCCTCGACTTTGTCTTTCGGGCAAAACTCCTCGCCCCGGTTTTCGATGACTTCCTCGAGAATCTCGAAGATCGCCTCGCGCGGGTTGTCCCCGCGGATGATGTCGTTGCGGAAGCCGTACACGACTTCGCGCTGCTTGTTCATCACGTCGTCGTATTCGAGCGTGTGTTTGCGGATGGAGAAGTTGTGTTCCTCGACCCGGCGCTGAGCGGTTTCGATGGAGCGGTTGAGGAGGGGATGTTGCAGTTCCTCGCCCTCTTTCATGCCGAGTTTTTCCATGATGCTGGCGATCCGGCCGCTGCCGAAGAGCCGCATCAAATCATCTTCGAGCGAGACGTAGAACCGCGAGCCGCCCGGGTCGCCTTGGCGGGCGCAGCGCCCGCGCAACTGCCGGTCAATCCGGCGCGCTTCGTGGCGTTCACTGCCGATGACGTACAAACCGCCGACTTCCGACACGCTCGGTCCCAGTTTGATGTCGGTGCCGCGGCCGGCCATGTTGGTGGCGATGGTGACGGCGCCGTGCTGGCCGGCGCGGGCGACGATTTCGGCTTCTTGTTGGTGGAATTTGGCGTTGAGGACGGTGTGAATGATTTTTTGGCGGGCCAGCATGCGGGCGAGGACTTCACTGGCTTCGACGCTGGCGGTGCCGACGAGGACCGGCTGGCCTTTGCGATGGCTGGTGATGATTTCCTCGATGATGGCGTTGTATTTTTCGCGCCGGGTCTTATAGACGACGTCGTTTTCGTCTTTGCGGACGTTGGGTTTGTTGGTGGGGATGACGACGGCGTCGAGTTTGTAGATGTTGTGGAACTCGGTGGCCTCGGTCTCGGCGGTACCGGTCATGCCGGCGAGTTTTTTGTAGAGGCGGAAATAGTTTTGAATCGTGATCGTGGCGAGGGTCTGCGTCTCGCGTTCGATGGCGACGCCTTCTTTTGCTTCGACGGCCTGATGCAACCCGTCGCTCCAGCGGCGCCCCGGCATGAGGCGGCCGGTGAATTCGTCCACGATCATGACTTTGTTGTCTTGGACGACGTACTCGACGTCTTTCTCGAAGAGGCAATAGGCGCGGAGCAATTGGGAGATGTTGTGGATGCGCTCGCTGCGTTCGTCGAACGCCAGTTGAATCGCCTGGCGTTTTTGTTCTTTTGCGGCGTCCGCCAGATCTTCGGAGTCGAGTTCCTGAAACGCGCTGACCAAGTCCGGGATGACGAAGGCTTCGGGGTCATCCGGGTTGAGATATTTCCGGCCCTTTTCGGTGAGGTCGGAGTCGTGTTGTTTTTCGTCAATGGTGAAGAACAACTCTTCCTTCAACTCGTGCATTTCCCGTTTGCTTTGATCGCCGAGGGCGCGCAGTTCCGAGGCGTCAATCAGTTTGCGGATCTCGGGTTCTTCCATCAGTTTCTGCAACTGCTTGTTCTTCGGCATGCCGAGTTTGACTTGATAGAGCAGGCGGCCGCCCTGTTTCTCGCGTTCGAGTTCGTCGTTGGTCTGCTTGGGATCGCGACCGTCGAGGAGTTGTTTGGCTTCGGCGGCGAGCCGGTTGCAGAGCATGGTTTGGGCGCGGTACAGCTCGGCGACGCCGGGTTTGTATTTGTCGAAAGAATGAGTGGCGACGGTGGAAGGGCCGCTGATGATGAGCGGGGTGCGGGCTTCATCAATCAGGATCGAGTCCACTTCGTCCACAATCGCGAAGAAATGTCCGCGTTGGACTTGGGTTTCGACGCTGGTGGCCATGCCGTTGTCGCGCAGGTAATCGAAACCAAACTCGGCGTTCGTGCCGTAGCTGATGTCACATTGATATTGCGCACGCCGGAGGGGCGGGGACTGGTCGTGTTGAATGATGCCGACGGTGAGGCCGAGGAATTTGTAAATCTCGCCCACCCACTCCGCATCGCGCGCGGCGAGGTAGTCGTTGACGGTGACGAGGTGGACGGAGTTGCCGGAGAGGGCATTGAGATAGAGCGGCATGGTGGCGACGAGGGTTTTGCCTTCGCCCGTGGCCATTTCCGCGATCTTGCCCTGATGGAGTGCGATCCCGCCGATGAGCTGGACATCGAACGGCACCATGTCCCACCGATACGGCCGGCCGCGGACCGGCCATTCGCGGCCGCAGAGCCGGCGACAGGTGTTTTTCACGGCGGCGAACGCTTCCGGCAGAATGTCATCAAGCGTGGTGCCGGCGGCGACGCGTTGCTTGAACTCCGCGGTCTTGGCCAGCAACTGCGCGTCGCTGAGTTTTTGGTATTCCGCCTCGAATTCGTTGACGCGCTGGACGATGGGCCAGAGGCGTTTCACCTCGCGCGCATTTTTCGACCCGACAATCTTTTGTAAAATCCACTTAACCATGATGTGCTCAACTCCCCGGTTTGACGGGCTGGCTGCCTTCCCGGCACAGCGGACAAGCCGCTGCCGCAAATGTTTCAATGTGCAACTGTAGCAAACTCTCCAACCGCACGCCAAAATTTACCGCTCCCTGGGAGCGATCCACCAAGGTGCCCACCGCGACCGGCTCGCCGCCGGCGGCGCGCACAATCGCGAGCGTCTCCTGCACGCGACCGCCCTTGGTGATGACGTCCTCCACCACGAGCACCTTCTCGCCCGGCGCGATTTGAAAATTGCGGCGCAATTCCAAGTTTCCCGCCGCGTCTTTCTCCACGAAAATGTGACGCAATCCCAGCGCGCGCGCGACTTCGTGGCCGATGAACAACCCGCCCATCGCCGGGGAGATCACCAACTGCGCGCCGGCATTCCGCAACTTGGCCGCCAGCACTGTGCAGAGTGTTTCGGCGTGGCGCGGATACTGGAGCACCAACGCGCACTGGAAATACTGGCGGCTGTGCAGGCCGGAGCGCAACAGGAAATGCCCATTCAGCAGCGCCTGGGTGTCGCGAAAGATTTGGAGAACGTCGCCGTCTGTCACGGGTTACGCCTTTACCACCCATTTTGCGTGGGGCTTGCCGGCTTTTTCCACTTCAGTGCGCTTGGCCTCGAATCCCTTGCGGCCCATCAGTCCGTAGGTGAAGACTTTGCCCAGCTCCACGCCGGGTTGGTCGAACGCATTGACGTTGTAGAACTCCCCGGCGTAAGCGGTCTGCATTTCGAGGAGATAGAGCAGGGCGCCGACGGTGGCTTCGTCCACCCGTTTCACGCGGATTGCGCAGTTGGGTTTGCCACTTTGGGTGAGCGCCAGTTCGGTGGCGCGTTGCGTGGCATTGATCAACTCGTTCAGCGTATGACCGCCGAGATATTTCACGGCTTCGTATTCGGGAAACGCGTGGGCGATCTCGCTGGTCGTATGAAACTCATCCACCGTCAGGAACGTGACCACCTTGTCGAACGGGCCTTCGATGTACAATTGCATCACCGAATGCTGATCCGTCGCGCCCACGGCTTTTTCGGGCGTCTGGCCGACATGCACCACTTTGCCGTCGCGATCCACGCGTTTGCCGAGGCTTTCAGCCCAGAGCTGGCGGAACCAATCCGCCACGTCACGCAGCGCGTGCGAGTAGGGCATCATCACTTGGACGTTTTTGCCCTTGGCCTTGTCCATGATGTAATGCAATGCAGCCCCCGTCAGCGCGGGATTTTCCCAGAGCGCTGACGATTGCCGGCAGAGCTTGTCCATCGCCGCCGCGCCGGCCAGCAGCTTGTGAATATCAATGCCTGTCACCGCGGCGCTGAGCAGTCCCACGGCGCTCAGCACCGAGAACCGGCCGCCGACGTCCGGCGGAATCGGCAACGATTGATAGCCGAATTTCTGGACGATCTCCCGCAACTCGCCCTTGGCCGGGTCGGTCGTGATGACGATGTGCTCAACGTGTTTCTCTTTGCCGAGCTTGCGGATGAGCGCTTCGCGGAAGATGAGAAACTCACTCATCGTCTCCGCCGTGCCGCCGGACTTGGTGATCACGTTGAACACGGTATTCTCGAGATCCACCGCATCGAGCAACGCGTTGATCCGGTCCGGATCCACGTTGTCCGGCACGAACAACCGCGGCCCGCGCCGGGGCGGGCGGATGAGATGGTTGTACTCCGGGTGATTCAACGCCGATTGCAGCGCAATGTTCCCCAGCGCCGACCCGCCAATGCCGACCACGACGAAGTTATCGCAGCGTTCCTGAATGCCGCTGGCCATGGCAGCGACCTCGTCGGCGAGCTGGGTGTTGTACGGCAGCTTGCGAAACCCGAGCGGCATTTTCTCAATGGCCGCCGCCGCCGCCGCAATCTGCGGTGCCAGGTTCGTCAACTCCGCCTCGGTAATGCCATGGCTCCCGACGCGGTCGGTCATCAAATTATTAAAATCGTAGCGTAAGTCGAGCACGTGTAACCCTCCCAAGTGGGCAGGTTTATCGCAGATTCAACCAGTAGCGGCAAGTGACAACTTCGCGCTGCCGGCGGGGCGCGCATCCGACCCCGTCCCCAGCCGGGCCGGGCCGTGTTCAAAGGAAGCGCAGTTCGTAACCGAGCCGGCGGAGATAATCGAGGCTGCGGCGGATGCCGGCGGTCACGTCCGCCGTGGGTTCGTACTCGATCAAATACGGGCCGGCAAACTGCAACCGTGGCAACAACGCCCCGTAATCCAGATCGTCGTCCCCCATCGCCACCGCTTCCCAGCCATCCCCCAATCGGCGCCAGTCTTTGAGATGGCAGTAATTGATCCGGTCGTTGATGAGATCGAGGCAGAAATTGCGATCTGCCGGGGCCACGGCTTTCAGGTTGCCGGGGTCGAAATTAAAACCAATATTGGGCGGCAATTCCCACAACAGCCGCCGCAAACTCGCGGGATCGGTGGAGACCGTGTGTTGGTGACGGGCCGCCCCGTTGCGCAGCGTGATCCGGCCGTGGGTTTCGATGGCGATTACCAGTTGCAGATCGCAGCACCGTTCATGGCACACCATAAAAGCCTCGAGCATCCCGCGCCAGACAATCTCCGTCATTCGCGCCACCGGCGTGAAACCGGCAAACAATCGCACATGCGTCGCATCCAACTCTTTCGCCAGCCGGATTTGATCGAGGATGCCGGCGACATTCGGATCGCCTTGGGTGAAATCGTTTTCCAAACAACAGAACGGCGTCGCGATGCCAGACTGTTCCCGCAACCGCTTGAACGCCGTGATGTCCGCGGCACTCATCGTCGGTGACAGCCGGCCCAGCCGGTCGCCACCGATGCCGATTTCCATCGTGCGAAAACCCAACTCGCCGGCGATGCGGAAATGTTCCGCCATGGGCAAGTCACGAAACCCCCATTCGCCGCAGCCGACGAGCAATGTCTTCATAGCGGCATGATCTCCTGCACCATCGGGACGACGGTGTATTCCAACACTTCGAGATGCGGCGGCAACGTGCAGATGTGCGCCGCGATCTCGCCCAATTCGACCGGCTTCGTGCATTGCGCGCGAATCGCGGCGTCGCGTACGGGATGACCGGCCAAGTCTGGCGTCGCCGCGAAATCCGTCGCGCCCCACGAGGGAATCAACGTCGTGACCCGCACGCCGTGGGCGCGCAGTTCGGTGTAGAGGCATTTCGTCACGGAACCCACCCCGGCTTTGGCGGCGGAATAAACTGACCAACCCGGCCAGGCATATTTCGCGCAGATGCTGGAGATGTTGATGATGGTGCCGCTCTTTTGCTGCTGCATCACCGTCGCCGCGCGCCGGCAACCGAGGATGGTGCCGGTGAGATTGATGGCGATGGATTCCGCAATGTCGTCGTCGGTCTGCTCGGTCAACGGTTTGATGCTGACGGCGTGCCCGGCATTATTGATCAACACATCCACGCGCCCGGTCGCCTGGATGACTTGAGCAAACAGCCGATCCCAGTCGCTGCCCTTGGTCACATCGGCCACGACCGCGTGCACGCCGAGCCGGTGCGCGGTGGCGGTCAGCGATTTCTCGTCGCGCCCGGTTATCCAGACGTTCGCGCCCTGTTGCTTGAAATGTTCGGCGATCCCGGCCCCGTAGCCTTTGGAACCGCCGGTGATGATCGCCACGGTGTTGGTGAGTGATAGTTTCATAGGTTTTTGGTGCTGTAGTGTAAACGAATCGTCCCCCCTGCCTTAGCCGGAACCATGCAGGAGCCTCATCGCCACCGTTTGAGAGGGGATTGGTTTTATGGTGAGCAACCATCCTTTCGCCCCTTGCGGAAGTTCGGCCGTCAACGCATGAATGTCAGTGGGTGCATAGCATACGAGCCAGCGCAACGAAAAGCCCAAAAGGCAGCGGTTCCTCCGGACAGCGATTCACCCGGGGCTGAGTCGGAAATGGGATTTAACACCGGGAAGGAGCGATCACTGCCAAGACGCAAGCTCGCCATGGACGGGAGGAAACGCGACAGATGGTCAGTGCGCAGCCAGATTCCAGCGGATAGCTTTTTCCAGCTTGGTGGCGAGCTGGGCGTGTTGTTCCTCGACCGCGTCGGAGATGGATTTCGGGAAGATCAGGCCGAGGCCGATGTGCTTGTACTCCGCAGCGTCCATTCATCCTGCCCGCCGCGGGTGATCGAACGGCGATTGATCATCTCCATGAAGGGATGTTGTCCAGCGGATAAACCGGCCGCGGTACGCGGCGCCACGGCAGGCTGGCCACATCCGACTGACCGGGGCCGCGCGTGTCCACCCGGATGAGTTGCGAAGTCAGCGGCGCAAACCATTGGAAGTTCGACGCCGTTTTCAACACCGCGATTTTATAATCCTGCGGTTCAATCCCAAACGCCCGGTACGCCGCCGGGATATTCCCCCCGGCGCCAACCCGTTCGCTCACAAGCAGCGTGACCGGCCCGACCTCAAAGATGACGGTCTGTCCCTGATCGAAACTCGGTTGCTGGAACACCGGCACATTCACCTGGCCGGCGGTGATTTTGCGGACGCGGCCGGTCACGGTTAACGGCTTGAAAAAGCCGGTCAGACTCCCGCCCACCGGCAGGGTCACTTCCGCGCCTTGACCGGCGGCGACCAAGCGCGCCACCGTTTGCGGCTCAACCAACGGCATCAGCGCGCGGCTCGGGATGCCAAGGCGCAAGATGGCTTCGAGAATGAGATTGCTGTCGCCCGCCGCACCGCCAAAGACGGTGTCGCCGGTATCACTCAATACGACCACACCTGCGGCCACGGCCTCCGCCTGCCGGAGGGCTTGGTCGACCGGAATCGAGTCCTGCCGGAGAAACTCCGCGCGCAACGACCACGCGAGATCGGCGGATTCATCCGCGAGCCGCTCCGCGAGTGGCCGGTCGCCATCGGTGACGACGACCGTGCTCCAGCCGCCTTCCGCGACATCCAGCCACGGTTGCATCGGATAATTACCGACATGCAGGACGCGCGGGTCGGCGGCTTCCATGGCCCGGGCTTGATCGAACCAGATTTTCATCGGCGCGCGCGCGGTCAGGAATTGTTCCTGATGCGTGATGAGCCGCAACTTGCGCCACGCCATGACCGGGTGAATTTCCTTCCGCAAAATGCGCCCGAGCAATTCGCCGGCGATACGACCGGTATCAAGCGTGATGTGTGGCTGGTGGCGGTGGCCGACAATGACGGTGCTGAGGGCGACCATCTGACGCGTGACATTGGCGTGATGATCGAGCGACAAGACAATGGGAATGTCGGGGCCGAGGATCGACCGGCAAAGGGCGAGCTGCGCGCCTTCGACATCGTCCACGCCTTCGGCGGCGCACGCGCCGTGCAGATGAATTGCCAGCGCGTCGAGCCGGCCGGCGTGGCGGAGGCCCGTGGCGATTTTCTCCTCGAAGAACAGCCGGGCTTCCGTCGTGATGCGTCCGCCGGCCATGCCCCAAGCGTTGATGATGGGAATCCATTCGACATCCAGCCCGGTCGCCGCGACGGCATCCAGACAACCGCCCACCTGCCCAACGCCGCGCATGCGTTCGAGGACTTCCGCGCCTTCGTGGATGCCGTAGGACGCGAAATCGCCGAGCGTGGTCGGGAGCGGATTGAAGTCGTTGGTTTCCTGCCCGATCTGGAGTGTGGCGACGCGCACGATTTACCGGGGTGGAAAATAGAGCGGCACCGATTGGCCGCCGTCCACGACGATGCGCGCGCCGGTCATGAACTTGCACCGGTCGGATGCCAGGAACGCCGCCGTCTCGCCGATATCCTCGGGCAGACCGAACCGGCCATACGGAATGTACGGCTTGTACTTCGCTTGGTCGGCCGGCGTGAGCGGTTCTTTCTCGACCGGCACGAGACCGGGACTGAGCGTGAGGACTTGGATGTTGTGCGGCGCGAGTTCAAACGCCATCGCCCGGGTCATCTGATCAATCGCGCCTTTCGTCGAAATATAGACGCTGCTGTTGCCGGTGACGTTCTCGGTTTGGAACGTGGAAATGTTGATGATCCGTCCGTGACCCTGCTTGACCATTACGTGGGCAGCGCGTTGGGCGCAGAAAAACGTGCCGCGGGCATTGATCCCGTACACGCGCTCGAACATGGCCGGCGTCACATCGAGAAACGGACTGCGCTCGGTCGTGCCGGCGTTATTGACGAGGATGTCGAGCCGCCCCAACGCTTTCACTGCCGTCTCGATCAGCCGGTCAATCTCCGCGATCTGACTGAGATCGGCCTGAAGCCCGGTGGCTTTCCCGCCGAGCGCCCGCAACTGCGTCAGGGCCGCCTCCAAGCCGGCGGTGTTTTCCCGGCACGTGATCACCACATCCGCGCCTTCGCGCGCAAACACCTGCGCGATCCCCAAGCCGATGCCGCTGGAGGCGCCGGTCACAATTGCTTTTTTACCTTCCAGTAGCCGGCTCATGCGATCTCCTTCAAACAGGTGTCTAGTCGGGTTAATATCTCATCCACATCGGCGTCAGTGTGGCTCGCGGAGATGCCGTGGTGATAGCCGGCCCACGTGAAGACGCCGTTGGCCATCGCGAGTTGGAAGAAGCGGCCGGTTTGTTTGACATCCCGGCCATCCACCATCTCGCGATAATTCTGCGGCTCGCTGTCGAGGCCGAACAGGAAACAGAAGCGCGCCCCCGTTTGCTGGAGCCAACATTTCACGCCGCGCGCCGC
>Ga0105046_10004839_pt1 | contig 21395 bp, 14 predicted proteins | sample MAT03_FD_78385 | JGI IMG/M metagenome (GOLD analysis project Ga0105046, IMG submission 78385) | Freshwater microbial communities from Lake Fryxell liftoff mats and glacier meltwater in Antarctica - MAT-03 (megahit assembly) | ecosystem: Environmental > Aquatic > Freshwater > Ice > Liftoff...
ATCTTCTTGTACGGGCAACCGCTGACGCACATGCGCCAGCCACGGCACTTGTCCTGATCGATCAGGACAATGCCGTCTTCCTCGCGCTTGTAGATCGAGCCCGACGGACACGACGCCACGCACGAGGGATTGAGGCAGTGCTCGCACAGCCGCGGCAGATACATCATGAACGTGTTCTCGAACTCGCCGTACATCGCCTTCTGGATGTCGTCGAAGTTCTTGTCGACGCTGCGCTTGCTGAACTCGCCGCCGAGAATCTCCTCCCAGTTGGGACCCCAGACGATCTTGTCCATTTGCTTGCCGGTGATGAGGCTGCGCGGACGCGCCGTCGGCGACGTCTTCATCTCCGGCGCGCTCTGCAGGTGGTCATAGTCGAACGTGAACGGCTCGTAGTAGTCGTCGATCTGCGGCATGTTGGGGTTGGCGAAGATCTTCATCAGCAGCGACCATTTGCCACCCTGTCGTGGCACGATCGAGCCGTTGGGCTTGCGCACCCAGCCGCCATTCCACTTGTCCTGGTTTTCCCATTCCTTGGGATAGCCGATGCCGGGCTTGGTCTCAACGTTGTTGAACCAGGCGTATTCCATGCCCGGGCGACTGGTCCATACGTTTTTGCAGGTGACCGAACAGGTGTGGCACCCGATGCACTTGTCCAGATTGAGCACCATGCCGATCTGCGCGCGGATTTTCATGCGGCCTCCTTGCGAACGTGGGAGTTCATGCATTCTCTCCTTGCGACTGCACGCGTTCGACGCGCTCGGCAGCTACCGGCGTATCGAGCCAGTCGATCTTGTCCATCTTGCGCACGACGACGAATTCATCGCGGTTGGTCCCGATGGTGCCGTAGTAGTTGAAGCCGTAGGAGAGCTGCGCGTAGCCGCCGATCATGTGCGTTGGTTTGAGCACGATGCGCGTGACCGAGTTGTGGATACCGCCGCGCACGCCGGTGATTTCCGAGCCCGGCGTGTTCACGATCTTCTCCTGCGCGTGATACATCATCACCATGCCCGGATTGACGCGCTGGCTGACTACCGCCCGCGCCGCGATGGCGCCGTTGATGTTGAAGAGCTCGACCCAATCGTTGTCCACGATGCCTGCCTTCGTGGCGTCGTCCTCGGATAGCCAGACGCAGGGGCCCCCGCGACTCAGCGTCAGCATCAGCAGGTTGTCGGTGTACGTCGAGTGGATGCCCCATTTCTGGTGGGGCGTGATGAAGTTGAGCAGGATCTCCGGATTGCCGTTGGAGCGGATGTTGTGGATGCCCGCCGTGGTCTTCAAGTCCACCGGTGGCCGATAGCTCGTGAGGCCCTCGCCGAACGCACGCATCCACGGATGGTCCTGATAAAACTGCTGGCGGCCGGTCAGCGTGCGCCATGGAATCAGCTCGTGCACGTTGGTGTAGCCGGCGCTGTAGGAGACGGTCTCGCTCTCGATGCCGCTCCATGTCGGCGAGCTGATGATCTTGCGCGGCTGCGCCTGGATGTCGCGGAAGCGGATCTTCTCGTCCTCGCGATGCAAGGCCAAGTGAACGTGATCGCGACCGGTCTGCTTGCCCAGCGCTTGCCAGGCCTTCACTGCCACGTGGCCGTTGGTCTCGGGCGCCAATTGCAGCACCACTTCGCACGCGTCGATGTCGGACTCGATGCGCGGCATCCCTTTGGTCGCGCCCTCGGTGCGCACCAGGCCGTTCAACTCGCCCAGCTGCTTGACCTCGATCTGCGTGTTCCAGGCGATGCCCTTGCCGCCATTGCCCACCTTGTTCATCAACGGTCCCAGCGCCGTGAAGCGCTTGAACACGTTCGGATAGTCGCGCTCGACCACCACCATCTGCGGCGCGGTCTTGCCGGGGATCAACTCGCACTCGCCACGCTTCCAGTCCTGCACTTCGAAGGGCTGACCCAGCTCGCCGGGACTGTCGTGCATCAGCGGCGTCAGGACAAGTTCCCGCTCGAGCCCGAGATGGCCGACGCAGACTTCGCTGAATTTCTTCGCGAAGCCCTTGTAGATGTCCCAGTCGCTGCGCGCCTGCCACGCCGGGTCCACCGCGGTGGACAGTGGATGAATGAACGGATGCATGTCGCTGGTGTTGAGGTCGTTCTTTTCGTACCAGGTGGCGGTAGGCAGCACGATGTCCGAATACAGGCACGTGGTGCTCATCCGGAAGTCGAGCGTCACCAATAGGTCGAGCTTGCCCTCGGGCGCTTCGTCATGCCAGACCACTTCCGTGGGTTTGGCACCCCGGCCGACGCCGGGCCGCCCCAAGTCGGCCGTGCCCCCAGTGGGGGAAGCGCGCAGCGCTTCGGGGGCGTCCAACTCATGCCCGAGATCCTTACCCTGCACGCCATTGCTGGTCCCGAGCAGGTGCTTCAAGAAATACTCGTGCCCCTTCCCGCTCGATCCCAGCAGATTGGACCGCCAGACGAACATGTTGCGCGGCCAGTTGCTCTTGTGGTCGGGGTCGGTGCAGCTCATCTTGAGCGACCCGTCCTTGAGACTCCTGACTGCATAGTCCTTGGGGTCCATGCCCGCGGCCTGGGCGTCGCGCACCACCTGCAGCGGATTGGTCTGCAGCTGCGGCGCCGAGGGCAGCCAACCCATGCGTTCGGCACGCACGTTGTAGTCGATCATGCTGCCGGCGTAGAGCTTGGGGTCGGCCAGCGGCGACAGTACCTCCTCCATGCCCAGCTTCTCGTAGCGCCACTGGTCGGTGTGCGCGTAGAAGAAGCTGGTCGAATTCATCTGCCGCGGCGGGCGAATCCAGTCAAGCGCGAAAGCAAGCGGCGTCCAGCCGGTCTGCGGACGCAGCTTTTCCTGGCCGACGTAATGCGCCCAGCCACCACCGCTCTTGCCGACGCAGCCGCACAGCATCAGCATGTTGATGACGCCGCGGTAGTTCATGTCGCTGTGGTACCAGTGATTCATCGCCGCGCCGATGATCACCATCGACTTACCCTGGGTCTTGTCGGCGTTGTCGGCAAACTGGCGCGCGACGGTAATGATCTGCTCGCGTGGCACGCCGGTGATGGCTTCCTGCCACGCCGGCGTGTAGGGCACGTTGTCGTCGTAGTTGGCGGCGCAGTTTTCGCCCGCGACGCCGCGACCGACCCCGTACTGCGCCATCTGCAGGTCGAATACCGTGGCCACGACGGCATGCCGCTCCTCGCCGGCCTTGCCCAATGCAATGCGCTGCACCGGCACGCCGCGCACCAGCACGTCGCTCTGCGTATTGCCCGCGAAGTGCGGGCCAACCACGCCACCGAAGTACGGGAATCCAACCTGGGCCACGGTGGCGACGTCCTGAGCACCTTCCAGCGACGATAGTTTCAGCTTGACCTCATGGCCATGCCGCGCTTCTTTAGCCTCGAGGTTCCACTGCCCGGTGTCGGCACGGCCGTCGGGGCCCCAGCGGAAGCCGATGGCGCCATTGGGCAGCACGACCTTGCCGTCCTGGTCGAACGCGACCGTTTTCCACTCGGGATTGTTGGCGGCGCCGAGCTTGCCATTGAAGTCGGAGGCGCGCACATAGCGATCGGGCACCATCACCGTGCGGCCATCGGGCAGCGTGTGCTCCTTCAACATCACCAGCATCGGCAGGTCGGTGTAGCGACGCGCGTAGTCGTCGAAGTAGGTCGAACGCTTGTCGACGTAGAATTCCTTCAGGATCACGTGGCCCATCGCCATCGCCACCGCGGCATCGGTGCCCTGCTTCGGGTGCATCCACAGGTCGGCCAGCTTGGCCACCTCGGAATAGTCCGGCGTCACCGCCACGGTCTTGGCGCCCTTGTAGCGCACCTCGGTGAAGAAGTGCGCATCCGGCGTGCGCGTCTGCGGGACGTTGGAGCCCCACGCGATGATGTACATGGAGTTGTACCAGTCGGCCGACTCCGGCACGTCGGTCTGCTCGCCCCACACCTGCGGGCTAGCCGGCGGCAGGTCGCAATACCAGTCGTAGAAGCTCATGCACACGCCGCCGATGAGGCTCAAGTACCGACTGCCGGCGGCGTAGCTCACCATCGACATCGCGGGGATCGGCGAAAAGCCGATCACGCGGTCCGGACCGTGCTTCTTGATCGTATAGACGTTGGCGGCGGCTATGATTTCGTTGACCTCGTCCCAGCCCGAACGGACAAAGCCGCCCAGCCCGCGGATCTTCTGGTAGTCGCGGCGCTTGCCGTCGTCCTCGACGATCGACGCCCACGCACCGACCGGATCGTGCGCCAGGCGCGCCTCGCGCCAAAGTTTGAGCAGACGGCCGCGCACCATCGGATGCTTGACCCGGTTGGCGCTGTAAAGGTACCAACTGTAGGACGCGCCACGGGAGCAGCCGCGCGGCTCGTGGTTGGGCATGTCCCAGCGCGTGCGCGGGTAATCGGTCTGCTGCGTTTCCCACGTTACGATGCCGCCCTTGACGTAGATCTTCCACGAGCACGAGCCGGTGCAGTTCACGCCATGCGTTGAGCGCACGATCTTGTCATGGGCCCAACGATTGCGATACGCGTCTTCCCACGTGCGGTCTTCGCCGGTGACCACGCCGTGGGCATTGGCGAAGGACTCCTTGGGCGTCGCGAAGAAGGTCAGGCGATCGAGAAAGTGGCTCATGGTTGGCTCTCAGCAGGAATGAGGTGGGTGCGGCAGCTCAAGGGTTCTTCACGTATGCATTGCGACGCAGGTAGAACCACCAGTTGAGGATGAGACACAGCGCGTAGAACACCGCGAAACCGTACATCGCCACTTCGGGTGTGCCCGCTTTGATCTGGTTGCCGATTACCACCGGGGCAATGAACGCGCCGTACGCGGCAATGGCGGAGGTCCAGCCCAGCACTGGTCCTGCCTGCTGGCGGTCGAAAATCACGCCGATGGTGCGGAACGTCGAACCGTTGCCGATGCCTGACGCTGCAAACAGCAGCACGAACAGCAGCATGAACGTGGTGAAATACTGCTCGGGCGTGGCTGACTTGTAGGCCAGCATCATCATGTAGCCCACTGCAGCGGAGGCGACGACCATCACGGCGGAGATCACCTGCGTCACGATCGAGCCCCCCACCTTGTCGCTGATCCAGCCGCCGACCGGGCGAATCAAGGCACCCACGAACGGTCCGATCCACGCAAACGTCAGTGCCGACGGCGCATTCGGGTTCTTCAGCGTGTGTTGCATCACGCCAGCCGCATCCGGCAAGTGACTGACGCCGAAGATCACCGTAATGGCCAGTGGCAATGCCATCGAAAAGCCGATGAACGAGCCGAAGGTGACGATGTACAGCAGCGTCATCGACCAGGTGTGCTTGTTGCGGAAAATCTCGAACTGCTTGGCGATGTTTTCCTTCATCGTGCCTAAGGCGGCGGCTTTCATGATCAGCAATGTGCTGACGATGATCAGCAGGATCGCGGCCCACATGTTCAGCAGACCAAGGCCGGTCGGCGCGGGCAGGTAGAGATACAGGCCGACGCCCGCCGGCACAAAGGACAACGTGTAGAGCCATGTAATCTTGACGAAGGCGCTCAACGTGCCGCCGATCGCCGGCGAGACCGTCAGCAGGTTGTTCATGCCGAACCAGCAGATGATCGACAGCGGCACCAGCGATAGCAGCCACGCGAATCCTGCGTTCTGGATATAGGTGGGTGTGCCGGCCGCGATCTTGCCCAGAATCCAGCCGCTATCCTTCACCAGCGTCATCGAATCACCGCCAAAGGTGCCGAAGATGCCGACCGTCATCACCAATGGAATGACGATCTGCATGGTCGTCACGCCGAAGTTGCCGAGACCGGCATTGAGGCCGAGTGCGGTGCCCTGCAGCCGCTTGGGAAAAAACGTGCTGATGTTGGACATCGAGCTCGCGAAATTACCGCCACCGACACCCGACCACAACGCCATCAGCTGGAATGCCCACAGCGGCCAGTCCTTGTGCTGCAGCACGATGCCGGTACCGATGGCCGGTGCCAGCAACATGGCCGTGGTGAGGAAGATGGTGTTGCGGCCACCGGCCAGCCGGATCAGAAACGATGCCGGGATACGCATCGTGGCGCCGGCCAAACCCGCAATCGCGGTCAGCGTGAAGAGTTCCTCGCGGCTGAACGGAAAACCGAGGTTCAGCATCTGGACGGTGATGATTCCCCACATGCCCCAGACCGCGAAGCCGCACAGGAGACTGGGCACCGAAATCCAGAGGTTGCGATAGGCAATCTTGCTTCCCGTGCGCTCCCAGAAATCGTTGTCCTCCGGGCGCCAGTCGACGATATCGGCGCGACTGCCAGCCCGCGGCGTGGTAGCACCTGGTTGAAGCGATGCGTTGTCGCGATTCATGGTGCTCTCGATAGGTTGGCGAAGCTTTATCCGCGCAGGCTGAAGTCGCGGGCGTTGGCACCCATCACTTCAGTGCGACGTACTTCCGTCCAGTACATCCAGATCAGCGAAACCCAGACCACGCCGTACATCAGCATGAAAGCGCTGGAGCGAATGCCGGTCAGGTCCATCAGCGCGCCGAACATGATCGGCAACACGAATCCGCCAAGACCTCCCGCCAGTCCGACGATGCCGGAGATCACCCCGATGTTCTGCGGATAGTCGTCAGAGATGTACTTGAATACCGAGGCTTTGCCGAACGCCCACGCGATACCAAGAATGAAAATCAGCAGCGTGAAAACCCAGACGTTGAGGCCGACGTGGAATGTCTTGGGACCGTCGATCGTCAGAATCGTGAAATCGGTCTGCGGGTAGGACAGGATGAATAGGCAGATCCAGCTCACCCACAGCACCCACCAGGTCAGCGCATGCGCACCGACCTTGTCGGACATCCATCCGCCCATCGCGCGCAGCACTCCCCCGGGCAGCGAGAAACAGGCGGCAAGGAGCGCGGCCGCCCGAATGTCCATGCCGTATTCACCCACGTAGTACTGGACCATCCACAAGCTCAGCGCGACGTAGCCGCCGAACACGATCGAGTAGTACTGGCAGTACTTCCAGACCTTGGGATCCTTGAGGGCCACCAGCTGCTCGCGCCAGGTGATCTTCGAATCCACCAGGTGCGCGGGATCGGAGGAGCTGAAGAACCAGAAGAGCAGCGCCGTACCGAACATGATCGCGGCGTACACCTGCGGCACCACCGCCCAGCCAAACGCCACCAGCAGCGCGGGGGCCACGAATTTGTTGACGGCGGCCCCTGAGTTGCCGGCCCCGTAAATCCCCATCGCGAAACCCTGCTGATTGCGGGGGTACCAGCGTGCGACGTAGGGCGTGCCCACCGAAAACGAGCCCCCAGCGATGCCGGCGAAAAGACCCAGCACCAGAAATTGCCAGTATTCGGTCGCATAACTGATCAACCAGATCGGGATGACGCAGGAGAGCATCAGCACGAACATCACGATGCGTCCGCCGTACTTGTCGGTCCACATCCCGAGCGGCACGCGAATCAGCGAGCCGGTCAGGATCGGCGTGGCGGTGAGCAGACCGAACTGGGTGGCGTTGAGGTTCAGTGCCTTTTTGATCGGGATACCGATCACGCCAAACATCATCCACACCATGAAGCAGACGGTAAAAGCGAACGTGCTGATGATCAGCACCGACAAGGCCTGTCGCTTGTTGCTCATGACGGTAGTCCCCCCCTGTACATACCCACCAGTGTAGGAAGGGGCACCACGACATGCCATCCTGCAGTAGAGGTGTGCCGAGAATGCAAAAGGAGGATGCCGTGGTGGTCGGCATCCTCCTTTGGAACTAGGGCCTGTCACGGCGCAAACGCAGGAAGTCAGCCGATCAGGCGAGTCCCTGCTCGGTGGCAATCACGGCCGCCTGGACGCGCGACGCGACATCGAGCTTGCGCAGCACGTGCTGGACATGAATCTTGACGGTCGTTTCGGCGATACCAAGATCGCGCCCGATTTCCTTGTTGCTGGAGCCCCTCGCGATGCCTCGCAGGATCTCATGCTCGCGCGGCGACAGCGCCGCCAGCGGTGCGACGTTGCGGCCCGGGACATCCCGACCGCCGGCCGACGTCGCGTCGCGAACTGCCGCAAACAACTTGCCTGTCATTTCGGGTGCCACTACCGACTCGCCGCGCATGGCGCGGGCGATGGCGTGCACCAGTGCATCACCTTCGATCGTCTTCAGCAGGTAGCCGCATGCGCCACCGCGCAGCGCCGCCGCAAGATCCTGCTCATCCTCGCTGACCGTCAACATCAGCACGCGCACACCAGCCACCGCATCGCGCAACGCGGGCAGCGCATCGACGCCGTTGACGCCCGGAAGATGATTGTCGAGCAGGATAAGATCGGGCTGCAGCTCCTTTGCCCGACGCAGCGCCTCGCCTGCGTCCGCTGCGTCGCCCACCACCTTCAGTTGCGAGTCGCGCGCCAGCAACGCGATCAGGCCCCGCCGAAACAGCGTGTGATCGTCGACGACGAGGATACGGGTCGGTGGCATGGGGTGTGGCAGCATCGTGGTCAATGGGTGGTGGCGATTTCAACGTCCGTCGGCGCCGCCGCAACTGGCAAACGAAGGCTTTGTGGCAACGTCAGCACCACGGACGTACCGTACCCCGGACGCGACATCACATCGAGTGTTGCATCGATGCGTTCGGCCCGTTCGGCCATGATGCGCAATCCCACGTGGGTCTCATCAACGTTCTCCACATCCCCTGCAAAGCCGGTGCCGTTGTCGCGCACCTCGAAACGCCACTGGGGCTGCTGCTGCACGTCAAGCCAGACCGTGGTCGCTTGAGCGTGTTTGCGGACATTGGACAGCGCTTCCTGCATGATATGCAACACCTGAATCTGAAGGTCCGGTGCCAATGCAATGCCGTGGCCTTGCATCTGCATGATCGACTTCAGTCCACTCTGGTGTTCGAACTTGCGCAACGTGGTCTGCAACGCAGGTTCGATGTCCTCCGCATTGGCACGGGTCCGGAAATGCACGAGCAACTCGCGCACATCGCCATAGCTTTCACGTACGCCGGCATCGATCTCGGCCAGCGTGCGTTCAACCTCGTCCGCGTTGCCGTTGTCGATCGCGTCACGCATCAGTTGCACCTGAATCCGCAGAAAGGCCAGTGACTGGGCGATCGAATCGTGGAGCTCCCGGGCGAGGAACGTACGCTCCTGCGACACCGCAGCCTCTTTTTCCAGCGCGTTGAGCCGCAAGTTTTCCATCGCTGACGCCAGATGCGCGGTCAGCGCTTCGAGCAGCGACCGCTCGGTCGGGGATGGCGTGAGCCGGGCGTGGAAAAAGAGATCCACCTCGCCCATGACCCGCTCATGCAGTCGGATGGGAATCGACACCAGCGTCTCGAAGCCGGCGTCAGCGCAATGCATCATCCCCTGCGGACGCATCGTGTTGATCGGGATCACGCGCGCCCCCACCTCCGGGACCTGCGCGCCGCAATGACACGTCCCGGCATGCAGGCACTGCTCGCCGGCAGCCATACCGGCCGGCAGACCTACTGCCGCCAGCATCAGATAGCGTTCGTTGGCTTCATCGGACCAGCGCACGGCCACACCATCGGCCCGTGCCGCCCGGCCGATGCTCGCGGCAAAACCTTCCGCGAGCTCGTTCAATGTCGTGGCCTTGGCGACCAGCCGCGTGACATCGTACAACGCCTCCAACCGCTCGCGCTTCTCCTCCAGTTGCGATGTTTTTTCCGCCACCTTTGCCTCGAGGTCGCGGTACATCGACTGCAGGTGCTCTGCCATGCCATTGAAGCCCTCGGCCAGTGTGCCAAACTCGTCACTGGTCACACGATCCACGCGAGCCGCGAAGTCGCCGCGCTGTATGCGTTCGATGCCTTGCTTCAGTTGCCCGACCGGCTCCAGCACGAACAAGTAGCCCGTGTAGAGCAGCAGCGCGGCGGCGAGCACCGCAAAGGCCATCATCGCTATCTGCAACAGATGCAGCAGCGTGGTCCAGCGCGACATGTGATGCTCGATGGCGGTGACCAGCGCGTCGATGTCCGCCTCGAAGGCAGCGGCGCCGCCAAACGATCCCGATGCCGCGACTGCCCCACCGGGCTTCAATTGCGCGCGAAACCGCGCCCAATTGCGCTCGACGCTCACAAACCGGGCACGCACGGCATCGTCCCACGGGACGAAGAGCGGTCGCTCGAGGTCGCCATGCCGCAAGACATCGAGACTGCGTTCGAACTCGGCGACCAGCGGCGGCAACGCCGTTTCCTCGCCGGTCCCCACCACCAACGCTATCCGGTAAGTCTGCATGCGCATCCGGCCCGCCTCGTTGACCGCAGCGGCGCCACCGTCAAGTTGCCAGGACACCCACAAGGTGAGTGCAATGGACATCAGCGCCAGCAGCAGGAACGGCGTGCCCACCAGCATCAGCTTGGCACCCAGACTCCAGTGCTTGGGATTGCTCATCGGCGCAAGTCTAGTCGGGATGGAGCCACCAATCGTTGATGCGGATCAATGGTCGGTCACTACATCTGCTGGGTCGCCCCTACGGCCGCCTCGGCCCCTGGCGTATCCGGTCAGGTACCGACCCGTGGCGGCCACTGCCGTCGCCCGCGCGATGGTGGAGGCCGGCCATCGCGATGAAACCGGACACTTTGTCGTCGAGTCTGACGCCATCGCGCGTGGCGCCGATGGCCTTGCACGTTAGCGATTGCCGTGAAGTTGGCGTAGTGTCGCCGCAATGGCGCTGAAAAACCGCGGTACCTGGCGCGCCGCCAATGCAAAGTCGCGCTCCTGCGGAGCGCCCTTCACGCGCATCATGGCCGTCAATGCGGCAAGCTCAGACGCGCTCCAGTCACGCAGGTCGCCTACGCTGGAGACCAAGGGCGCCAAAAGTGCGAAGCCCCGCCGTTCCGCTGCCGACCAGCGCGCGAGGTCGCCAATGCCGAGGTCGTTGGCCACGCCGACGACGACAAGTCGCTCCGCTGCAATACGCGAGGTCACCGGCTGTTGCGCCAACTGCGCCGCAGCCAGTGCCCCGACGTACGGCAGCAGCGCCTCATCGAAGGCATCACGGGCAACGAACCCGGGCAGGTCGAGATACAGATCGCCGGTCGCCAACGTGCGCAACGTCTTGGTAGAGCTGCGATACCCGCGACCTTCCGCCATGCGCGCAGCTTCGCGCGCGGCAAGGGAGCGAATTCGCGCCGCGCCGGGTCGAAATCCAAGCCGGTAGTAGAACCAGAACGCACCACTTCGAATCGCCTCGGCGTTGCCGGCACCAAACTGGTAGGCGTTGATCACGAAACGGTCACACCCGAAAAGCGTGTGAAACGCACGCAGCATTTGTGTCCACAGAAAGGCCGCCTCGCTGCCGCGATACGGATCGAATACATTGATGCCGGTGTTGGCCTGACGGAACAACGGGGTGACCCCGCCATAACCGATCGGAACGCCATTGGCGAAAAGCACAAAGCCCGTATTGGTTTCGAGCGTCAATCGCTGGTCGGGTGCAATGCCGAGCACGGCCACCGCCGTGCCTTCGCCGAGATCGCACCAGTAGACCTCGTCGACATTCGGCGACGTCATGGCATTCACTTCGCGACATCGGACGGCCAGTGCGGCGCGCGCGGCAGCGATCACGCGACGCGCCTGCGGACGTGCCAGCCGCTCGACCGCTGACAGCGGTCGAGCGATGTCCGCTACTGCATCGGCGGCGGGCCGTCGCATCCCGCCGCGAACCACGACCGGAGTGCCGGCGACGACATTGTGGGTGGCGGACCAGCGCGACTCGCGCAGTGTCCACGTCAACGGCACCTCCGCGGCGTCCCATTCACCTTCGATCTGGAGCGCCAACGCGGCGTTGCCGGACCCTGCCGTCATCAGCCACGCGAGGTCCGTGGTCGATTGCACACTGCGCGCCCGCCGAATCCAGTCGCGCGTGGCAAATTCGCCGCTGTCGAAGCCCTCGCGCTCGGCGTCGCGCAGCAGCAGTCCCAACAGCGTATCGAGTTGCCATGGTTCGTCGAACGTGCGCCAGTCGATCTCGACATCGGATGATGCGGACAGCGCAAGCCAGCGCGCGATCGGATACGCAAACACGTGCCGGGTCGACGAACCTGCCATGCCGCTATCGTCGGCGGTGCCGCGCATTGACCGTGGTAGACGCTTCAGACGCGTTGCCGTGTCGGCAAGCATGCGCCGCGCCAGTTGCAGCGTTGGTCGCGCACCCGGGAACGCGCAGATGAACAGCAGATCCTCGTGCAACGCCGCTAGTTGCGCGTAAGTTGTCAGGTCGGCCACGCGCAATGAACGCAGCAGCATCCTCTTGTCGCGTTCGGCGGCGCCGCCATACTGGTGGCGCAGCGCGCGCAGCCGCTGCAAGAATGATTTTGGCGTTAACATGGGTAGCGGCTTGAAGTCGAAGTGATCGCGTCGCAGTTGACCTTGCTCAATACCGCCAGCGCGGCACCCGCCTAGAATACATCTCGAATCCATGTCCGACGACAGCCCACCGCCTTCGTATCAAGCCCACCGGCGTCCGTCAGCGGGTCCCGCTGCACGCCTCGTGGCCAAACCGGTGGCATTGAACACGTTCCGCGAGAACGTCGTCATTCTCGCCCGCGACGGTATTGCATTCCGGCCCGAACGTCTCGCCGGCCTCCGTACCGTGGAAGTTCGCGCCAAGGGCCGCAGTCTGCTGGCGTCGCCGATGATTTGCGATGATCCATCGCTGGTGGCTGCCGGCGAGGTCGGTCTCCCCGAGCCGATGTTTCATCGCCTGGGCGTTGACGCCGGCACGTTGGTGGAAGTGGCGCCGGCTCGTCCGCCACGGACACTCGATCGGGTGCGTGCCAAGGTAGCCGGCGAGACATTGAGCGCTGCGGATTACCTCGAGGTTGCCCGCGACCTGGCCGACCATCGCTGGTCCGACATGGAGGTGGCGGCGTTCCTCATCGCGTGCGCCAGCTTCATGACGCCGGAAGAGACGTTGAGTCTGACGCGGGCGATGATTGCGGTGGGCAACCGGCTCACGTGGAATCGCGATCCGGTCGTCGACAAGCATTGCATCGGGGGCATCCCCGGGAATCGCACCTCGCTGCTGGTGGTGCCGATCGTGGCTGCGCACGGGCTATGGATTCCCAAAACGTCGTCGCGAGCGATCACCTCGCCCGCGGGCACCGCCGACACGATGGAAGTGCTGGCGCGTGTGGACCTCGACGAGTCGGAAATGCGCAACGTCGTGCACACCTGCGGCGGCTGCGTGGTGTGGGGTGGACGTGTCAATCTCTCGCCCGCGGACGATGTGTTGATCTCGGTCGAGCGACCGCTGTCAATCGATACTCCGGAGCAGATGGTGGCATCGATCCTGTCCAAGAAAGTGGCCGCCGGGTCCACGCACCTGGTCCTCGACGTGCCTGTCGGTCCCACCGCGAAGATTCGCGATCGGCGTTCAGCGTTGCGACTGCGCAAGCTGTTCGAATACGTCGCCGGGCATTTAGGCCTCACCATCGAGGTGATCATCACAGACGGTTCTCAGCCCATCGGTCGCGGTATCGGGCCAGTGCTGGAAGCGCGTGATGTCATGGATGTTCTTGCCAGTCGCCGGCAGGCCCCGGACGATCTGCGGGAAAAATCCATCCGGCTTGCCGGTCGCGTACTCGAGGCCGATCCGGCACTGGCTGGAGGCCGTGGTGAATCGCGCGCTCGCGAACTTTTGGCCAATGGATCCGCCGCACGCGCGATGGAGGCCATCATCACCGCGCAAGGTCCGTCACCGATTCGCGAAGGAATCGGCGACCTCGTCCACGAGGTGTGTGCGCGAGTCTCGGGCACGCTGGCGGCGATCGACTGTCTGCAGATCGCATCCATCGCGCGCCTGGCGGGTGCCCCGACCAATCCCGGCGCGGGCCTCGACCTGTTGCACCAGGTGGGCAATCGCGTTCGTGCCGGCGATCCGATCTATAGAATCCACGGTTCAGAACCTTCCGACTTTCATTTCGCCGTCGAAGCCGCAGCCGAGGACGATGGCACGCGAATCCATTCATGACATCGAACCATCCTGCGCCCACACCCGACATGACCCCCACAGTCACCTTTCACGGCGCCGCCGGGTGCGTCACCGGCTTCTGCGTACGTCTGCAGACCGACCGCGCATCGATCCTGATCGACTGCGGGATGTTTCAAGGCTCCAAAACACTCAAGGCGCTGAACTACGAGCCCTTCCCTTTCGACGCACCAGCGCTCGACGCGGTCCTGCTCACGCATGCGCACATCGATCATTCGGGCCTGCTGCCCAAACTCATGAAAGCCGGATACGCGGGGCCGATCTTCGCCACGGGTCCGACCCGGGAACTGTGCGCGATCATGCTGGCCGATTCTGGCGGCATTCAGGAAAACGAGGTCGAGTACCTCAATCGCCGCAACCAGCGCCGCGGCAGGCCACCGGTGGAGCCCATCTACCGCGAGGCTGACGCCGAGCGGACGATGAAGCTCTTTCGAACCGTGAAGCTGGGCGACAACGTTGCGGTCGCGCCGGGGATTACCGCGCGCTACTGGGAGGCCGGCCACATTCTCGGCTCGGCGTCCATCGAGGTGATCGTCGAAGCAACCGACGGGCCGGTGCATATCCTGTTCTCCGGTGATTTGGGGCCGGGTGGCCGCGACTATTCGCCCGATCCCGAAGGCCCGGTGGGGGTCGACCACCTGATCATCGAGTCCACGTACGGTGATCGCGAGCGCCTTGAAATCGATCCCGTGACGCGCCGCCGCATGCTGGCCGACGAACTTCGCGACGCCCAGGCTGCCGGCGGCCCGATGCTGATTCCGGCGTTCGCGGTCGAGCGCACGCAAGAACTCCTGGCCGACCTGCTGACCATGATGGATGACGGCAGCGTGCCGGAGACCTTCATCATTCTGGATTCGCCCCTGGCCATCGAAGCCTGCGAGGTGTTTCAGAAGAATGGCTGGAACCGCAGCAGCCGGCGCAATCCGTTCGAAAACGTACGTGCATCGGCGCGACTCAAGTTCATGAGCAAGGTGGCCGACAGCAAGGGGATCGAGCGTTTGCGCGGCTGGCACATCATCATGGCCGGCAGCGGCATGTGCGACGCGGGCCGCATCCGCCGTCACTTGAAGCGGCTGTTATGGCGCCGCGAAACCACGGTATTGCTGGCGGGCTTTCAGGCGGTGGGCACGCTGGGACGCCTGCTGCGGGACGGCGCCAGCCGAGTCCGCATCCAGGGTGAGGAAATCAACGTCAAGGCACGCATTCGCGCCCTCGACGTCTACTCGGGCCATGCCGATGCCACGGGCCTCATCGCGTGGGCGCAGGCGCGCCGACCCGTGGCCGGAAACGTGTTTCTCGCCCATGGCGAACCAGACGCGCTGCAGGGCCTGCGCGAACGGTTGACCACCGTCGGCTTCGCGGCGGACGCCATCACGATTCCGGTCATTGACGCGAGCTACGCTCTGCGCAAGTCGGCCGTCGTTGCCATCCCGCCCCACAGCACCCGAATCGCTCCGGCTGCGGCCGCAGCACTCGATTGGCACAATGATCGCGCGCGCTTTCTGCTGCATCTCGACGAAATGCTGGAGCAGGCACCCGACGCCGCAACGCGGCGCACGCTGTTGACGCGATTGACCGGCGCGCTTGCCACCAGCGCCTAGCGGGCACGCCCGACCCCATGCCCGCTCTCCGCCTTTCCCGTCCCATGCTTGCAGTCCTCGCGGTGGGTGCCGTTGCCGCTGTGGCGCTTGCCTACTTCGGCTGGCGTGCCCCGGCAGTGGACATCGTCCGGGTCGAAAGCACGCGCCTCACGCAGTCAGTCGTGGTCAGCGGACGCGTTCTCGCGCCAGCCAAATCCGACATCGGCGCTACCATCACCGGCCGGGTGCAACGTGTCGCCGTCGACGAAGGTGCGCATGTCAGTGCCGGTGCGCTGCTGATCGAACTCGAACAGCCCGAACTCGCGGCTGCGCTCGCGCAGGCGCGTGCCACCGAGGCAGCCGCGCAGACGCGGATCCAGCAATGGCGCGACGTCGGGGCACCCAACGCGCAACAGCTGCAGGCCCAGGCCGAAGCCAACTACCGCGTCGCCGAACGCGACGCCGGACGCCAGGAACAATTGTTCAAGCAGGGCTTCATCGGCGAAGCGCGCGTCGACGAGTCGCGGCGCGCCGTCGCCGTGTCCAGAAGCCAGCTCGAAGCGGCGAAGTCCACCGCGATCGGCAACAGCGCCACGGGTGCTGAGCGCCGCCTGCTCGAGGACCAGTTGATGCAGGCGCGCGCTGCCCGCGATGCCGCCGCGGCCAAACTCGCGCAGACGACCATTCTGGCGCCCGCCGGGGGCACCGTCCTCGACCGGACGGTGGAACCTGGCGACATCGTGCAGCCGGGCAAGCGGCTGATGGTGCTTGCCCAGGACGGGCCTACGCGGCTGACGGCGCTGATCGACGAAAAAAATCTGGCGTCGGTACGGGTCGGGCAGTCCGCCTTCGCCGCAGCGGATGCCTTTCCCGGCCAACGTTTTGCCGCCACGCTCGACTACCTGTCGCCGGGGATCGACGCCCAGCGCGGCACGGTCGAGGCCAAATTCGGCGTGGCCGCCCCACCGAGTTTCCTGCGTTCGGACATGACGGTTTCAATCGATATCGGCGTCGCCGACAAGGACAACGCCGCCGTGGTTCCCACCGGGGCCGTGCGCGATGCGGCCTTGCCCGAGCCCTGGTTGCTGGTGCTGCGCAATGGTCGCGCCGAACGCGTCGCCGTACGCCTCGGCGTGCGCTCCACCGCGCGTACCGAAATCCTGAGCGGCGCGGGGCCTAGCGATGAAATCATCGTCACGCCGGGGATCGAGCCGGGCCAGCGCGTGCGCGCGCGCTGACCACGGACATCGTCACGATGCCTTTCGAATGGGTCGTAGCGTTGCGCTTTTTGCGCGAAGGACGCTTTCAAACCGCGCTGATCGTCAGCGGGGTGGCGGCCGGTGTCGCGGTATTCATCTTCATCACCGCACTCGTCAACGGCCTGCAGGCCAACACGATCCGTCGCACACTCGGGACGCAGGCGCATATCGTGGTGCGCCCCGTTGAAGAGATTGCACAAGCTCAACGTGCCGTTCCTCCCGGCACCGCGTCCATACCCAAGATCGAGGCTCGCGCGCAACGGCTGCGCTCGATCGATCAGTGGCAGCTGCTGGAGCAGGATCTCGTTCGCACCCCGGGCGTGGTCGACGTTTCGCCGATGGCGACCGGGCCGGGATTTGCCGTTCGCGGCGACGCCAGCAAGGCGGTCGCCATCATCGGCGTCGACCCCGTTCGCTACAACCGCATCGTCGCCATCGGCGAGAAATTGGTCGGCGGCGAATTCCGTGTGCAGCCTGGCGAAGCCGTGCTCGGCCGCGAGCTTGCCTCCGATCTGGGCATCGGCGTCGGCGACCGGGTTCGTCTCATCACGACCGAAAACGAGGTGGTGACCGGGGACACGTTGACTGTTACCGGCATCGTCGATCTCGGTGTCCGCGACCTCAATCGCCGCACGGTCTACGTGGGCTTGCGCACCGCCCAGAGCCTGCTGTCCCTGCCGGGCGGCGTTTCGCAGCTCGATCTCACGGTCACCGACCTGTTCGACGCCGAACGCATCGCGGCGGCGCTGGCGGCCACGACGGGCCTCACCGTCGATTCGTGGATGAAAACCAATGCGCAACTGCTGGCAGCGATCAACGCCCAAACGATCACCACGCGGATGATCCGGTTGTTTGTCGTCGTGATCGTCGTGCTGGGTATCGCCAGCGTCCTGGTGGTGTCGGTCGTGCAGAAGCGCCGCGAGATCGGCATTCTGCGCGCGATGGGGGCACCCCGCGCCCGGATCCGGCGCGTGTTCCTGCTACAAGGCGCGATGGTCGCGCTGACTGGATCGATCATCGGCTGTGCGCTTGCCGCTACGATGATCGTGGTCTTCCTCAAATTGGCGCGCAATGCCGATGGCACGCCACTCTTCGAACTCGCCATCTCGCCCGAGTTGTTCGTGATCGCCACGGTCGGGGCCATCGTGTGCGGCGTCCTGGCGGCCGTCGCGCCAGCGCAACGTGCCGCAGCACTCGATCCCGCGCAGGCAATCCGGATGTAGCGATGACGTCGCCACTGATCGAACTTGCCGGCATCCGCAAAAGCTATGGCACCGGAACCGAGGTCGAGGTCGAGGTGCTGCACGGCATCGACCTCGTGCTACGTGCCGGCGAGTTCGCCGCATTGATCGGGCCGTCGGGTTCGGGCAAGTCCACGCTGCTCAACCTGATCGGTCTGCTGGAGCCGCCGACCGCCGGGTCCTACCGTCTCGCGGGCCAGGAAACGTCCGCCCTGGCGGATGATGCCATCACTGCACTGCGCGGACATACGATCGGCTTCGTCTTCCAGTTCCACCATTTGCTGCCGGCGTTCACCGCCACCGAAAACGTCCTGTTGCCGCGACTCATCGCGGCGGGACCCGTGACGGCCCAGCAGCGCGAAGGTGCCCGTGATCTGTTGCGGGATGTCGGTCTTGGGGACCGGCTCGACTATCTTCCGCGCAAGCTTTCCGGTGGCCAGCAGCAGCGCGTGGCCATTGCGCGGTCCTTGGCACTGGGGTCGCCGCTGGTCCTGGCCGACGAGCCTACGGGCAACCTCGATACCCACTCGGCGGACAGCATCTTTGCGCTGATGCGACGGTTCAACCGCGAACGTGGCACGGCTTTCCTGATCGTGACGCACGATCCGCGACTGGCGCAACGCTGTGATCGGATCATTGAACTGGTCGACGGACGCATCGCCAGCGATCGTATGCATGAAGCGTCATTGGCCACGACAACGTAGTTCGGTCCGGCCATCGGGACGTGCGTTGGTGCGGCAGGTTGACCTCGATCAACCCCCTTCCCGCCAAAACCTGCCATGATGACCGTGAAGGAGGCACCGTCATGAGCATTCACCTAACGCTGGCCCAACGCGCAATCATCGAAGCCGAACTGGAGCAGCGGCAAATCGACCTCGAAAAGCAGATCGCCGGCGAGCTTGGTGGTGTCTCGCGCGTCGAACACGCGCGTGACGTCTTGCTGCAGGACGACGACGATGCCCCCGCCCGCGATGCCGATCGTGAGGTCGATCTGGCTCGCAGTGACCAGGACATCGAGGAATTGCGTACAGTCAAGGATGCCCTGACGCGACTGCGTACGTCCATATTCGGCATCTGCAGGGATTGCGGTGCCGAGATTCCGTTCGACCGGTTGCAGCACAGCCCTCAGGTGCTGCGTTGCATCGCCTGCCAATCGGCCCTCGAAGCAAGACAGGGGGGCGGACCGCACGCCACGATCTGAGCTTCAGCGCGGACTCTCACCGGGGCCCGATTTTGCACTTCACCCATTCTTGGCAGGATAGTCCCGATGACCACGCAACACGCCGTTGTCCGCATTGACCATTAAAGTGCGGGAATATTGCCATTCGACGCCGAACACGTGCACCCGCAAAAAATCAAGGCGCAAATGCAGGGCGGCGCCCGCAGCTAAGCGGGTCCGCCTGTAAAGAGGGCGTTCAGCGCCTGGCCCGATGCAGCCTCGCTGAAGCCCTCGAAACTGCCCTCCTCCGCAATACGCCTGGTAGCCCGAATGAATCCGCCCCATGCGGACCGCGCCAGCGCGCCGCCCACGCTGACACGACGCACGCCCAGCGCGGCAGCGTCCTGCAGTGACATCACACCCGCCGTGCCGATCAGCAGGTTGAAAGGCTTCGGCGCCACGGCCGCGACGACGGCGGCGATGTCCTCGCGCGAACGCAATCCCGGCGCATAGAGGCAGTCCGCACCAGCGTTCGCGTAGGCCTTCAGGCGCGCGCAGGTTTCCGCCAGGTCGGGGCGGCCGACCAGAAAGCACTCCGCGCGCCCCACCAGCAGCGTGTCGCCGCCCGCCGCATCGATCGCGCGCCGGGCCGCGCGCATGCGCTCCACGGCGACATTGACATCGAAGAGCGGTGTCGCCGCATCACCGGTGGAGTCCTCGATCGACAATCCGGCAACACCCGCGCGCACCGCCAGTGTCACGCTCTGCGCGACCTCGGCTGCATCGCGGCCGAAGCCGCTTTCGAAATCCGCATTCACCGGCACATCGGTGGCCGCGACGATGTCCTGCAGATGGGCCAGTACCAGGTCGCGCGTCACCGCGTTGTCCGCATGCCCGCGCGACCACGCGAAGCCCGAGCTGGTGGTGGCCAACGCCTTGAATCCCGCGTGCTGCAGATACAGCGCGCTGCCGACGTCCCACGGGTTCGGAATGACGAAGCAGCCCGTGGTATGCAGCTGGTGGAAAACGCGACGCTTGTCGGCGATGGTGGGACGGGTGGCGGTCATGACTGGAGTGGGATCGATGGCAATGCAGCCAGTATGCAGCAAGGTCGTCCAAACGCCTGATCGCACGGGACATCCCCCGGTGGGCTGGTGGAATAGGCCACCGCTTCGACGTGTTAAGGACTAAGTGGCGCGTACCGGGAGTATGGTAGGCGGACCGCCATGCGGTGACGCGTTCGCTGCGGGCAGACGATATCTATCTCAATGGGAGCTGAAAATGAACAAAATGCTGCTGAAATCCAGATGGGGTACCGCGCTGGCGATGACGAGCTTGGTTGCGATCATCGCCGGTTGTGCCTCGATGCGCCCGATGATGGGGGGTCAAACAATTGCCCTCTCGGGCACCAACCAGGTGCCACCTGTGACTACGCCGGCGTCAGGCAGCGCGACCGTCACCATCAAGGACGATCGGTCGGTCACGGCGTCGGTTACCGTCACCGGCATGACGGCAACCGCTTCGCACATTCACGAAGCCGCGGCCGGCGCCAACGGTCCGGTGATCGTGCCTTTCACCAAGACGGGCGACAACACGTTCGCTTCAGCGGCTGGCGCCAAGCTAACCGAGGCGCAGTACGCCAGCTACAAGGCCGGTAATTTGTACGTCAATGTGCACAGCGCCAAGAATCCCGGCGGCGAAGTTCGCGGTCAGCTGAAAGGCAACTGACCGGCGTCGCGCTCGTCAGCGCGGCAGTGATCGGGCCAGCGAGGCGGCAAACGCCTCGCTGCATCGCCAGGATCCAGTGGTGTCGTCGAAGTCACGGCACCATCGTCTTGATGGGTTCCTGTTGAGTCGCCGCATGGCGAGCCCTGAATGCGCCCGGCGACGTGGCGGCAACGCGCTTGAAGAACTTGACGAAGTTGGTCGACTCGTCGAAACCGAGATCGTCGGCGATAACCTGCACCGAAAGGTCGGTATGCACCAGCAACCGCTTGGCTTCGAGCGCAATACGTTGCATCAGCATCGTCTTGGCCGACATGCCGGCGACTTCCTGCGCGGCGCGGGTCAGCGTCTTTGCCGTGCAGCCGAGCAGCGCCGCATAGTGCCGCACGTGGTGGTGCCGCCGTAAGTCCCGTTCCATTGCGTGCCGCAACGCATGCACGCGCTGCACGCTGGCCGACGTGGCCACGCTGCCGG
>Ga0105046_10004841_pt1 | contig 21392 bp, 19 predicted proteins | sample MAT03_FD_78385 | JGI IMG/M metagenome (GOLD analysis project Ga0105046, IMG submission 78385) | Freshwater microbial communities from Lake Fryxell liftoff mats and glacier meltwater in Antarctica - MAT-03 (megahit assembly) | ecosystem: Environmental > Aquatic > Freshwater > Ice > Liftoff...
AGTCCTCCACGGTGATGGAGTCCTCCAAGAAATTTTCTTGATAATAATCGATCCGAGCAAAGAGTCTACCGAATTCCACAATTTTTCTGGTGCACGTTGTAAAGCCTTTATTTTCCCGCGGCCGGGCTGTGCCAGACGCCGATGGTCGGCGAAAAAAGGATCTGGTGGAACCGCGCGACCCAGAGCGACTGCAACGACGATCAGGGCTATACGGACGGTTGGGACAACGACACGATCATCCGAACGGACTTGATCAGCATCCGGGATTCGAAGACTTCGATTTGCGGAACGAATGCGGGTTCGTCGCACCCGAATACTTACGGCATCGCCTTCGGCGACGGTTCGGTCCGCGCGTGCCGCTTCGGAATCAGCCCCGATCGGGCCGCGGCGAGCGATTGAGCCGTGGGGGATCGCAGCGACTCCCGGTCGCTCATCCTTCGTACCACTTCAGCAGCACCCATTCGAGCAACCAACCGAGCAAGTTCAAACTGGTATCGCGGTCGTCGCGGCCGGGGTCGAACTCGCTGATCGACACGCCGATGACATTCTCCGCGTCCCAGGCCGCGGCGAGCACGCGCAACACCGCGAGCGGGTGCAAGCCGAAAGGCAAAGTCTGATGCACCGCCGGCAAATGGGCCGGGTCGAAGACGTCGGCGTCGATGTCGATCCAAACGCGTTTCGCTTTGTGGACGCGCGCGACGATGTCGTTCGTGACCCGCTCCGGGTCGGTGGCCACATCGACGGCCGAGAAGGTTTTGGCGAACGTCGCCCCCACCTCCTTCGGATGGAGGAACAGATCGCGGTTGCCGACGTTCACGATTTGCGGCAGGGTCTCGTCGCTGTGGAGCAGGAAGTTGCCGCAGGCGGGGTTCGGCATCACGTCGTGGAGTTGGTAGATATCGAGGTGCGCATCGAGCTGGACGACGAGCGTGTTCCCGGCCTGCTCGCCGCCGAGTTCTTCATAGACCGGCAGCACCGATAGGTGATTCCCCCCGAGCCAGATCACGCGGTCCCCGGCTTTGATGGCCTGCTTCACCGCTTGCCGGCCGGTGTGCTTCCACGAGTTCAAGGCTTTGGTGGTCGTGAAGGTGATGTCTTTGACTTTGACGAGCCGCTGATACACGTCGGGCCGGATGGGCCGTTGTTCGCGGGCGTTGTCGTCGAACATCTCGCGCAGGGCGTCACCGAGCAATTCCGCGCCGGCGCCCGTGCCGGTGCCGCCGAAGAGGTCGAAGGGGAACACGATGACCGACGTGTGCGGTTTTTGTTTCGAGTGGGGCATGATTCGTCCTTCGTTCGCCGGTGCGGCTTGTGTAGGATGACGGAACGATTGCGACTTCTCCACTGCGAAAACCCGAATTCACCATGAATCCGCCGCTATTCCGAATCACTCCCGGCGGCTGTTACCTCGCCAGCAGCGCGACCGTCACGGGCGATGTCCGCATGGCCGCCGGCGTCAACATCTGGTTCGGGGCCGTGCTCCGCGGCGATGTCGCCCCCATCACCATCGGCGAGAATTCGAACATCCAAGACGGCGCCATCGTGCATTGCGACTTCGACATCCCGCTGATTATCGAAGGGGACGTCGTCGTCGGACATGCGGCGGTGGTCCACGGCAAACGCGTCGGCGCGCGGGTGCTCGTCGGCATCGGCGCCCGACTGCTGACGGAGTCGGATATCGGCGAAGATAGCATCATCGCGGCCGGGAGCGTGGTGCCACCGGGGATGTTCGTACCGCCCCGGAGCTTGGTCATGGGCATCCCCGGCAAAGTCGTCCGGCAAGTGAAGCCGGAAGAAATCGAGCGGACCCGGGCGACCAACGAACGCTACCGGATGCTCGCCCGCCGGTATGCCGCCGGGGAGTTCGCGTGAACGGGTCTTCGCGCCGATCCGATATCGATGCCAAGCAGGCGATTCTCAGCCGGGTGATCGCCGAGTTGAACTGCGAAGCGGCCGTGCTGCTGATGCCGGCCCACGTGGCGTGGTTCACCGGTGGTATGAACGTCCGCGGCCTGATTGCCGACGGCGAACGCCCCGGCATCTACACCAACGGCCGGCAGCGTTGGCTCCTCTGCGGCAACACGGACACGCAGCGCTTGTTCGACGAAGAACTCGACGGCCTCGGTTTCATGCTGAAGGAGTGGCCTTGGCCGAGCGGCCGGGCGACGCTACTGGGCGAATTGGTCGTGGGGAAGAAAGTCGCCACCGACCGCCCCTTCCCCACGATGCCGCTGGTGAATGAAAAGCTCCGCCCGGAACTCCGCCCGCTGATGCCGTCGGACATCGCCCACCTCCGCGACCTCGGTCACTTGGTGTCGCACGCTTTAGAAGCGACCGCGCGGAATACCGAACGGGGCGAATCGGAGCAGGATGTGGCGGGGGCACTCGCCCACCGGATCTTCCATAAGGGGGCCGAGGCCCATGCGGTCACCGTGACGGCGGAAGGCCGGGGCCGCCGATTTCGCCGGGCCGGTTACACCGCAGTCGAAGTCGAGACGACGTGCAACCTCCAAGTGACGGCCGGCCGCGATGGCTTGTTCGTCACGGCGAGTCGCACCATTTGCTTCGGGGCGCCGACGGCCGAGTTCCGGGCGGAGTTCGACACCGCCTGCAACGTCGCGGCCATCGGCCGGTTGACGAGCACCCCCGGCGGAACCATGGCCACGGCCGTCGATACGGCCAGCGGACTCTTGCGGAACACCCCGTTCGAGCACGAATGGCGGCTCAGCCCGGCCGGGTACGGCACCGGCTGGTTCCAAGCGGATGAACTCCGCAAAGCCGGGATCGACGAGAAATTCGGGCTGAATCAGGCTATTGTCTGGCAGCCGCGTATCGGATCCGCGAGCGTCGTCGATACTGTTCTGGTCGGTGAGGGGGCTTGCGAAGCGATCACGCCGACCGAACAATGGCCCTACAAACGCATCACGCTCGGCGGCTCGACCTACGACATCCCGGATTTGCTGGTGGTGTGAACGGCAAGGGTTCGGCGACTCGCCTCGCCGCGTCGGCGACTCGTCACTATCATGCATCTAGTTTGGCACCACCCACCCTCGAGACCCCGTTCGCACCATGTCGACCGCTAAGCTCGCACTCGAAGATGGCACCGTATTCACCGGCCGCGCGTTCGGCGCCGCGGGCGAAAAACTCGGCGAAGTCGTGTTCAACACGTCCCTCACCGGCTACCAAGAAATCCTCAGCGACCCCAGCTACAAAGGGCAAATCGTCGCGATGACCTACCCGATGATCGGGAACTACGGTACCACGGCGGCCGATGAAGAATCGCACGGCGTTCAAGCCGAGGGGTTCATCGTGCGCGAACTCACGCGGGTGCCGAGCAACTTCCGCAGCCACCGCAGCCTCGATACTTACTTGAAGGCGAGCAACGTCACCGGCATCGAAGGGATCGATACGCGGGCGCTCGTCCGGCACCTGCGCACGCGCGGGGCGATGGCCGGGATCTTGTCGAGCGTCGAACTCGACGACTCGAAGCTCGTGGCCAAGGCGAAGGCCCACGGTAGCATGGCGGGCAAGGACTACGTGAAGGAAGTCGTCCCCGAGAACGCCTTCGCGTGGGATCGCGGCTTCGACAGCTTGGCGAAGCACGTCCTGCCAACGCGTCCGATTCTCAAACACGTCGTCGCCATCGACTACGGCATGAAATGGAACATCTTGCGCTGCCTCGTGCAGGTCGGCTGCAAGGTCACGGTGGTGCCGGGCACCTGGAACGCCGAGCGCGTGCTGGCGTACAAGCCGGACGGCATCTTCCTCAGCAACGGCCCCGGCGACCCGGCGGCACTCGGCTACGCCGTCGATACCGTGAAGGGGTTGCTCGGTCAGAAGCCGATCTTCGGCATCTGCTTGGGGCACCAACTCATCGGCCAAGCGCTCGGCGGTAGCACCTTCAAATTGAAGTTCGGCCACCGCGGTGCGAACCAACCGGTGTTCAACGAATTGAACAAGACGGTCGAAATCACCACGCAGAACCACGGTTTCGCTGTCGATCCGGCCAGTTTGGGCGACGCGGTCGAAGTGACCCACAAGAACCTGAACGACGGCACCTGCGAAGGCCTGCGCCACCGGGAGCTACCGGTGTTCAGCGTGCAGTACCATCCGGAAGCCGCCGCCGGGCCGCACGATAGCAGCTACCTATTCGAGCAGTTCCGCACGATGCTCGGTTGAACGGACTCCGGAGACAAAACCATGCCGCGCGCGATCGCGATTCTATTGCTCGGCTGTTCGGCTGTGGGCGCCGCCGAACCGAAGGCCGAAATCGGCGAGGTGAAGTTCACCCAAGCCGACAAAGCGAACAAGGTCCCGGAACTGTACCGGATGGACGACCGGACGTTCGCGTACGAATTGAAGCCGAAGTACAGCCTGCCGAATGCGGAGGTCGATGTCTTCAGCCTGACATTTCCCTCGGCGGTGAAGACCGCCAGCGCCGCGAACAACACCGTGTACGCCGAGTATTACCAGCCCCGCAAAGCCGGGAAACACCCGGCCGTGATCGTGCTCGACATCCTCGACGGCGCCCAAGTCGTCAGTCGGGCCGAGGCGCTCTGGCTCGCCCAGCACGACATCCCGGCGCTCGTCGTCTTCATGGCCTATTACGGGCCGCGCCGCGAACCCGGTTCCAAAGAGCGGCTCCTCTCCACCGACATCGAAAAGTCGGTAGCGAACGTTCGGCAGACCGTCCTCGACTGCCGGCTCGCCACGGCATGGCTCGAATCCCGCCCCGAAGTCGACGCCTTGAAACTCGGTGTGCTCGGTACCAGCCTCGGCAGTTTCGTCGGGGGCGTCTTCGGCGGCGTCGAACCCAAAATCAAATCGGTCAACCTCCTCCTCGGCGGCGGCGACCTCGTCGAGTCGTTCTCCGGCCACCCGATCGCTTTGGCGGTGTTGCCGATCCTCAGACTCGCCGGAGTCACGACGCCGAAGTTGAAGAAGTTGATCGACCCCGTCGACCCGATCACCTACGCCGGGCAGTTGAAGAACAAGAAACTGTTGTTGATCGCCGCGAGCAACGACGACGTCGTGCCCCCGGTCGCGACGAAGAAACTCTGGGAAGCCACCGGGAAACCCGAGATGATCTGGGTCGAAGCGACGCACGTCGGCTCGGCGTTGTACTTGTTCCAAATGATGCGGGCCGTCATCAAGAATGTGAAAGAGTGATGACCGAGTACGTCTGCTTGACGCTGCTGGCCGAACCGGGCGAAGCCGAAGCGTCCTTCAAAAGCCGCCTCACGGGGCTATGGTCGGTGATGCTCAAAACCGTTCCGTTGGAATACGAGAAAGTCTATTCCGAGGCGGTGCAATTCGAGCGCGAAGCCGGTCTAGTCGCCCGCCGCTACATGATCGACCCCAAGGTTCTCGACATCCTTTTGCCGCTGTTGGCGAGCCGAATGATCGCCCATTTGCCGGTCGAGGCCGACGACCTGTACAGCAAGGCCGAAGCCTCGTCGAACGAATGGTTCCAATTGGAGCATTGACCGGTAAAAGAGCATCAAGCCAAGCCGGCGCCCAGATCGCGGAGTCGGTTGCGGAGGTACTTCGCCCGCTCGGCATTGCGGTCTTCGCCGTCGAGGTGCTTGCCCGCGAGCTTCTGCAAGTGGGCCGATTGCGTGTGGATGAAGAGTTGGTTCAGCGTCGTCGGCGGCAAGTCGTCGAGCAGCCCCAGGTGGATGCCGAGGCGGACGGCGCTCAGCAGTTCCATCGTCTCCTCGGCGGTGATCATGGTGGCGCTACCCAAGGTGCCGATGGCCCGGGCGACGCGGTCGTGCTCGGCTTGGCGGCGCTCCTTCAACAGCACGCTGCGGGCTTGGCGCTCGTACTGGAGGATCATCGCGATCACTTCGCGGATCTCGGCGAGCAGGCGCGGCTCCGATTTGCCGAGCGTCACTTGGTTGCTGATTTGGTACAAGTCCCCGCTCGCCCGGGTGCCTTCGCCGTAAAGCCCCCGCACGACGAGGTTGATCTTCTGCAGAGCCTTGAAGACTTTCTCGATCTGCTTGGTGATGCCCAGCGCCGGGAGGTGGAGCATGACGCTGGCGCGCATGCCGGTGCCGACGTTGGTGGGGCAGGCCGTGAGGAAGCCGAAGCGCTCGTGGAAAGCGTACGGCAGGCGGGCTTCGAGGTTGTCGTCGACGGCGTTGATCTGCTCCCAGGTTTCTTCGAGCGACATCCCCGAGCGCATCACTTGGATACGCAGGTGATCCTCTTCGTTCACCATGACGCTCACCGACTCGCGGGTGTCGAAGGCGACGCCGCGCGGGCCTTCGAGGGCGTTGGCGAGTTCCCGGCTGATGAGCTGCCGCTCCACGAGAAAGAGCCGGTCGAGCGGCATGAGCCCCATGACGCTGAGGTATTCGAGCCTCGGGGCGATATCCGACTTGGCCACGGCCTCGCGGACGCGCTGTTCGATCTCGGCCTTTTGGTGGTTATTCGCGCGCGTCGTGAACGGGATGTCGGAGAGGTTGCGGGCCAAGCGGATGCGCGTGGATACGACGACATCGGACTCCGGGCCGGTGCCGCGCAGCCACTCGCCGAGGTTCGGCAGCAGGCTATCGAGGTTCATCCGGGCCTTCTTTCTGTCGGAGGCGGTCCCGCAGGACCGCGGCGTCTTCGTAGCGTTCGGCCGCGATCGCGGCTTCCAACTCGGCCTTCAATTTCGACAAGCCCATTGTAGCCCGTTTGCGGCTCGGCACCTTGCCGCAATGGTCGGTCGCCCGGTGGACGCGCTCGAGCAGCGTCGCCAGCGGCCCTGCGAATTCATCGTAGTCGGCGGCGCAGCCGAGTCGCCCTTCTTCGCGGAATGCGGAGTACTTCAACCCGCAGTTGGAGCAAGTCAACGATCCCGGCGCGGCCGCGTCGGCGCCGTCGCTTTGGCCCATCACGAGTTGGACGAGGCCGTGGAGGTCGATGTGCGAACCGGGTTGATCCGGGATGATCTTCTTGGCGCGGGCGCAGGCTTCGCACAGGTGCGTTTCGCGCTTCTGCTGGTGCAGAATATCGGTGAGGTGGATCGTCGCGGGTTGGCCGCAGAACTTGCACGGGTTCATGGTCGGTCGTCCGGTTCAAAGCTCTTCCAGTTGGCGGATGCGGTCGCGCAATTTCGCGGCCGCTTCGTAAGCTTCGTCGCTCACGGCTTCTTGCAGCTTCCGCCGGAGTTGTACCAGTTCGGTCTGCTCCGGTGGCCGCACCGCCCCGCGCCGCGGTTTCTTGCCGTTGTGCCGGGTGTCGCCGTGGATGCTTTCGAGCAGCGGCACCAGCTCCGCACCGAAATGGTCGTAATCGTGAGCGCAACCGAGCCGGCCGGAGTTGCGGAACTCCACGAACTTGATGCCGCACTCGCCGCACTGCTTGCCGCTCGGATCCTCGCTCATGTCGGCCATCGACCCCGCGGATTTCTTCGACGGACCGTTCGGGTCGAGGTACTTCTTGGCGCACTCTTCGCAAAAATGGAACTCTTCGTATTGATCCTGCGGCAGCACATCCGTGATGTGGAGGGTCGCCGGTTTGGTACAGCGTTGGCACTTCATGGCGGCGGGGCTCCCGTGGCGGCAGTACCATCATAGCAGCGCCGGCGGGCGTGAGGAATGCGGAGTATCCCGAGAAAAGACTTCCTTGACGAGTGGTTGTGGCGTCTGGCACAATCTGGCTAGCCGGTTTCGGGAACTCTGCCGAAACGCGGAGCGTAGAATATCGTAGAAGAATGCCGATCCGGAATCATCGCAGGGCTATAACCATGTCTCGGTACTTCTGTTTCGCGATCCTCGCCACCTTGGCGATTACCGCACCGCCTGCGGTCGCCCAAGATTTGCCGCCGCAAAGCCCGTTCGAATTGGCCCGCGCCCTGCGGGATAACGACGAGCCCGAACTCGCCATCGACTACCTCGACGACTTGGCCAAGACCTTGCCCCCGCAGTGGCAAATGGAATTGCCCATCGAGCGGGCCAAGACGCGGATCAAACTCGCCGCCCCGGAAACCGACGAGGTGAAGCGCGACCTACTCGTGAACGAGGCGAAGGCCGAACTCGATCAATTCTTGAAGGCGCACGCTAGCCACCCCCGCGCCGCCGAAGCGGCGATGTCGCTGGCGAACGTGGCTTCGCTGCAAGGGAAGACGCAACTGAGCCGCGCCGGCCGCGTGCCCGATACCGCCGGCCAGAAGGCGCTGGCCGCGCTCGCCCGCCCGTTTTTCATCGATGCATCCGCGAAGTTTTTGCTCGCCGCCGCCGCGCTCGACAAGAATTTGCAAACGGCCGATTCGCCGAACCTGAAGCGGGATCGCACCCGAGAACTCTACCAGACGATCCTCGACCAAGGCATCAACCGCTACTACTTGGGCGAATCGTACATCGCGGCCGAAGGCACGGTCGATGTCACGGCCCGTGCCGATGCATACAAGAGTGCCCAAGTCATTTTCACGAAGCTCGGCGACCGCGATCTCAACCACCCGACCTGTTGGATCGCCAAGGCTTGGGCCGGGGAATGCTACTACCCACTCAGCGAAGCGCCGAAAGCCGACACCGCATTCGCCAAGATCAAAACCGACGCGGCCAAAATCCCCGGCGGCGCGGGCGTCGCCGGTGTCCGGCAGGCGCGGTTCTTCGAGATCCGCGATAAATGGATCCAAGCCGGGAAAACGAATACGGCCCCGGCGTACTTAAAGGTGCGACTGCAGTGCGAGTCGTGGCTGACCGACTACCGCAACTTCCGCGTCACCAACGAAACCTACGCCATCACCTACTACGCCGCGACAACGAAGTACGACGAAGCCGTCTTGAGCGTAAAGAAAGACCCCAAGACCATGAAGGTCGAGGTCAACTTGAACTCGATCCCGCTGTTGAAGGACGCCGACAAAGATTTCCGCCGCCTCGCCGACACCGAAAACGAATACACCACACGCGCCGCCAAGATGCGCCCTCTGGTCATCCGCCTGCTGGTCGGCAACGCCGACAAGCCGCCAGACCAGCTTCTGACCTTCGACGAGGTCCACCTGTCGTCGCTCGTGCAACTCGACAAATTTCAACAGTTGACGCGGGACGACAAGGCCACCCCCGAGCAAAAGAAGGCGCAACTCGACCGCGTGATCGCCTTCCTCGAGCGGGAGAAACAACTCCCCGTGCCGAAGGAATCGATCCGCGATTCGCTGAACAGCCAAGTCATGTTGGTGTACACGTACCGCATCGCCGATGAGCCGTACCGCGCGGCCGTACTCGGCGAATCCATGGCTCGCGCCGGCAAAGGGCCCACCGCCGCCAAGGCCGGGCTGAACGCCGTGCTGGCGTATTTGGAATCGGCCGAGAAACTCGACACGGCGGATACGGTCAACCGCCAAGCCGACTTGGCGAAGGCCATGGCCATGGCGATGTACCTCGATCAGACCATCCCGGACGACGCCGGGACCGACGAAGTCCGCTTCATCGGCGCCCGGTTGCTGGTTCAAAACTCGAAATACATCGAAGCCTTCAACCTGATGAATCGCATCACGACCCGCTATCAAAACCTGGCGCGCGCCCGGCTCCTGCAAGGGGGCATCGCCTACGATCTCCTCCGCCCCCGAGGGCCGGAAGCGAACCCGGTGAAATTCGCGCTGCCGCTCGACGCCCAGAAACCGGCCCTTTTCAAAACCGCCGTCAAAGACTTGGCGAACGTGCCCGTGGCCAACCCGGCATCGCCCGCCGCTGCCGCCGGCGACTATTGCCGCTTGCAAATCCAACTCGCCCAACTTTACATGGCGAGCGGGAAAGACGGCTACCCGACGGCCGAGAAGATCGCGATCGATGTGATCGCACTGATCCCGACGTTGGTTAACTTGTCGCCGGCGGAGAAGCAATCGCTGCCGATGCAGGCCGCGATGGTTCGCATCAACGCCGTATACGGGCAAGGGATGCTGCTGCACCAAGACAAACAATACAAGCAATCGGCGGAGCGCTACGCCGGGATGCTGGCCGAGATGGAGAAAGCCGGCCCGGCCATCAAAGCTGCGGGCCTGCTGCCGGACGTGCTCCCGATGGCCCAAAAACTCGACGCCCAGCGGATCGGCCAGATCGTGGTGCCCGCGCTCAACAGCCGCGTCGGGGAAGGGCAGCTCGAAGAAGCCGGCAAACTGCTCGACATGCTCACGAAGTTCGGCGGCGACCAGAATCAAACCGTCAACGCGGTCTTCCAAGTGGTCATGGCGACGAAGCCGCAGATCGACCAACTGAATAAAGACGGTAAAGCCGACGACGCCAAGAAAGTGTCGGCGAACCTCGCGCTGCTCGCCGCCCGAATCAGCGGGCCCGACGCGAAGCTCAGCCCGGTTCAACTGCTCGACCTCGGCAAGATCTTCAAAGAGCTCGGCGAATACGACAAAAGCATCGCCATGCTCGGCCGCATCCCGGTATTGTCGAACCCGGCCTTCCTGACGGCCGAACCGCCGCAGCCGCCGGCGTCCGACCCGGGCGACGCCGCGCCGGTCAAGAAAGCCAAAGACGACGCGGTCGCCGCGTGGGTCGCCGACAAGGCGTTGCTGCCGATCTACCGCGTCGGCCAGCTGGAATTGGTGCGGACGTATCGCCTCGGCAACCAATTGCCGAAGGCCGAGGAATTGCTCGGCACGCTGCTCGGCAAAGCCCCGAAGCGCGCTTGGGCGTACAAGTTCCCCGATTTCCGCAAGGAAGAATTCCACTACTTGGAAGCCAAAGCCGCGAGTACCGCCAACCCGGCGGAAGCCCTAAAAATCTGGGTCGAAGCGAAGAAAGGCTGGGAAACATTGGCCGCGGAGTACTACACGACGCTGATCAAGAAATTGCCCGCCGACGCGAAGGAAGAAGATGTGGCCAAACTCCGTCAGCAGAAAGAATTCGTCAAACCGATCTATTTCGATCTGCAGTCCGAATCGATCCGTTGCCTGACCCGCGCGCAGCTTCAAGTCAATGCCGTGGCGAATAAGCCGCTATTCGATAAAGGCATTGCCGGCTTGGCCAAACAGATCGCGGACATCGAAAAGAAAAACGCCGACCTGCACCCCAACGTGAAGGCCAAGTACCAGAAACTTCTCGACGAAGTGCCCCAGTTGAAAGACGCTTACAAAGCCGCCGGCGGCGAATGGACCAATCCGCCCAAGTGACCGACCGGATTCCGCAGTCCCCCAACGCACTCCAACCGGATCTCTCCATGATGTCGCGACGCTTCTTCCCGGCGATGTTCGCCTGCCTCGTCTCCGCGGCTCCGGCGCTCGCCCAAGCCACTGCGGATCGGGTCTATTACCGAGATAAAGCCCAAGACGGCAAAGTCGTGTCGCTCGATGGCGAAGCCAAGGAAACGGTTTCGAACGTCCAAGTGCTGGGCCCGGATAAGAAAATCAAGGGCACGATTTCGGCCGCCGATATGATCCGCATCGACTACGGCACCGTGCCCGGGGTCGAGCGCAATGGCCAACTCGCCGCGATCGCCCAAGAAGGCGGCACCGACGCCCTCAAAGCCGTCGCGGCCTTCCGCGACCTCATGAAGTTCCCCGGCGCTACGGGCAACCCGAAGGCGAAGCGCTATCTCGAATTCCGTGAGCTCGTCTGGAGCGCCAAGATCGTCGACGCCAAAGCCGGGGACGACTTCAAAACCGAAGGGAAACTTTTGGCCAATCGCTTGGTCGCCTTCAGCAAGGCCAATGCAGCCAATTGGGAATCGTGGATCACGGCGCGCTTGGCCGCCCGCTACCTGTGCGAACTCGAGGACGTCCCCGCCGCCGCCGATGCCATGTCGATCCTCGGGAAAAACATGGCGCTCGCCGCCGAGCTGCGCTACGAAGCCAAGCTCGTCGAAGCCGGTTACCTTTTCCGCGCGAACAAACGGCTCGACGCCGAAAGCATCCTGAAAGAACTCGCCGCCGATCAAGCTTTCCCCGCCACCGGTGGCCTGCGCGAACGCCTCGGGATCTTCGAGGAAATCGTGAAAGCGCCGCTGCCGCCGCCGGAGCGCAAAGAAGGTGATCCGCCCGCGACCCCTGAAGAAACCGAGGCTCGCACAGGCCCGGTGAAAGCCGCCGCAGTCAAGATCGAGGCGCTGATCGCCAAGGCGAAAGACCCGACCGCCCGCGGCGCCGGCTACAGCGCCCTCGGCGAAGTCTACCTCCGCCACGGCCTGCTGCGCGACGCCATGTGGGCCTACCTCTGGGTCGACGTCGTCTACAACCAAGATCGCGACGAACAGGTCAAAGCCGTCAACCGCCTCGTGCAAATCTTCGGGGTGCTGAAAGAGAAGGACAAAGGCGAAGGCGAAAAAGACCGCGCCGAGACCTACCGCGAACGCCTGCCCAAGATCCGCGGCTAAAGCAGCCCTTCACAAGCACAGAGCCACGGCGCGACTTCGCGTTGCGGCGGGCGGAGCTCGCGTGCTAGAATTGCCCTTCCGACGGGGTTCCAGTTGCAGGATGCGGCATGAAGTGCGTGGTGACGGGGTGCGCGGGGTTCATCGGCTCCCATCTGGCTGAGCGGTTGCTGAAGGACGGCCACGACGTCGTCGGCGTCGATTGCTTCACCGATTACTACCCGCGCGCCATCAAAGAGTCGAACCTCGGCGGGTTCCGCGATCACCCGCGCTTCCGTTTCCACGAGCGCGACTTGGCGAACGGGGACCTCGCCGGAATCGTCGATGGCGCCGAGTACATTTTCCACCTCGCGGCGATGCCGGGCCTTACCCGCAGTTGGGTCGACTTCGACATCTACACCCGCTGCAACCTCACCGCGACGCACCGGCTGTTGGAATCGTTGAAGGGATTGAAGTCGCTCAAAAAATTCGTTTACGCCAGCACGTCGAGCGTCTACGGCAAGTACGCCAGCGGCGACGAAAGCCTGCCGACGAAGCCGAGTTCGCCTTACGGCATCACGAAGTTGGCCGGGGAGCAACTCGCCCGCGTTTACCTCGATGAATTCGACGTGCCCACCACCGTCTTGCGGTTCTTCAGCGTCTACGGCCCGCGCCAGCGCCCTGAGATGGGCTACCACCTGTTCATAAAGTGGATTCTCGAAGGCACGCCGATCAAGCTCACCGGCGACGGCCTGCAAGTCCGGGGCAACACCTACATCGACGATTGCGTGGACGCCGTGGTCCAGACCGGGTTTAAGGCGATGCCGGGGGAAACTTTCAACCTCGGCGGTGGGGAGATCACGACGATCATCGACGTGATCCGCACCATCGAGCGCCTCGCGGGGAAACCGGCGACCATCGAGCGCCACCCGCCGCGCAAGGGGGATCAACTCGCCACCGGTGCCGATGTGACGAAGCTCTGGCGCCACTTGGGATGGAAGCCGACGACGACTTTGGAAGCGGGACTTTTGAAGCAGATTGAATGGCAGCGGGGTCTGTAATTTCACCCGAGCGGTGGGCGTCAGCCCTCCGAGATTGCAAAGCGCACCGAACCCGAAATCCTCGGAGGCGTCAGCCCTCCGAGATTGCGAAGCGCACCGAACCCGAAATCCTCGGAGGGCTGACGCCCACCGCTCGGGAAAGAATTGGAGCACGGATGCTCGACACCTTAAATCGCAGAATCGTCCAACCGCTCGTCGCCGCGAAGCGGGGTAGCCGGCACCTGCGCCACCTCGCGGAACTGGAACGCTCCCAGTTCGACCCCCCGGAGCAACTCCGCGCACGCCAACTGAGAATGTTGCAGGCTCAACTTCACCACGCCTTCGCCACGGTGCCCTATTACCAACGAACGTGGGCGGCCGCCGGGGTGCATCCGTCCGATCTGAACACCCTCGCGGACTTATCGCACTTCCCGATTCTTCCGAAGTCCGATGTCCGCACCCGCGCCGACGAACTCCATTCGACGGCCTACGGCACCGCGGATGTCCGAATCAAAACCACCAGCGGCAGCACCGGCATCCCGCTGCGGATCATCCTCGACGAAGCCGGGGCGCAGTGGAAAACGGCGTGTACCCTCCGCGCCGATCAATGGTCGGGCTGGCGCCTGGGCCAGCGCGTCGCTAAGGTTTGGGGCAACCCCGAGTACCGCCACTTCGGCCTCCGCGGCCGGTTGACGAACCACTTCGTGGACCGCGCGGTTTACCTCGACACTATCGGCCTGACGTCCGAGCGCATCGGCGAATTCGCCCGCACCCTCCGCCGGCACCGACCGGGGATGATCTTCGGCCACGCCCACTCGCTTTATTTACTCGCCTGCGCGCTGAAGAAATCGAAGATCGACGACATCCGCCCGAACGGGATCGTCAGCACGGCGATGCCGCTGCACGACTGGCAACGCGTTGTCATCGAGGAAGTCTTCGGCGTCCCCGCCACCAACCGCTACGGCTGCGAAGAGGTGAGTCTGATCGCGTGCCAGTGTGAGCGCCACGCCGGGCTGCATGTCGCGGCGGAGTCGGTCTACACCGAAGTGGATGGCAAACCCACCGGCACCGGCAAACTACTCATCACCGACCTCAGCAACGCCGCGATGCCCTTGATCCGCTACGAAATCGGCGATGTGGTCACCCTCTCCGATTCCCTATGCGCCTGCGGGCGCGGATTGCCGGTGATCGACAAAGTCGAAGGGCGTGACGCCGATTTCGTCGTCACTCCCTCGGGCAGTTTGATCTCGGGGATCTCGCTCACCGAGAACTTCGCCCTGCACATCCGCGGCGCGGCCCAGGTGCAGATCATCCAAGAAACGACGACGCATCTGCGCGTGCGGCTGGTCGCGGACGACGCTTTCACCGACGCCAGTCACAGGCAGTTGGCCAAGCTCGTGCTCGACACCTTCGGCCCGACGATGCGCTACGACGTGGAGTTCCTCGACGTGATTCCGCAGGAGCCGAGCGGGAAGTACCGCTTCTGCATCTCGAAGGTGGCGCACGACTTCATGAAGGGGCTCTCCGCGTGAAGACCCCCGCCGTATCGGTCGTCATGGCCGCGAAGAACTATGCGAAGTTCATACCGGAAGCGATCGAGTCGCTGCGGGCGCAGACGTTCGCCGATTGGGAACTCGTCATCGTGGACGACGGCAGCGCCGACGCCACGCCCGACGCCGTGCGGCCCTACCTCGCCGATCCGCGCATCCGATACTTCCGCTCGGATGCGCTGGGTCAATCGCGCGCCAAGAATCTCGGCATCGGTTTCAGCCGCGGGGAGTTCGTCGCTTTCCTCGACGCCGACGACGCTTGGTTCCCGACCAAGCTCTCCGAGCAGGTGGAATTGCTGCGGGCGAATCCGAGCGTCGGGGTGACCTACACGCAACGCGAATTGATCGACGAGACCGGCAAGAGCCTCGGCTTGCGAACGGAAACGCTTCCCGGCGGCTGGGTGCTGCCGCAGATGTTCCTGCAGAATTTCGTCTGCTTCTCCTCGGCCATGGTTCGCCGGTCCGTCTTCGAAGCGATCGGCGTCTTCGACCCCGCGCTCGATCTGTCAATCGACTACGACCTCTGGCTGCGGGCCGCCAAACACTTCGAGTTCCAACCGATTCAGAAGGTGCTCGTGAAGTACCGCACCGGTCACGGGAACCTCTCGAAGAAACTGGCCGACCGCGTCGCCACCGCCATCGGGATCAAGAACCGCGCGGTTTATCGCCGCGGCTTGGAAGCGGAATTGCCGCGGAGCCTGATCGCGGAAGGGTACACCGCGACCTGCCAGACGTTGGCGTACGTGCTGCGCGCTTCCGAGCCGGCGACGGCGGCGAAGTGGTACGCCGAAGCGCTGCGCTGGCCGAGCAAACGCAAAGCGGCGCTGAAGGGACTGGCCAAGTGCGGTTGGATCTGGATGCGGCGCAAGCGCGAGGTCGGCTCCGCGGAGAACGCGAGCGCGAACGGGTGAGCGGCTTTAGCGCCGTGATCGGTGTCGGCCGACTTCCCGCAACCGGATTCAACTTCGACTTTGTCGATCATCGACAAGCTGATGAGAAGCAGCCACATCGATCTTCGATTGGTACAGCCCGCGTTCGGCAACAGAGTTCATCGGCATGTTGTAGTCGGCGGGCGCCGCGGAGTCTGCGCCGGCTAGTCGCGCCCCGCCCCCGCGTCGTATCATCTGCTCTACTCGTTCACCCGCGAGGAGTGGCCCGCATGGCGTCCATGCTGCAGATTCAGAATTTGTCCCCCGCCGATACGCGGGTCGCCGAACTCGCCTTCGAATTCGTGCAGTTCTTGCTCGACGACGAAACGAACCTCACGCCGGCCGGGAATATGACCGCCGCGGCCCGGCAGAAGTTCCGCGCCCGGTTGGACGAGATCGTCGCCGCGGACGAAAGCACCGGCCAACCGCCGGAAGAACCGGTCGCCGCCGTCGGAGCCGAATCATGATCGAGCGCCTCCGCCTTCGCAATTTCCGCCGCTACCGCGATGCGACTCTGTCATTCCAACCCGGGATGAACACCATCCAAGGGCCGAACAACGTCGGCAAGACGACGATCTTCTTCGCCATCGAGTACGCGCTCTTCGGCCGCGTCGAGAACTTCAAAACCATCCGCGCTTTGATGCAACCGGGGAAGCGTTCCATCGGTGTCGAACTTCTGTTCCAAGGCCGTACGGGCGAACGTTTCCTGCTGCAACGGATTCACCAATCGCCGCCGAAATCGAAGAAGACGCTCGATGGGCAGTTCACGTTGAAAGCGATTCTCGACGACGGCGAGAAGTACCTGCTCGCCTCCGACTTCGGCGACACCGAAGACAAACTCGCCCTGAAATTACAGGAGCTCACGGGCCTCACCCGGCGATTCTTCTGCATCGCATTGCACATGCGGCAAGGCGAAATTTCCTCGATCCTCAGCGGGGCCAAGCAGCTCGACATCGTCCTCGGCGTCACCGCCGCGTCGATGGCCGAAGACGAACTCCGGCAGATGGCGCTCGAACTCGAAAAAGAATCGGCGGGGTTGGCGGTGCTCCAAGAGCGCATCCGTTCGGTGGGGAACGAACTGACGCAGGTTCACACCGAGCTGACCGGTGTGACCACCGAGCAGAAGGCGACCGCCGACAAGCTCACGGCCCTCGGCGAAGCGGCCGACCCGAGGCAGGAACTCGACCGAAATCTCGCGCCGCTGTTGAAGGCGATGACAGCCTACGAAGACAAGCAGAAGCAGAGCGAAGTCGTAGTGCGCCGCCTAGCCGACGAACGCGAACGCCGGGACGAAGCCTTGTAAGCCGGGGCGAAAGAAGTCGTGGAGAAGGAGCTCTCGGCGCTGGATGCCGAGAAAACTAAGCGTGCGAAGGCCGTCGAAAAATCGACTGCCGAGTTGGCGACCGTCGTGGCGGAGGAGCGCAAACTGCACGAGCAGCGCGGCGACCTTGCCGGCCGAATCGAGCGCCGTAAGGGCCTGCCGAAAGGCAAGGGGGCCAAGTGCGAAGTCTGCGGGGCCGCCATCGACGCCGCGACGATGAAGAAGGAACTGGCCCAGTGGACGGGCGAAATCGAAGAACTCGACAAGACCCTCGCGGAACTATTGGCGAAGCATTCGAGTTTGCAAAGTACGCTCGACACCGCCACCGCCGAGGAACGCAAACGGTTCGAACGCGCCGATGAGTTGAAAGATCAGCTCGAATTGTTGAAGTCGCTCGAAGAGAAAATCGGGAAGCGCCAAGCCGAGAGCGATACCGCCGCGACGGCCGTGAAGAACGCCTTCGCCGCGGTGCAATCCGGTGCGGCCGGCGTGAGCAAAGTCGTCGCGGTGGCGGCCGGGGTCGAGGCGAAGTGGAAGCTCGACGGCGACCCCGCCGGGGTGCTGGCGTCGATCCGCGAGACGATCCAAGACTTGAAGCAAGCCATGGCCGAGACCGTCGGGCGCCGGTTGGCCGAACGGCAATCGCTCGCCGATTTGCTCCAGCGCTTCGAGGTGCAAAAGCAATCGCTGGCGAAGCGGCAGAACGACCTCGAACGGGAGCAAGCCACGGCCAAGGCCGACGCGAGTTCGCAGCAGGTGAAGGCCGCGCGGGCCGAGCGCTTCCGCCGGATTTCCGCCGGGTTCAAAGAGTACCAAGTGCAAATCCGCAGCGAGGCGTCGGTCAAACTCGCAGCCGACACCATCGCCCTCCATCGGCGCTTATCGCCGACGGACGAGTTCACCGCGCTCGTCATCGACCCGGCCCACTACTCGGTGCAGGTCGTGCCGAAGGACATGGACGAAGAAGTCCCCGCGGCGCTGTACGAAGGGGGCGGGCACCGGCTGCTGCTCGGCTTGGCTTACCGCCTCGCCGTCGCCCGGCTGGTCGATTCGTGCCCGTTCCTGATGCTCGACGAACCGACCGACGGCCTCGACACCGGCCATCGCGAAGCGCTGCTCGACCGCCTCGGCGACAAGGAACTCGCCCGGCAGGTGCTGCTCGTGACGCACCACGCCCCGCCCGGCGCCCCCGGCCACCACATCCGGATGGCCCGGGTCGATAACGAAACCGTCGTCCAGCCGTAGCCGCGCCAACGGAGAGCCGCCATGCCCCGCGCCGATCGGATCGCCCACTGGGTCGATGGACTCAACGACTTCGTCGAGACCGGTAGCCTCGTGGCCCGGGTCGACATCGAACCGCACGTCGAAGCCGGCGACGATACCGACACCGATGCGGTATGGGACGTAAGGATTCAAAAAGTGCTCTTCACGGTCGTCAAAGAGCGGCTCGATGCGAAGCCGGAGTTGAACCAGCGGTTCAAGGCGACGACCGATTGGAAGTTCCTCAATCAGATCCTGACGATGGCCCGGGTGAAGGAATTGACCCGCGTGAAGATCGTCAAGAAGGGTCGCTCCGCCGGCGGCGCCGGGTTCGATGTGGACGAACTGTCTCACACGTATTACGGCCGGCAAATCCTCGGTGGCCTCGGCTTCACCAAGCGCCGCAAGGTGCTGGACAAAACCGAATTCGAGCAGGTGAAGGCGGAGTTCGTCAAAATCAAACTCGCGCTGCCCGAAGCCGTGGAACCGACGACGACCGAGAAATACTTCGCGCTGGATGTGGCGCCGTAGGCCAAGAGTTTTCACCGCAGAGAAAGAAGAGGACGCTGAGACGAAGTGATAGAAAAGATGCGAGCTTCGTCCCGTTGCGGAGTTTCTTCGGTGATGGTACTTCTCCGCGTCCTCTTCTTTCTATGCGGCGAAAATCTTCTCCGCGACTCTGTGGTGAATCCTTTCCGGAGTTCCTCATGACCGATTACACCGCGCTGCTCGAATCGAAAAAAGTCACCGACCTCCGGCCGGATTCGGACATCATCCTCGAAGGCCAGTACAAGGAAGCGTACGAGGCGATGCTCGACGCCTATCACGCCGGGTTGTACGTGGGCCTGATCGGCCCCGTCGGCTCCGGGAAGACGGCCCTCTGCCGGCGCTTCGCCCAAGACTTGAAGCGGCCCTTCGACTGGGTCACGTTCTCCGATCTCGTGCGGCCGTCCAACCTCATCGGCAGTTTCGACCCGACGCTCGTCTTCAAATACGGCTACTCCACGCAGGCCTTCGTACCGGGGCCGTTCACCATCTCGGCGCTGCAGGGGGGTGTCTTCCTCGCCAACGAAATGAACCGCGGCGACGAGTACGTGCTGAACACCCTGCTCGATGCGTTGGAAGAGCGCAAGCTCTACATCCCGTCGCTGCGGACGTGGTACCAAGTCGACAAGCAGTTTTACTTGATCGCCGCGATGAACCCGAGCGAGCAGCGCGGCACCCGGCGCCTCCCCGGGGCCGTGAAGGACCGAATCAAGGTTTGGGTGCAACTCGGTTACCCGAAGCGGGCCGTGGAGCAGAAGATCGTGCGGACGCACTGCGCCGAGTACGAACTCACCGCTGCCCGCATCGAATCGATCCTCGAGTTGATCCATTCGACGCGAGAAGAGCCGGCCGTGGAACAACCCGCATCGATCCGCTCGTCCATCGGCATCGCCCGGCTGTCGGCCGAGCGCGCCAAGCGCCTCGGCGTGCCGGTGGACAACGCCATCGTCGCGCAATCGGCGCAGTTGGTGCTCAGTGAAGCCATCAAGATGAAACCGGGACGGAGCGTGCAAAGCTACTTGGAGAATCTGCTCACCCGCGTGCTGGGCACGACGGGGGTCTGAGAAGTAGAGGGATCCGTCAGTTCACCACATTCACGTCAGCAGCCCCTTCACCACATGCCCGTGCACGTCCGTCAGGCGGAAATCGCGGCCGGCGTATTTGTACGTCAGCTTCTCGTGATCCAAGCCCAACTGATTGAGCATGGTCGCGTGCAGGTCGTGGAGGTGCACTTTGTCGGTGACGGCCGCGGCGCCGAAGTCGTCGGTGGCGCCGTGGGCGTGCCCCGGTTTGAAGCCGCCACCGGCGACCCAGCTCGTGAAGCCGCCGGGGTTGTGATCGCGCCCCGTGCCGTTCTTCTGAGCGTACGGCGTCCGGCCGAATTCCATCCCCCACCAGACGATTGTGTCTTCGAGCAGGCCGCGCTGGGCCAAGTCGGCGAGCAATCCCGCGATCGGTTTGTCGGTCGCCTTGGCGTGGACGCCGTGCTTCGGCAAGTCGGAGTGTTGATCCCACGCCGGGTTCGCGGAACTATCGCCGTAGGTCACTTGGACGAAGCGCGTGCCGGCTTCGCAGAGCCGCCGGGCCATGAGGCACTGCCGGCCGAAGGTGTCGGTCGCCTTCTCGTTCACGCCGTACATTTTCAGCGTCTCTGGCGTCTCTTTCTTGAGGTCGAGTACGTCCGGGGCGTTGGCCTGCAGCCGCCAGCCGAGTTCGTAGGAATTCGCCACGGCTTCGAGTTCGCGGTCTCCGGGGTTGGCCTTCAATTGCTCGGCATGCAGATCCTTGAGCAAGTCGAAACGGGAGAGCTGATCGGACTGCGACAGCGACGACTTCAAATTGCGGATGGTCGCATCGGAGATCGCGCCGCCCGCTTTACCCAGCGGCGTGCCTTGGTAAATGGCGGGCAGAAACGCGTTCCCGTAGTTGCGCGGCCCGCCGTTGCCGGACGACGGGGCGATGCTGACGAAGCCGGGGAGATTGTCGTTCTCCGAGCCGAGGCCGTAGACGACCCAAGAGCCGAAGCTCGGCCGGACGAAGTTGGTGGAACCGCAGTGCAGAAATAGGGTGGCCGGGCCGTGGGCGACCCCTTCGGTGTGGAGCGAGTGGACGAAGCAGAGTTTGTCGACGTGGGCGTTCGTTTCGGGGAACAGGTCGGACGCCCAGCGGCCGCTCTTGCCGTGCTGGGCGAACTTCCAGAGCGGTTTCATCACGCGCTCGTTCGTGCCTTTGGTCCCGGTGTTGGCGATGTTGCGGGCGTCGTCGAAGGGCATCTGCTTGCCGTCGTCCTTCTCCAAGCGCGGCTTGTAGTCGTAGGAATCGACGTGGCTGACCCCACCTTGCATGAAGAGGAAAATGATGCGCTTGGCCTTGGCGGGTAGCGGGGGCTTTTTCGCCGCGAGCGGATTGGCGGCGTGGGCCAAGCCGCCGAGGGCGAGTGCTCCGAAGCCGCAGCCCG
>Ga0105046_10004843_pt1 | contig 21387 bp, 17 predicted proteins | sample MAT03_FD_78385 | JGI IMG/M metagenome (GOLD analysis project Ga0105046, IMG submission 78385) | Freshwater microbial communities from Lake Fryxell liftoff mats and glacier meltwater in Antarctica - MAT-03 (megahit assembly) | ecosystem: Environmental > Aquatic > Freshwater > Ice > Liftoff...
CGAACGCCAGCGCGTGGGCCGTGGCCGGGTTGCCCAGCTCCCCGCCAGCGAGGTCGAAGGCCACCACGCCCTTGCCTTTGTATGCCACCGCCAGCTCGGCCATCTCCATCGCGTGCGGCCACGGCATGCTGCGCAGCGCACAAACGATCACGCGGGCCAGAGTACCCGTCTCCTTCTGGCCGCGCCCGAGACCGCGCCCCACGGCCTGCATCACGTCGTCGAGCGACAGGCCGCCGCGCACATGGAGCGCGGGGCAGAATCGCGCTTCGATGTAGCGCACCCCGTCGAGCGCCGCATCGAGGACGAACTCGTGTGCGATGCGCTCCAACGACACCGTGTCCTGCATCGCCGCCAGCGTTACGCCGAAGCGCGCGAGGTAATCCTCGAGATTGAGTGCGTGGTCGACCCGCATCCAGTCGCCGAGCGCGGTGGCCGTCGCCACGGGAAGCGGGAGATCGCGCTCCACCGACAGCTCGAGCAATGTAGACGGCCGCAAGGAACCGTCGAGATGACAATGGAGATCTGCCTTCGGCATACGCTGGACGATCTCGATGAACGCCGGATTCAGCGTGCTCACGAGGTCGCCTCGTTCACGTGCTCGCGCACCGGAACGACTCGATAAATGGAGCCACCGACCAGCGCCTGCGACGCGCTGACCGGCAAACCGCGACTATCGGTGAGACGCTGGCGCCCGGCATCCACCTCGGCGGCGAGTTCAGGAAAGAGCGCACGGACGGCGTCGACCGCCACCGAACCATGCGGCACCGAGACGCCACGTTCGTTCACATACACCCGAAGTGCGTCGGGCACTGACTTCGGAGAAACCACATCACTCATTTCGGTGCTCCCGCGCCAACGGCGCGAATACGTTCGGTCGCATCGCCGCGCACCGGCTGCGGCAGTTCCTGCAGGTAGCTCGCCAGCATATCGATGTCACGCACCGCCAGCACCTCGACCGAAATCTTTCGCGCCAGCGAGGCGCCCTCGGGATCGTCGATCATGAAGTCGTTGATGACCAACGCGTAAATCCGGTCGGGATCGAGGGGCGCCCCGTTGGCGCCGAGCACGCGCACCACGCGCTGTCCCTGCGGTTTGGCGGGATCGTACTCGATCGTGAGTCCGCTCACATGCGAATTCGGTCGGCCGTTCCACACCCACCGCTCGGCGGCGACGGCGAGATCGCGACCACGCAGGCGAATACGCACCAGCACATTGCCGAAGGGCGAAATACCGTGCACCCCGCCGAACGTGATCGGACCCGCCGGGATATCGGTGCGGATTCCACCGTTGTTCCACGCGCCGAAGTCGGCATTGCCCTTCACCCGTGCCGCGTCGGTGACGAGGTTACCCAACGCGTACTGGTTGCCGCGGCGCAGCAAGGCCTCGGCAATCGTAGCGACTGGGCGATCCATGCGCGCCTGCACCTTCGCCGTCGCCGCCGTCACGATCGAGTCCACGATCGGATCGGCGCCGGCGCGCTCTTCTCCGTTCACGGGGCGGATCTCGGCGCGTGCCTGGCCGCCATCCAGTGGGACGTCCACCACCGCGATCGCCCGGCCATTCGACGAGGTCTGTACGACCGGCATATCGCGTCGACGGAGCACGATGTTGGTATGCGAGTGACCCATCACGAACACATCGGGTTTGTCGGTGAGCTTTTCGATGATGTCGAGGCCACCACCCGAACACACATCCGGCTTGTCGCGATCACAGCGCGCGCCATCGTGCGCGAGTGCGATCACGATCTGCGCTCCGCCCGCGCGTAAGGCGCGGACCCGCTCGCTGATGATCGGTGCAGCGTCCAGGAACGTGAGCTGGCGCACGTTGCGCAGTTTGGTCGAGGTAGCCGTATGCTCGCCGGCGGTGCCGATGATGCCGATGCGCACACCGCCGCGTACGACCACGGTGTCGGCCTTCAGCCATGGCAGCGGACGACCGTCCGGCCCACGAACGTTGGCACCGAGCACCGCGTACTCGAGCTCCTTGAGACGCATGCGGAGCGTATCCTGCCCGAAGTCGAACTCGTGATTCCCGATGGCACCGGCCGCCACGTGCAATCGGTTGAAGACGGCCACCGTGGGCTTACCGGCGTCCCAGTCGGAGGCCGGTGCGCCGGAGAATAGATCACCGGCATCGACCACGATACTCCGGCACTGACCGGTGCATTCACGCTGCGCCTTCTCGATGGCCGCCGACAGCGCCACGGCGCCTCCCTGGGAGCGTCCGCGTTCATCCGGACGGTTCGAGAGCGCGCCATGAAAATCACTCATGGTGATCACGCGCAACGTACGTCCCTGAGGCGGCGCGGTCGCAGCAGCAGATGCGGGAGCGCCGCCCGCTGCTTCGCCCGCACGCCCACGGTTCTGCTCGCGATAGGCGATGGCCCGCGCCGCGGCCGGCTCCAAGCGCCAGTTCACGGTGGCGTACCTGGCCGGGTCGAGCGTCCCTGCCTTGGCTACGTCGTCGATGATCAGCGAGCGGATGTCGATGTCTTTCTGAAACACGACCGGCGCAGTGGCCAACATCGCGTACCCGCCGCCGCCACTCTGTCGATAGTTGTTCAGCGCCATCGTGAACGAATCCGTAGGCTGCACGGCGCGGCCATTCCGCGTGAGCGTCGTGATGCGCGCACCGGCAGGCTTCGTGAGGTCGATCACGTAGTCCACGCCGGTGACCACGTCGAAGTTGAAGCCGGGAATCTTCGGATCCACCAACCCACCGGCGGGCGCCGTGCCATCGGGCGAGAGTGTGCGGTAATACAAGGCCGACTGCTCGAGAAACGCGCGCAGCTGTGCACCGGTAAGGCGCACCGCCCGCAGCGTATTTTCGTACGGATACAGGCGCGACAGCGCCGCCTGCGTGACCGCGCCGGTGTCGAGCGTCGCGTCGAGCGAGAAGGCGGCCGTGGCGGCGAGTTCCGCGCCCGACTCGCGGCGCATCACTTCGTTGATCAGATCGGTGATCGGCGCGTCGACCACGCGCGAACTATCGGCCCGCCACCTCACCGCCGTGCGACCCACCGGCGTGGTCACCCACGCCACCGTGGCCTTGTGCGTCGCGGCCGAGGCCGCCAGCACGGCCGGCGACTCGGCATGACCAGCCACCTTCACCGACTGGCCACGGTGCTTCACCACCGACCACTTGCCCTTCGACTTCTCGAGCGTGAGCGTGGCCAGTGCCACCGATGCCGCCCAGTTCCGGGGCTGCACCAGGAGCGCGCCGTTGATCGTGGAGTCCACCAGCTCGCGGTGTGAGTGACCGTACACCACGAGATTGATGCCGTTGATTTCACGGGGCACGCGCGCGGCCACATTTTCCGAGGCGAGCCCAGTCGCCACCGTGTCGTAGGTCGCGGCTTCGTCCAACCCGGAATGCAGCAACACCACCACGACATCGGCCTTTCGCCGCTTCACCTCCGCCACCGCGCCGCGCACCGAGGCCACGATATCGGTCACGGTCAGGCCGGCCGCGCGCAGATGGTCCCGATCCCACAGCATCGAGCCCGGCGTGGTCGCGCCGATGATCGCGATGCGCACCCCACGGCGGTCGATCAGCGTATACGGCGCCACGAACGGGCGTCCCTGAGCGTCGCGGACGTTGGCCGCGACAAAGGGGAAGGCCGCCTTGGCGATCGCCGCCCGCAGTGCCGGCACCCCATAGTTGAATTCATGATTCCCGATGACCGCGGCGTCGTAGTGCATGACGTTCATCGCGGCGATCACCGGATGCACCGGCGGCGGGGCGATCTTGGCCGCCACGTACAGCAGCGGATTGCCGGAGAGGATATCGCCGCCATCGACCAACAGGACCCGGCCCGGATTGGCCGCTCGGACCGAATCCACGATCGTGGCGGCCCCGGCCAGGGTGCGGGCCGGATCAGGGGCGTTGGCGTAGTAATCCCAGCCCCGCAGACGTCCGTGCACGTCGGTGGTGGCGGCGATGATCAGGTCGAACCGTCCCGACTGCGCAGGCAGGGGGGCGACCGCGGCCAATGTCAGTGCAGCCGAGGTGAAGAACAAAGGCAAACGTCCCATAGGCGAAAGCTAGCAACGGCCGTGGCGAACCGCTTGCCCCTCCTCTCAGCCCGCGCGAACTTGCCCGTATCGGTTCCGGCCGCCGATACGCGTCCGTTACACCGTCGTGGCGGTCCGGTCACGACAAGGGGACAGGTTAGTCATCGTGCAGTGTCGGAACCGGAACATCCGCTCATGAAACCGCTGATCATCGGGATCGCAGGTGGCACCGGCTCAGGGAAGTCCACGGTCGCGCGCAAGGTTGCCGAAGCACTGCCCGTCGCTTCGGTCGCTTTTCTCGAGATGGACGCGTACTACCGCGACTTCCGACACCTCACGCTTTCGCAGTTGCATCACGTGAACTGGGATCATCCCGATGCCTTCGACGTGGAGTTGCTCATCGTGCACCTCGACGCGCTCGCGCGCGGCGAGCCGGTGGACATGCCCGTCTACGAATTTGCGACCCACTCGCGAAGTGAGCGCACCCGACGCATCGCGCCGGCGGACGTCGTCGTGGTCGACGGCATTCTGTTGCTGGCCGATGCCAATGTGCGTGCCTTGTGCGACGTGAAAGTCTTCGTCGACGCCGATCCGGACATCCGGCTCATCCGACGCATTCGCCGCGACACGGCCGTGCGCGGACGGACGCTTGAATCGGTGCTCGATCAATACTTGAACACCGTGCAACCGATGCATCTGCAGTTCGTCGAACCCAGCAAGCGCTACGCTGACGTGATCGTCCCGAGAGGCGGCCGCAATCTGGTCGCCATCGAGATGATCGTCGCTAAAATCCAGCGTCGGCTCATCTCGCGCGCCGATGCGCGACCCCCCTTGTCCGTGCCCGTAACGGCCGAACCGGCCTGAGCCAGATCCTGCATGCAAGCTGCGCCATCTACTGAACGCATTCTCGTGGTCGATGACGAGCCGGAGATCGTGGCGCTCGTCACCTACCATCTCGCCAAGGTCGGGTACCGCGTGGCGACGGCAGCCACCGGTCAGGAAGCACTCGACCATGCGCGACGGGAGCGGCCTTCGCTGATCGTGCTCGACCTCATGCTGCCGGGCATCTCGGGCTTCGATGTGCTCGAACAGTTGCGCGCCGATGAATCCACCCGCGACATCGCGGTGCTCATGCTCACCGCGCGCCGTGAGGAGCCCGATCGCATTCGCGGTCTCTCGCTTGGTGCCGACGACTACCTCACCAAGCCGTTCAGCCCCGCGGAACTGGTGCTGCGGGTGGCCGCCATCCTACGGCGCACCGGCAACACCGCGCCGGTGAACGCCGACACGCTGGTGATCGGTCCACTGCATATCGACCGCGCCGCCATGGCGGTCAAGGTGGAAGGACAGGAGGTGGAGCTCACGCCCACCGAGTTCAAACTCCTCCTTACGCTCGTGGAACGACGGGGACGCGTTCAGGGTCGCGGACTGCTGCTGGAAACGGTGTGGGATGCGGCACCCGACATTCAGACGCGCACGGTCGACATGCACGTGCAGCGCCTGCGCACCAAACTCGGCGCTGCCGGCGACATGATCGAAACGGTGCGCGGATTCGGCTATCGCTTCCGCGCGGCGATGCCGCGCGGCGGGTGATCGCGCGTTTGTCGCGGCCTCGCCGCGTAACGCCGTAGTGAGCGTGTCATGAGGATTGGCCAGCGCATCGTCGTGAACAGCTTCGTGGTCGCGACGCTACTTGTCGGTATCGTGCTCTTTGCAGTCGAACGACGCGTTACCGAGCGCGTGCGTGCCGAAGAGCCCACCGCCGCGGCCTCCGCCGATGAGTTTCTCGCCAAGGTACGGCGCGACATTGTGATCGCCGGTCTCGCCGCTCTGCTGGTGGGTGTCGCGCTCGCGCAGGTGCTCGCCGCACCGGTCGCGCGCCCCATCGAGGAACTGCGCGACGTCGCCCGCGGTCTCGCGGCCGGCGATCTCACGCAGCGCCCGTCACGCGCCATTGCGGGCGGTGAAGTGGGCGATCTGGCGGAAGCGCTGCGCCGGCTCGCCGAGCAGCTCGAGGCACGGCTACAGGCGCTGAATGGCGAAGAAGCGCTACTGGTCGCCCTTACCGAATCACTCAATGAAGGCGTGATCGCGGTCGATGCGCGACAACGCGTGGTGCGCATCAACGAGACCGCACGACAACTGCTGCGGTTGCGTGAGCCGGTGCCCTTCCCCGCCGATTTTTTGCCGCGCGACCGTACCCTCCGCGAAGCGTTGGCCGCGGTGCTGTCGGGTTCCGAGGCGGTTCCCGACGAGGTGCGCGTCGATGATCGTATCATGTCACTCACCGCCCGCCCGTTGCCCGGCGGCGGTGCGGTCCTCGCGCTCTATGACCTCACGCCGGTCCGCCGCCTCGAAACCGTACGCCGCGATTTCGTCGCCAACGTGTCGCACGAGTTGCGCACGCCGCTCACGGTGATTGGCGGCTTCGTCGAAACGCTGCAGGACGAAGACCTGCCCCCGGAGTTGCGCCGACAGTTCCTGGCCATGGCCGAGGGGAACGTGCGTCGTATGCAACGCATCGTCGACGACCTGCTCGACCTGTCGCGCATCGAGTCGGGCGGTTGGGTGCCCAATCCTGTGGACCTCGACGTCACGGCCGTGGCCACAGAGGTGTTTGCCCCGCTCCAATTGGCCGCGGACAGCAAAGGTGTGGTGCTGCGCTCCGAGCTGGGCCACGACGCGGATCGTCTGTATATCGATCCAACGGCGGCCCGCCAGATTCTCAGCAACCTGGCCGAAAACGCACTCCGACACACCACCGCCGGCGAAGTGGTGCTCTTCACGCAGCAGGACGGCGCCGGCGTTCGGATCGGCGTACGCGACACCGGCTCGGGGATCGGGGCCGAGCACCTGCCGCGCATCTTCGAGCGATTCTACCGGGCCGACCCAGGTCGGTCGCGCGAAGCCGGCGGCACGGGACTGGGTCTCGCCATCGTTCGACACCTGGCGGAGTCTCATGGGGGCAAGGTGAAGGCCGAGTCGCAGCCCGGTGTCGGAACCACGATCTCGGCCTGGATCCCTCGCGCAGGCCGGGGCGCTGACTACTCCGAAGCCTGATCCGAAGGCTGCTCCGCCGCCGACGGGTCGATCGAGAGCTCCGCCGTTGGGACGGTCGCAGCCACGGGCCCACGGCCCGGCGCCGCTGCCGCATCGTGGCGACGGGCTCGCCGACCGGCAAACGCCTCGGCGATCAGTCGGGGCAGCATGACCCCGGCCGGCCCTTCTATGGGGAGGATGCTCGGACCACGGCGCTGACCCTCCATGGTGGGATTCACCACGATCACGGTGGCCCCGTGCGTGGCCGAGATCCAAGGCAACGAGGCCGCCGGCTCCACCATGTTCGAGGTACCGACCGAAAGAAAGACATCGCAGGCCACCGCGGCGTCGCGAGCAGCCCCGAACTCGGCCATGGGCATCTGCTCACCAAACCACACCACGTCGGGGCGCATCAGGGCACCGCACGCGTGGCAGCGTGGCGGCTCCGCGGCCTGCGCCTCGGTTGGCACCATGGTGCCGGGGCACCCCGCGCTGCAGCGGGCCCGCATGAGTGACCCGTGAAGGCTGATCACATCGCGTGAGCCGACCCGCTCGTGCAGATCGTCCACGTTCTGGGTGACCAGCGTGCAGTGAGCGACCCGCGAGGCGAGGGTGACCAAGGCCTGATGCGCTGCATTCGGCTGGGCCGCCCTCGCCATCGCGCGACGTGCGGCGTACCACTGCCACACTCGGGTCGGGTGCGCCGCGAAGGCATCCGGCGTGGCCAGCTCCCTCGGCGAGAACTTCGACCAGAGGCCGGTGAGCGCGTCACGGAAGGTCGGAATGCCGCTTTCGGCTGACACCCCGGCGCCGGAGAGCACGCACACGTGTTCAGCCGCGCGGAGAGCGCGAGCCGCGACCGAGAGCGCTTCAGCGCGCGTCTGCGGGTCAGTCGGCGGGGGCGACGCGACGCGTCGACGTTCGAGAAGAGGATCAGAAGAAGCCATCGTGGGGCGAGGATATCACGACAGCGCACGCCGCACCAGCCCCCTTCGCATCCGATTCTCCGTGACAGGATCGTTGCACAACCGTGCGGAGATCGAAACCTGGGTCACGAAGCTTTCCAGATAACCGGAAGCCCTTGGGCGCCGGAACACTGAAACTCGAGCGCCCGAGAGGGCGTGCCAGAAGACTTCTATAAAATACGGGCCCGATCATCCATGCGGATTTACGCACACGTGCTTTCCCGTTTCGCGCGTCCTTTGATGCTGGCGATGACGGTTGCCGTCGTCCCCGCTTTTACGCTCAGTGCGCAGGGAGCTGATGCTCCCGTCGGCCGGATCACGGGCCGCGTCATCGATACCAAGTCCGGTCAGGGGATCACGTCTGCTGGCGTGCAGATCGTCGGCACCACGATCGGTGCGCAGTCGGGCGTCGACGGGCGATACACCATCGCTCGCGTGCCGGCGGGAACGACCACACTGCAGGTGCGCCGCATCGGTTACGGTCCGAAGACGATCACCGGCATTGTGGTGCCGGCGAACGGCTCGATCGAACTCGACATTTCGCTCGCCTCGGCCGATGTGCAGCTGGCCGCGATCAGCGTGACGGCCACGAAGGAAAAAGGCAGCGTCAACGACGCGCTCAACGCGCAGCGGACCGCCACGAACGTGGTCAACGCCATCACGGCCGAACAGATCGCCCGCAGCCCCGATGGCGATGCGGCCCAGGCGGCCCAGCGCGTGAGCGGTGTGACCGTGCAGGACGGCAAGTATCTGCAGGTGCGTGGCCTGAGCGAACGCTACACCACCGCCTCGCTCAACGGCGCCCGCATTCCGAGTCCGGAACCGGAACGCAAAGTCGTGCCGCTCGACCTCTTCCCGTCCAACTTGCTACAGGACATCACCACCAGCAAAACGTTCACTCCCGATCAACCGGGCGACTTCGCCGGTGCAAATGTGAATATCCGCACCAAGGAGTTTCCTGGTTCACGCCAGGTGAATTACAGCACGAGCTTCGGCGGCAACTCACGCGTCGTGGGGCAGACCCTACCATTCGCGCCCCGTGCCGGCGGCGAATGGATCGGCCTCGCGAGTGGCAATCGACAGATGCCGAACGCGATTTCATCGGCGAACTTCCTGGGGAACGTCTCGCAGACTCAGTTCAATCAGATGGCGCGGCAGCAGCGCAACGTCTGGAATCCGACCGCGCGCAATGGCGGCCCGAACGGATCGTTCGGCGCTTCCACCGGCGGCAACAGCGTATTCGGCAAGCGCATCGGCTACGTGCTCAGCGGCAGCTACGGCTATTCCGAAGAAGTACGCGCCGACGAAAAGTACGCGGTCGGCAACCAGGGCGCCGACAACACCGTGGTGCCGCTCACCAGTGTCAGCGGCAGCACCGGTCGCAGCACCGCGCAGTGGGGCGGCATCGCCAACTTCTCCACCATGCTGGGCAAGAGTTCCCGCGTGTCGCTGAACACCACGGCTACGCGCAGCGCGGACAATGAAGCGCGCGTGGATCGCGGGTTCGACGAGAACCTTGGTGACAGCATTGCGCGTACGACGTTACGCTACGTGGAGCGCGGCGTGGCGACCGTGACCGGTCAAGGCGAGCATCAGCTAGGCGAGCGCAACAAGACGGCGTGGTCGGCCACGTACGCCAACACGGGACGCCGTGAGCCGGATCGTTCCGACGTGGTCTACGCCCGCAACAACACCGGGCAGTACACGCTACTCAGCTCACTCGACGGTGCCCGCCGCCTGTATTTCGACCTGCATGAGACGAACAACACCGCACAGGTGGATCACACGATCAACGTCGGTGAGCTCGCCAATCAGAACACGCTCAAGATCGGCGCGTATGCGCGTCAGACCGACCGCAGCTCCGACGCTCCCATTTTCGCCTTCCTCAGCCGCGCGCCGGATGCTATCCGTAGCCAGCAGCCGGACGTCATCTTCGGCGGCTCTCAGGCCTGCGACGGTTGCTCGCTCATCAACGTGCAGCCCATCGGTCAAGCCGGATCGTACACCGCCGACGATCGCACCGTCGCCGGCTACATGATGGCCGACTGGGGCCTCGGCAGCCGCGTGCGCATCATCGCCGGTGCCCGGGTCGAGTCGGCGGACATTACTGTGAATGCGTCCACACAGGGTGGGTTCACGTCGTCAGCGAATCTGAATAACACGGATGTGCTTCCGTCGCTGCTGGTCAATGCCAAGCTCACCGAAACGCAGAACCTGCGCTTCGGCATCACGCGCACGCTCGCGCGTCCGGAGTACCGCGAACTCGCGCCGGTGACGTTCCGCGATGTGCTCGGCGGCGTCAGTGTCACGGGTAACGACAAGCTGCGCCGTTCGCTGATCGACAACGTCGATCTTCGCTACGAAGCCTTCCCGAACCCCGGTGAAGTGCTCAGCATCGGCGTCTTCGCGAAGCGCTTCGACAGCCCGATTGAACGGGTGGAACAGGCCACGTCGGGGGCGTACCAAGCGCGCTTCCAGAATGCACTGAGCGCCATCAACGCCGGTGTCGAGCTCGAGGCGCGCAAGCAACTCGGATTTCTTGGACGGTGGGCCGAATCGCTGACGGGCTTCAGCAACTTGACGTTGATGAGCTCTTCCGTGGATCTCGATACGATCGGTGGCCTCACCGTCACCGACCGTACGCGTCGACTCGTCGGACAGGCGCCGTACGTCGTGAATGCGGGAATGACCTACTCCTCGTTGTCTGGCCGCACCAATGCCACGGTGCTCTACAATGTGGTGGGCGAGCGGATCACGGCAGCCGGCGTGATCCCCCTGCCGAACATCGTCGAAAAGCCGCGTCACGTGATCGACCTGTCGCTGCGCTTCCCGGTGGCGGGCAGCTTGTCGGGGCGCGTAGACGCCCGCAATCTGCTCGATGCGCGGTACAGCTTCCTGCAGGGCAACCTCGAGCGTGAAGGTTTCAACGCCGGCCGCATTCTTTCGTTTGGTTTCTCGTGGCGCCAATAGGCGCGTTCAGCGGTCGCGCGGTACAGCGCGACCGCCGAGCACGCTTTACGCGACTCATCCCATGACCCGGCACGGTGACACAACCGTGACCGGGTCATGACATATCCGCCACAGAGTATCGCGTGATTTCACCATGCAGTGACCGGTGCGACTCTCGCACGACCGACCACCCAACGACAGGATGGCAGATGACTACGACCCAGCGCTTGCGCGCGATGGCCGTTACCTCGATGGCGCTTCTCGCGCTCTCGGCTTGCAGTAGCGATGACGACAGCCCGACGACTCCGATCACGCCGGCCAACGGCACCCTTACCGTAACCGTGTCTGGCTTGCCGTCCGGCGTCAACGCAGCGCTCACGGTCACGGGACCCAACAACTTCTCGCAGACCGCCACGGCCTCCACTACGGTCAGCGTCGCGCCGGGCAGCTACACCGTGGCAGCGGCGCAGGTGACCCAAAGCACCACGCGATATAACGCCACAGTCACCGGCTCACCGGCCACGGTGGCCTCCAACGCTTCGGCCACGGTGACGGTCGCGTACAGCGTAGCACCGACGCCGTCAGCGGTACTCACCGGTTCCATCGCTGCCAACCGCACGCTCACGGCCGACACCAACTACGTGTTGCGCGGATTCGTATACGTGAACAGCGGCGCCACCCTGACAATCGCTCCGGGCACACGGATCGTTGGTGACACGACCGCACTCGGCTCCGCGCTCTTCGTGTTGCGCGGTGCACAGCTCAACGCCAATGGCACCGCGGCGGCACCGATCGTCATGACGTCGCAGCGCTCGCCGGGCAATCGCTCACCGGGTGACTGGGGCGGCTTGGTGATCGTGGGCAACGGCCGCGCGAATCGCACCGGCAACATCATCGTTGAAGGCTCGAACGGCTCGGTGATCGGGGCCAACCCGGCCGGCGTGATCTACACGGGCGGCACGATTGACGCCGACAACAGCGGTACGCTGCGCTACCTGCGTGTAGAGTTTGCCGGGTACGCCACGCTGACCGATGCCGAACTTAATTCCTTCACCTTCGCCGCCGTTGGCAGCGGCACGACGGTGGAGTTTGTCCAGGCGCTGGCCGGACTCGATGACAATTTCGAGTGGTTCGGTGGCTCGGTAAACGGCCGGTTCCTCGTGTCGTACGAGTCGGGCGACGATCACTTCGACGGCTCGGAAGGGTATCGCGGCCTGAATCAGTTCATGATTGGCCTCCAGAGCACGTTTCTGACGCCGCGGCCGGGCGCCGGTGCGGTGTCCACCGATCCGCAGGGCTTCGAGATAGACGGCTGCAACGGCGGCGGGTGTGTCGCGCCGAGCGGCGCCAACGCGCAGAGCTCGGGTCGTGACGAAGGGCTGTACAACATGAACGTGTTTGCGAACTTCACCATGATCGGCACGCCGACCGGCGTAACCGTTCCGGGTTCGGGCGGCGTGGGTGCGGTACTCCGCCGCGGCACGGGTGGATACTACCTGAACGGCGTGCTGGCACGGTGGCCGCGCGGTGCGATCTCCCTGCGCGACTCCACGTCGAACAATCGGTTCCAGGTGGATTCCCTGATCGTTCGGAACCTGTACTTCGCCGAAAACGGCGAGCTTGCCAGTGGCGCGAACTTCGATGGCGCGACGAACTTCGGACAGGAAGCGGCCTTCACGGCGCGTAACTCGAACATCGTGGTGGGTGCCAGCACGATCACGGCAGCCAGCCTGTTCACTGCGCTGCCGACGGTTGGTGCGACCACCACGGCCGCTCAGTTCGACTGGGCCCCGTCAGCGTCGTCGCCGATTGCCACGGGTGGCCTCAATAGCTTCGCCGCCGATCCGCGCATCGCGGCGCGGGTAGGCACGTTCATCGTCCCCACCGCCTATCGCGGCGCCGCCGCGCCTGGTGGCGTAAAGTGGTGGGCTGGCTGGACCAACTACGCCCGCAACTAACCCGATCGGTCGCTGCGGTGTAGCTTAGCCGCAGCGGCAGGCCAGTTCGTGTGGTGTTCCAACGGTCGGCGTCGCCCTGGTGACGCCGACCGTTTCCGTTTTCTGCCCTCCTCACTCGACATGCCCCGTCTTCTCTCCACGTCTCTGTTGCTTGTCTTGCTGTCCGCGTGTCGGGATAGCGCGCCTCGCACGGCGGCCGACTCACAGGCCGCCCATGTGGCCGAGGTGGTTGCGGCCGGCGGGACGGTCGATTCCATACTTCCGATCGCAGAGCATCTGGCGCGATTCCAGCGCGACATCGGCGCACTGCCTGATACGCTCCGAGGAGCGAGTGCAACACGCGATGAACTCGTCGATCGCTGGGCCAGCGCGGTTGCCTCGAACGACACGACCTTGCTGAACATGTTGCTGATCGATCGCGCAGAGTTTGCGGCGCTGTACTATCCCGGCTCGCGCATGAGCCTCCCGCCCTATGAAGCGCCCCCAGCGCTCCTCTGGGGACAGTTGCTGGCCAGCTCCAATGAAGGCATTCGCGCGGTGCTCAAGAACTTCGGTGGTCAGGCGTTAGACGTGATCGCCATTCGCTGCCCCGTACCGATCGTGGACGAAGGTCGGAACCGATTACACGGGGAGTGCCTCGTGACCATCAAGCGCGACGGTGAGGCGCCGGCCGAAGCCCGCCTGTTCGGTACCATTATTGAACGCGACGGTCGCTTCAAGTTCGTCGGCTACGCGAACGCGCTATGACACGCGGACCTCGCGCGGCGTCAGGGTCGCAGAATCGCCCCCCACAGCTCCGGCGCGCCCTGTCGTTCGCGCTGCTGCTCCTCAGCGCGTGCAGCCCGGCCGCGCCGCCGGCGAATGGTGCGTCGGACAGCGTGGCCGCAATTCCCGGAACCCGCGTCGATCTCACCGGCGCCGGCGCCACCTTCCCTTATCCGCTCTACGCGCGCTGGTTCAACGAGTACGCCACCCTGACCAACGTCCGTATCAACTATCAGTCGATCGGGTCCGGTGGTGGCATCCGACAGCTGGTCGCCCGCACCATCGACTTCGGCGCGACCGATGTCCCGATGACCGATGAAGAACTCGCGAGCGCCGGCATGCCGGTGTTGCACATTCCGACCGTCATCGGCGCCGTCGCCATCACGTACAACCTCGCGGGACTGGCGCGACCACTCCATCTCAGCCCCGACGTCATCGCCGACATCTTTCTCGGCACCGTCACTCGGTGGAGCGATCCGCGTATCGCGTTGGACAATCCGAAGCTCACGCTCCCCGACACCGACATTCTCGTGGTGCATCGGGCCGATGGCAGTGGCACGTCGTACATCTTCAGCGACTTCCTGACCACCGTCAGCTCCGCGTGGGCCGCCGGTCCGGGGCGCGGCAAGGACGTGCCGTGGCCCGTCGGCATCGGCGGTAAGGGCAATGAAGGCGTGGCCGGTCAGGTCAAGCAGATGCCCGGCGCCATCGGCTATCTCGAGGTGGTGTACGCACGGCAGAACCGGCTGCCGGTCGCACACGTGCGCAACGTCGCCGGCCGTTTCATCTCGCCCATGCCCTTCGAGATCGCCTCGGCCGCGACCGCCGTGCTGGAAGCCGATCGCAAGCAGACCGCCTCCGACAGCAACGGCACAATCGACTTACGCGTCTCGCTCGTCAACGCACCGGGCGCGCAATCGTACCCGATCGCGTCGTTCACGTGGATGCTGATCGCTCCGTCGGCCATCGGCGCCGAGAAGAGCCGACAACTGGCCGCCTTCATTCGATGGGCACTCCTCGACAATCCCGATGTCGCCAGCACGCTGGGCTACGTCCCACTGCCCTCCGAAGCCGCCAACCGAATCGTCGACCGACTCGATGCCTCCCTCGCCGCTGAGAAGCCGAGGGCGCCGTGACAGATCCGTTACACGCGACGCACCGGTCGCGAGGCGTGAAATCCTAGCTTCACTCAATGCAGACCCCGCTCGGTGACCGGCTTTACCGCACGGTCACGACGGTGTGCGCCGCCGCGATCCCTCTCGTGCTCGTGCTGCTCACCGCCGTGGTCCTGCACGCGGCATGGCCGGCCCTTTCGCTGCACGCCCGCGATCTTGCCGTCGGCACCACGTGGGACGTACCACACGCCCGCTTCGGCGCCCTCCCGGCGACCGTCGGCACCCTGCTCTCATCGCTGATCGCACTGGTCATCGCCACGCCGTTGGCGATCGGCGTCGCTATTTTTACCGTCGACGTCGGACCGCCACGACTGCGCGAACCGGTGTCGTTCCTCGTCAATCTGCTCGCCGCCGTTCCCTCGGTCGTGTACGGACTCTGGGGGGTATTCGTGTTGGTGCCGTTGTTACGCAGCACGGTCATGCCGGCGCTGCTGCCGTTGGGTTCGGCGATTTCACTCTTTCGTGGTCCGGCCTATGGCCCGAGCCTGATCGCCGCCAGCCTCGTGCTGGCGATCATGATCCTGCCCTATATCGCGAGCGTGAGCCGCGACGTTCTGTTGGCGGTGCCGTCGGCACAACGCGAAGCTGCCCTCGCGCTCGGAGCCACACGCTGGGAAGTGGTGCGCGATGCCGTGCTTCCTGCCGCTCGTTCAGGGCTCGTGGGTGGCGTCATGCTGGGACTGGGTCGAGCGCTCGGAGAAACGCTGGCGGTGACCATGGTCATCGGCAATCGACACGCGATTCCCGATTCGCTGTTCGACCCGGCGTACACCATGGCGTCGCTGCTGGCCAATGAATTCGCCGAAGCGTCGAGCGACGCGCATCTCTCGGCGTTGATGGCCGTCGCCGCGATGCTGCTGCTGATCACGCTGCTCGTGAATCTGCTGGCGCGCTGGCTCGTACGACGTGTCGCGACCGGGCTGCCTGGTGGTCGTTGGTCGGGTGGACGGTGGTGATGAACGCCCGCTCACACCGCCGTAAGCGCACGGGTCGCGTCATGACAGCGCTCACGTGGACGGCCGCCATCGTGGCTGTCATTCCGCTCGTGATCATTCTCGCACACCTGCTGGTGAACGGACTCGAGCAACTCACGCCGACTTTCTTCACACAGTTGCCGTCGCCTCCCGGCGTGCGCGGGGGCGGGGTGGCCAACGCGATCGTCGGCTCCATCATGCTGGTCGCTATCGCGATGACCGTGGCCGTTCCCGTCGGCATCGGCGCCGGACTCTATCTCGCCGAGCATCGTCGTGGACGGTTTGCGCAGGCCGTACGACTGCTGGCCGATGTGCTGAGTGGCCTGCCGTCCATCGTGCTCGGGATCTTCGCCTGGGAATTGATCGTCCGGCCGTCCGGACACTTCTCGGCCTGGGCCGGCGGCATCGCCCTGGGCTTGTTGGTGCTGCCCTTGGTCGCGCGCGCCACCGAAGAGATGGTGCGCCTGGTTCCGGTCGCGCTCACGGAAGCGGCATTAGCGCTCGGCTTCTCGCGATGGCGCACCTCGCTCACCGTGGTGCTACGCACCGCGATGCCGGGCATCGTGACTGCGATGCTCATCGCCATGTCACGCGCCGCCGGCGAGACGGCGCCGTTGCTGTTCACGGCCTTCGGCAATCCGTTCTGGTCGGTCGATCCGGCTCGCCCCATCGCCGCCTTGCCGCTGCAGATCTATGCCTATGCCCAGAGTCCCTACGACGAATGGCGCGCACAGGCGTGGGCCGGCGCGTTGGTGCTGCTCATCCTCGTCACGATGATCAGTATTGCCGCGCGCGCCGTGGTAGGCGCACGTACGAAGCTGTTGTCGGCGGTCACCCCTCGCGTGGGGCGCACCGATGAATGAGTCGCGCGCGACGAACGCATCGGCACCGCAGGTGCGGCTCGGCCGTCTCTCGGCCGGTTTCGCGGACCGCAGCGTACTCCGTACGATCAGCGTCGAGGCGCCGGCTGGACGCGTACTCGCCATCGTCGGTCCATCAGGCTGTGGCAAGAGCACCGTGCTGCGCTGCATCAATCGGCTGCACGAACTCGACGAAGGCGCCTACGTGAACGGCGAGGTGGAGATCGGCGCGTTTTCCGCGTACGCGCCGACCACTGATGTGGTCGCGCTGCGCCGCCGCGTGGGGATGGTCTTTCAACGCCCCACGCCCTTCGTCACACTGTCGGTGTTCGACAATGTGGCCGCCGGTATTCGCGCGCATCGTCGCCACATCACCCAGAACGAATTGGAAGCACTCGTTGAAACGGCGTTGCAACGTGCGGGACTGTGGCGCGAAGTGGTCGACCGGTTGTTCGGTTCAGCGATGGTACTCTCCGGCGGTCAGCAGCAGCGACTCTGTATTGCGCGGGCGCTCGCGGTAGGACCCGATGTCCTGTTGCTCGACGAGCCGACCGCGTCGCTCGATCCGATGGGCACGCAACGCATCGAGGAGCTATTGTACGATTTGCGTGATACCGTGACCGTGATCATGGTGACACACAACATGCAGCAGGCCGCACGCATCTCCGATGTCACGGCGTTCCTGCTCAATGGAAGCCTCGTGGAATGCGCACCCACGCGACAGCTGTTCACCACGCCGTCCGACGCACGCACCGAAGCATACATCACCGGCCGGTTCGGATGACCACCGATATCCGTGCACTTCCCGGCGCCGTCGTGCTCGAGCGCTTCTCGGCGTGGTTCGGGAGCGCGCCGGCACTCCACAACATCGACATGGCGGTGCGCCCGAGATCGGTCACCGCACTCATCGGTCCATCCGGCTCCGGCAAGAGCACCCTGCTACGCGCCATCAATCGCCTCAACGAAGCACTGCCCGGTGCACGGAGCAGTGGGCGACTGCTGCTCGACGGTGACAACGTGTACGAGACCACCGTCGATGTGAGCGAATTGCGGCAACGCGTCGGCATGGTGTTTCAACGCTCCAATCCGTTTCCCCGCTCCGTGTTCGACAACGTGGCGTATGGTCCGCGACTCAACGCTGGCCTCACAGGTCGCGAACTCGACGATGCCGTCGAAGATGCGCTGCGTCGCGCCGCCCTGTGGGACGAGGTCAAGGATCGGCTGCGCGAAAACGCGCTGACCCTCTCGGGTGGTCAGCAACAACGACTCTGCATCGCCCGTGCGCTCGCCAATCGCCCGGCGGTGTTGCTGCTCGATGAGCCCACCAGCGCGCTCGACCCGCAGGCCACGCAACGCATCGAAGAACTCCTGTACGATCTTCAGCCGGATTTGACCATCATCATCGTGACGCACAACTTGCATCAGGCCGCGCGTGTTTCGCGCCGGACCGCTTTGCTGGTCGACGGTGTACTCGTGGAAGAAGCCGCGACCGACCGTCTCTTCACGCGCCCAGCGGATTCGCGCACCGAAGCGTTCATCACCGGGAGGTTCGGCTGATGCGGAATGTTCCTGCCGGTTACCGGCACTTTCACGACGAACTCGCGCTGCTCAAGCAGCGGCTGCTCGACATGTCCGAGCGGGCCGAGTCGCTGGTGGCACTCTCGGTTGAAGCGCTGCTCGAACGCGACCGTGATAAGGCGATCGCCGTGATCGAAGCCGACGAAGAGCTCGACCGGCTCGAGGTGGAGGCCGAGAATCAGGCCATCGCGATGCTGGCGCTGCAGCAGCCCATGGCGCGTGACCTTCGCTTTCTCATCGGCGCGATCAAGGTGTCCAGCGACCTCGAGCGCGTGGGTGACCACGCAGTCAACATCGCGCAATGCGCCGTGCGTCTGGTGGACCAGCGCACGGCGGTGCCGGACATCCCCGCCCTGGCCGATATGGCGCGGCGCGCCCGCGCCATGCTCAGCGATGCCCTCGACGCTTTCATTCGCGGCGACGGCGCCCTCGGGCGCGCCGTCGGAAAAGCCGACGACGACGTCGATGCCCAGCACGAGAGCATTTTCCGCGCGCTCCTGGCCGACATGATGGGCGACCCGCAGACCATCGCGCCATCGCTCGAACTGCTGCTGGTGAGCCGGAATCTGGAGCGGGTGGCCGACCTCGCCACCAACATCGGAGAAGACGCCGTGTATCTTGCCGAGGGGAAGCAGATTCGTCATCGGTACGACGAAGACGCCCCGACGCCTTCTTCCAACGACTCGACATGACGGCACCCATCACGACCGCATCGACCGATATCCGGATCGCCGCGATCGACATCGGCTCCAACTCGGTTCGCCAGATCGTGGCGGATGTCTCTCCAACCGGTCAGATCCGGGTGGTGGACGAGATGAAAGCGATGCCGCGGCTCGGTGAAGGTCTCGAGGCCACGGGCGCGCTCTCGCCGATCTCCATCGATGCGGCCGTGACCGCCGTCCAACGCATGGTCACGTTGGCCGGTCAGTTAGGGGCGGCCCGCATCGAGATCGTGGCCACCAGCGCCGTGCGCGATGCGGCCAACGCCGCCGACTTCACGGAAAAGGTGGAAGCACTCACCGGCCGGCAGGTCCGCATCCTCAGCGGCGAGGAGGAAGCGCTACTCTGCTTTCGAAGTGCGCTGGCGCACTTCGAGCTCGGTGCCGGCCGCACCGTGGTGATGGATATCGGCGGCGGCTCGCTCGAACTCGTGCTGGCCAAAGACGGACTCATCGAACGGGTGGCGTCCCTACCCTTCGGTGCGGTCCGTCTTACCGAGCGATTCCTGACCCCTCGGGTGAACCCGCGCCGCGTGCGCGCGCTGCGCGACCACGTGCGGGACGGACTCAAGCGCGCCGTGCCGGTCAAAGACTGGCGCGGCGCGCAAGTCATCGGCTCAGGCGGTACGTTCACGAACCTTGCCGGCATCGTACTGTCGCGACAGCATGTGGCCGTGAAATCGCCGCACGGCACGCGTGTGACGCGCGTAGAACTCGAGCATGTCCTCGATTGGCTGCAACGGCTCGAGTCGCATGAGCGCTCCCACGTGCCGGGACTCAACCCAGCGCGCGCCGACATCATCGTGGCCGGACTCGCCGTAGCCGCCGAAGTCCTCTGCCGTTTCGATCCGCGCGACCTGCTGGCGTCTGCCTACGGCATTCGTGAAGGGCTTCTGCTGGAAGCGGCTCGTATCGCGCCGGTGGTCGCCGATCCCGGTGTGGCACGCGAGCGCTCAGTCCGTGAATTCGCCGAGCGTTGTCATTACGAGGAACCGCATGCGCGTCAGGTGCAGACGCTGTCACTGCAACTGTTCGACGCGCTCGCCTCGCGGCTGCAGCTCGACGCGCGCGACCGCCAGTTACTCGCCGACGCGGCGCTGCTGCATGACGTGGGTTACCACATCAACTACGAGAAGCACCACAAGCATTCCTTTCATCTCATCTCGCACGCCGACCTGTTGGGCATGACGCCCGCCGAGCAGAACGTCGTGGCGCATGTGGCCCGTTACCATCGTGGCACGCCGCCCAAGATGAAGCATCGCGGCTTTGCACAGCTCGACCGCGCGTCGCGCGAGAAGGTGGTCAAGCTGTCCGCGCTGCTGCGTTTTGCCGACGGCATGGACCGTGGGCATGTGGCGGCGGTGGGTACGCTGCGCATCAGGCTGGGTAACGACGCCATGCGTGTGAGTGTGGTGGAGGCCGCAGGCGCCACCAACGTGCGCCTCGAGTGCTGGGGCGCGAGCCGCAAGCGTCAGTTGCTCGAAGAACTCCTCGGACGCCCGATCATCGTCGTGGCGCCCGACGGCACCGAGATCAGCGCGGATGACGACGGCGACGGCGAGTAGCCGCGCCCCCGACAGCTGATGTGGTCGTTGCTGCGCATCAGCGAAGATTCGTGCTCGAGAGTGCTGAGTTCTGCGCTGATGTTTGTGTTATGTAGCCAAGCGGAACATCTCGAAGGTGTCTGGGTCCTGTCGTTCCACGATGCATTGTGCGAGGGAATGGGTTTCGAGCGTATTCGCGAGAAAATCCGGCAGGGTTTAACGGAGCGCCTCGGCGTGCTCTGCGAGCTCTGCGCCTCTTTGTGATCAGTTACACTGCCCCGGGCGCACCTTACGCCGCGCCCGACTCCCTGGGTGCGGCGGCGAACAGACCGCTGAACCGATCACGCAGAGGACGCGGAGGCGCAGAGACCGCCGAGCAACTCGCGCAAAACAGGAATCGGCACCCGTCTGACCGCATGGCTCGAAATTGGAGTCGTTCGGCCGAACTCCTTTCCGCGACAGCTCGACGCACTCGATCAGCTCACGGGGCGGTGGATCGATGCGCACGAACGGCAGGGTGATGCCGCCTGAAGCGGGCGAGAACTCGGCACTCTCGAGATTCGTGCCGATCCGCGGTAAAAGCTGGTCTGCGGTTTTGCCGAGAGTGCTTGGCAGCCGCGAGCACCGTAGCTGGACAGTGTTACGGTGCGCCCACGTCCGTCGGCGCCGCCCGCTTGCGTTTCGCACTCGCCTTAGCGCCGGCCTTCGGTTCCGATCCACCCCACGGATCGCGCATCAGCGTGGCGTGCGTGGCGCGCTCCTCGGCGCCATTCGGCAAGCGCCGACGATACGTGCCATCGGCCCCGAGCTCCCATGCTTGCCGATTGTCGGTCAGACACGTTTCCAGC
>Ga0105046_10004847_pt1 | contig 21378 bp, 15 predicted proteins | sample MAT03_FD_78385 | JGI IMG/M metagenome (GOLD analysis project Ga0105046, IMG submission 78385) | Freshwater microbial communities from Lake Fryxell liftoff mats and glacier meltwater in Antarctica - MAT-03 (megahit assembly) | ecosystem: Environmental > Aquatic > Freshwater > Ice > Liftoff...
CTTGAGTGGGTGTTTTACGACCTGATTCTGGGGTGGAGAAAATAATGAGCAATATAAACGGTGACGTGGTCAGCGAAGTGGCGGCTGGCGCAACGCTGCTACCGACCCCCGGCATGCAGTGGTATGTCGTGCATGCCTATTCAGGCATGGAAAAAGCCGTTGAACGCAATATTGTCGAGCGCATCAACCGCGCCGGCATGCAGGCCAAGTTTGGCCGTTTTCTGGTGCCCACCGAAGAAGTCGTTGAAATCAAGAACGGCCAGAAGAAAACGACAGAACGCCGGTTTTTCCCCGGCTATGTGCTCGTTGAGATGGTCATGGACGACGAAAGCTGGCACCTGGTGAAACACACCAACAAGGTCACGGGTTTTGTCGGTGGCGCGAAAAACCGCCCGGCGCCGATTTCGGAAGAAGACGTCCAGAAAATCGTCAACCAGATGCAGGTCGGCACCGAGAAGCCGCGGCACAAGGTTGAATTTGAAACGGGTGAATACATTCGCGTCAAGGACGGCCCGTTCACCGACTTCAATGGCACGGTCGAAGAGGTCAACTACGACAAGAACAAGGTGCGCGTTTCGGTCACGATTTTCGGCCGTGCGACGCCGGTTGAACTGGAATTCAGCCAGATCGAGAAGACCTGATTTCCGACTGGAGGTCAAAAATTCGCGCCTTGCAACTCGGCGCGGAGGGTTCCTCTGGAACCTGATTGAGTTGTGTAACCCCCGGGGAGCCCGGGCCTGTTTTCGGACAGCGCCCTGGCGTCATGACCCGCAAGGAGAAAAGTATGGCGAAAAAAATCGTCGGCTTCATCAAGCTGCAAGTGCCAGCTGGTAAGGCCAACCCGTCCCCCCCGATCGGCCCGGCTCTGGGTCAGCGCGGCCTGAATATCATGGAGTTCTGCAAGGCATTCAATGCCCAGACCCAGGGTGTTGAGCCCGGCCTGCCGCTGCCTGTGGTGATTACTGCATTCGCAGACAAAAGCTTCACCTTCATCATCAAGACCGCTCCGGCCGCCACGCTGATCAAGAAAGCCATCAAGCTCGACAAGGGTTCCGCCACGCCGCATACCGTCAAGGTCGGCAAGATCACCCGCGCGCAGCTTGAAGAAATCGCCAAAACAAAAATGAAGGACATGACGGCTGCCGATCTCGACGCCGCTGTCCGTACTATTGCCGGTTCCGCCCGTTCCATGGGTGTGACGGTGGAGGGTGTTGTATGAGCAAGCTGACCAAGCGTCAAAAAACTGTCGGCGACAAAATCGACAGCAACAAACTGTATTCGGCGGCGGACGCCCTGGGTTTGGTCAAGGAGTTTGCCGTTGCCAAGTTCGATGAGTCCATCGACGTGGCTGTGCAGCTCGGCATTGATGCCAAAAAATCAGACCAGGTTGTCCGTGGCGCTGTCGTGTTGCCCAATGGCACCGGCAAAACCAAGCGTGTTGCCGTGTTTGCGCAAGGTGCCAAGGCCGAGGAAGCCAAGGCCGCCGGCGCTGACATCGTCGGCATGGACGATCTGGCTGCCGACATCAAGGCCGGCAAGATGGACTTTGACGTGGTGATCGCCTCGCCGGACGCCATGCGTGTGGTCGGTACCCTGGGGCAGATTCTTGGCCCACGCGGCCTGATGCCCAACCCCAAGGTTGGCACCGTGACGCCTGACGTTGCAACGGCTGTCAAAAACGCCAAGGCTGGCCAGGTCCAGTTCCGCGTCGACAAGGCCGGCATCGTGCATGGCACGATTGGCCGCCGTTCGTTTGACACCGACAAGCTGCAGGGCAACCTGGCTGCGTTGATCGACGCTCTGACCAAGGCCAAGCCTGCGTCGAGCAAGGGTGTGTATCTGAGAAAAGTGGCGGTTTCGTCAACGATGGGCGTGGGCGTTCGCGTCGACACGCAAACCATCGCGGCGTAATTGCAGGAATTTGGGCGGTCTGCAAGGGCTGCTCGAAGTGGTGGGCTGCCGGGATTTCGATTCTGGCGGGCCATCCAGGACCGTTGGTGCGACAGGCGAAAGCCCGCCGCTTAATCGTCGCAAGACAGCCAACGCAGATGGCGGTCCCGCTGCTGAATGGTTTTGAAAAGAATCTGAAACAGTTGGTCGCTGAACATAGGCGTGTGATCGGGTGGCGCAACAGCGCTGCCTGAAAAACACATTATTAAGGAGTAGACCTTGAGTCTCAACCGCAGTGAGAAACAAGCCGTCATTGATGAAGTGACCGGCCTCGCCGCTAAAGCTCAAACGCTCGTGATGGCGGAATACCGTGGCATCACGGTCGCTGACATGACCAAGCTTCGCAGCCAAGCCCGCGACAAAGGCGTGACCCTGAGTGTGTTGAAAAACACCCTGGCTCGCCGTGCCGTGGCAGGCAGCGCGTTTGATGTCCTGTCCGACCAGATGACCGGTCCGCTGATCTATGGCTTTTCCACAGACGCTGTCGCTGCCGCCAAGGTGGTTGCCGACTTCGCGAAAACCAACGACAAGTTGGTGATCCGCGCAGGCGCCATGGCAGGAAAAGTCCTGGACGTGAACGGCGTCAAGCAGCTTGCGAACATCCCTTCGAAAGAAGTGCTGCTCGCCCAGCTGCTGGGCCTGATGCAATCGCCGATTTCGCGTACGGCACGTGTGCTGTCCGCACTGGCGGAGAAAAAAGGCGGCGGCAACGACGTGGTCGTAGCCGCAGAGCCCGCAGCAGAAGCTGCAGCGGCGTAACTTGTACCCAACTTTTTAGGAAATCAAAATGGCATTCGATAAAGACGCATTTTTGACCGCGCTCGACAGCATGACGGTCCTCGAACTCAACGACTTGGTGAAAGCCATCGAAGAGAAATTTGGCGTGAGCGCTGCAGCCATGTCGGCTCCTGCTGGCGGCGGCGGCGCTGCTGCTGCAGTCGTGGAAGAGAAAACCGAATTCAACGTGATGTTGCTCGAAGTCGGCGCCAACAAGGTGTCGGTTATCAAGGCCGTGCGTGAAATCACCGGCCTGGGCCTGAAAGAAGCCAAGGACCTGGTCGACGGTGCCCCCAAGGCTGTCAAGGAAGCCGCTCCCAAGGCCGACGCAGAAGCCGCCAAGAAAAAGCTCGAAGACGCCGGCGCGAAAGTCGAACTCAAGTAATCCTTGTGTTTCGCGAAGGCTGGAAGACCGATACCGGCTTCCAGCCTTTTGTGCTTTCAAGGAGGACTGTCAAAAGCACCGGGCAGGCCGGTTTTAACCTCTTTGGAAACACTGGCAAGCAGATTTGACGAAAATCTATTTGCCAGTGCTTCCTGACCCCGACTGCAGGAAACGCCTTGGTTCGGGCAACGTGCAATGCGTTGCCGTCCGCCATGGTTGGTAGTGGCCAACCACCAAGCCTGTTTGATTACGTGGTGTATTCATTCAAGACAGTCGCCAGAGCTTAGCAAGCCGGTTGCCCGTACCGGTTTGTGTCCCATCAAAGCGGAGAACTCATGGCCTATTCCTATACCGAACGCAAGCGAATTCGCAAAAGTTTCGGCAGCCGCGAAAGCGTGCTGAATGTTCCTTACCTGTTGCAAATGCAGAAAGACGCCTACACGGCGTTCCTGCAAGCCGATCGCGCACCGCAAAAGCGCACCGTTGAAGGCCTGCAGGCTGCATTTGAAAACGCCTTCCCCATCGTCTCGCACAACGGTTTTGTCGAGATGAAGTTCCTCGAGTACAACCTGGCCAAGCCCGCCTTTGACGTGCGTGAATGCCAGACCCGTGGCCTGACCTTTGCGTCGGCCGTGCGCGCCAAAGTCCAGCTGATCATTTATGACCGCGAATCCTCGACCTCGCAATCGAAGGTCGTCAAGGAAGTCAAGGAACAAGAGGTCTACATGGGCGAAGTGCCCCTGATGACCGACAAAGGCTCCTTCGTTATCAACGGCACGGAACGCGTGATCGTGTCCCAGCTCCACCGATCGCCCGGCGTGTTTTTCGAGCACGACAAGGGCAAGACCCACAGCTCGGGCAAATTGCTGTTTTCGGCCCGCATCATTCCCTACCGCGGATCCTGGCTGGACTTCGAGTTCGACCCGAAAGACGTGCTGTACTTCCGCGTGGACCGTCGCCGCAAGATGCCGGTCACGATTCTGCTCAAGGCCATCGGCCTGAACCCCGAGTCCATCCTTGCGAACTTCTTCGTGTTCGACAACTTCCGCCTGATGGACAGCGGCGCGCAAATGGAATTCGTCGCCGAGCGCATGCGCGGCGAGGTGGCCCGTTTTGACATCACCGACAAGGCCGGCAAGGTTGTTGTTGCCAAGGACAAGCGCATCACCGTGCGCCACACGCGCGAGCTCGAGCAGAGCGGCACGTCCACCATCAGCGTCCCGGAAGATTTCCTGATCGGCCGTGTGGTCGCCAAGAATATCGTCGATGCCGAGACTGGCGAGATCATCGCCAAGGCCAATGACGAGCTGACCGAGGTGCTGCTGAAGAAGCTCCGCCTGGCCAGCGTGCAGGACCTGCAGGTCTTGTACACCAACGAGCTCGACCAGGGCGCCTACATTTCGCAAACCCTGCGTGCCGACGAAACGGCGGACGAGTTCGCCGCCCGCGTTGCAATCTACCGCATGATGCGTCCCGGGGAGCCGCCGACGGAAGACGCGGTCCAGGCCCTGTTCCAGCGCCTGTTCTACAACCCGGACACGTACGACCTGTCCAAGGTTGGACGCATGAAGTTCAACGCCCGCGTCGGCCGCGACACTTCCACCGGCCCGATGGTCATGACCAACGAGGACATCCTGGCTGTGGTCAAGATCCTGGTGGATCTGCGCAACGGCAACGGCGAAGTCGATGACATCGATCACCTTGGCAATCGCCGCGTGCGTTGTGTCGGCGAGCTCGCTGAAAACCAGTACCGCACTGGTCTGGCCCGTATCGAAAAAGCCGTCAAGGAACGTCTCGGCCAGGCCGAGCAAGAACCCCTGATGCCGCATGACCTGATCAACAGCAAGCCGATTTCGGCTGCGTTGAAAGAGTTTTTCGGCGCGTCGCAGCTGTCCCAGTTCATGGACCAGACCAACCCGCTGGCCGAGATCACCCACAAGCGCCGTGTATCGGCTCTTGGCCCCGGTGGTTTGACCCGCGAACGCGCAGGTTTCGAAGTGCGTGACGTGCACGTGACCCATTACGGCCGTGTCTGCCCGATTGAAACGCCTGAAGGCCCGAACATCGGTCTGATCAATTCGCTGGCGCTGTATGCCCGTCTGAACGAATACGGTTTCATTGAAACTCCGTACCGCCGCGTGATCGACAGCAAGATCACAACCCAGATCGACTACCTGTCCGCCATCGAAGAAGGCAAGTACGTGATCGCCCAGGCCAATGCGGCGCTGGATGATGCCGGCAAGCTGACCGGCGACCTGGTCTCGGCCCGGGAAAACGGCGAGTCGGTGCTGGTCGGCGCAGAGCGTGTCCAGTACATGGACGTGTCGCCTGCGCAGATCGTCTCGGTGGCTGCTTCGCTGGTTCCGTTCCTGGAGCACGATGACGCCAACCGCGCACTGATGGGCGCCAACATGTCGCGTCAGGCCGTGCCTGTGCTGCGTCCCGAAAAACCGCTGGTCGGTACCGGTATCGAGCGCGTCGCCGCGATCGACTCCGGCACCGTGGTGACCGCCTCCCGGGGCGGCATCGTGGACTATGTCGACGCCACCCGCATCGTGGTACGTGTCAACGATGCAGAAGCCCTGGCCGGTGAAGTCGGCGTGGACATCTACAACCTGATCAAGTACCAGCGTTCCAACCAGAACACCAACATCCACCAGCGCCCCATCGTCAAGATTGGCGACAAGCTGGCCAAGGGTGATGTGATCGCCGACGGCGCGTCCACCGACCTCGGTGAAATCGCCATCGGCCAGAACGTGCTGATCGCGTTCATGCCATGGAACGGCTACAACTTCGAGGATTCGATCCTGATTTCCGAGCGTGTGGTTGCCGAAGACCGCTACACCTCGATTCACATCGAAGAACTCGTCGTGATGGCCCGCGACACCAAGCTGGGCGCCGAAGAAATCACACGCGACATCCCCAACCTGTCCGAGCAGCAACTCAACCGGCTCGACGAATCCGGCATCATTTATGTCGGCGCTGAAGTCCAGCCGGGCGACACGCTGGTCGGCAAGGTCACGCCAAAGGGTGAGACCACGCTGACCCCGGAGGAAAAACTGTTGCGCGCGATCTTCGGCGAAAAAGCCAGCGATGTGAAAGACACCTCGCTGCGCGTGAGTCAGGGTTCGCAGGGCACCGTCATCGACGTGCAGGTCTTCACGCGTGAAGGCATCGTGCGCGACAAGCGCGCCCAGCAGATCATTGACGATGAGCTCAAGCGCTTCCGCCTGGACCTGAACGACCAGCTGCGTATCGTTGAGGCCGACGCGTTCGACCGGATCGAAAAGCTGCTGAACGGCAAGGTCGCCAACGGTGGTCCGAAAAAGCTGGCCAAAGGCACCAAGATCGACAAGGCTTACCTGGCCGATGTCGAGAAGTACCACTGGTTCGACATCCGTCCTGCGGATGACGAAGTTGCTTCGCAGTTGGAGAGCATCAAGAACTCGATGGAGCAGACGCGCCACAGCTTCGACCTGTCTTTCGAGGAAAAGCGCAAGAAGCTGACGCAGGGCGACGAGCTGCCGGCAGGCGTGCTCAAGATGGTCAAGGTTTATCTGGCTGTCAAGCGCCGCCTGCAGCCTGGCGACAAGATGGCCGGCCGGCACGGCAACAAGGGCGTCGTGTCCAAGATCGTGCCGATTGAAGACATGCCGCACATGGCCGACGGTACGCCTTGCGACATCGTGCTGAACCCGCTGGGCGTGCCTTCCCGCATGAACGTCGGCCAGGTGCTTGAAGTGCATCTGGGCTGGGCCGCCAAGGGCCTGGGTCACCGGATTGGCGACATGCTTCAGGCCGAGGCCAAGGTGCAGGAGTTGCGCAAGTTCTTGGAAACGATCTACAACAAGTCCGGTCGCACTGAAGACCTGGTCAAGTTGTCGGACACCGACATCCTCGAGATGGCCGGCAACCTGACCACGGGCGTTCCTTTTGCGACGCCGGTGTTTGACGGTGCCTCGGAAGCCGAGATCATGCAGATGCTGCAGCTCGCCTACCCGGACAACATCGCCAAAACCAAAGGGCTGACCGCAACCCGCACGCAGGCGCAGTTGTACGACGGCCGCACCGGTGACGCGTTTGAACGCACCACCACCGTGGGCTACATGCACTTCCTGAAGCTTCACCATCTGGTGGACGACAAGATGCATGCCCGCTCCACCGGCCCGTATTCGCTGGTCACGCAGCAGCCTCTGGGCGGCAAGGCGCAGTTCGGCGGACAGCGCTTTGGCGAGATGGAGGTCTGGGCGCTGGAAGCCTACGGCGCCGCCTACACCCTGCAGGAAATGTTGACGGTGAAGTCCGACGACGTGCAGGGCCGCACCAAGGTCTACGAAAGTATCGTCAAGGGCGAGCACGCGATCACGGCCGGCATGCCCGAGTCGTTCAACGTGCTGGTCAAAGAGATTCGTTCGCTCGGTATCGACATCGAACTCGAACGCAGCTAAACAGCGGACAAGAAAAGGATTTACACATGAAATCATTACTCGACCTGTTCAAGCAATTCACGCCGGATGAGCATTTCGATGCCATCAAGATCGGCATGGCCTCGCCCGAGAAGATCCGTTCGTGGTCTTTCGGCGAAGTGAAGAAGCCTGAAACCATCAACTACCGCACCTTCAAGCCGGAGCGTGACGGCCTTTTTTGCGCCAAGATCTTTGGCCCCATCAAGGACTACGAATGCTTGTGCGGCAAGTACAAGCGCCTCAAGCACCGCGGTGTGATCTGCGAGAAGTGCGGCGTTGAAGTCACGCAGACCAAGGTCCGCCGCGAGCGCATGGGTCACATCGACCTGGCCGCACCGTGCGCGCACATCTGGTTCCTGAAGTCGTTGCCGTCGCGTCTGGGCCTGGTGCTCGACATGACGCTGCGCGACATCGAGCGCGTGCTGTACTTCGAAGCCTATGTGGTCACCGACCCTGGCATGACCCCGCTGAAGAAATTCAGCATCATGTCGGAAGACGACTATGACGCCAAGCGCAAGGAATACGGCGACGAGTACACCGCCAAGATGGGCGCCGAAGGCATCAAGGACCTGCTCGAAGGGCTGGACCTGGACGTCGAAATCGACAAGCTGCGCAACGACCTGACCGGTTCCGAAATCAAGATCAAGAAAAACGCCAAGCGTTTGAAACTGATGGAAGCGTTCAAGAAGTCCGGTATCAAGCCGCACTGGATGGTGCTCGACGTGCTGCCGGTGTTGCCTCCAGACCTGCGTCCGCTGGTGCCGCTGGACGGTGGCCGCTTTGCGACCTCCGATCTGAACGATTTGTACCGCCGCGTCATCAACCGCAACAGCCGCTTGCGCCGTTTGCTGGAACTGAAGGCGCCTGAAATCATCGCGCGCAATGAAAAGCGCATGCTGCAGGAAGCCGTGGATTCGCTGCTGGACAACGGCCGCCGTGGCAAGGCCATGACGGGCGCCAACAAGCGCGCACTCAAGTCGCTCGCCGACATGATCAAGGGCAAGTCGGGCCGTTTCCGCCAGAATTTGCTGGGCAAACGCGTCGATTACTCCGGCCGTTCGGTCATTACCGTGGGCCCGACGCTCAAGCTGCATCAGTGCGGTTTGCCCAAGCTCATGGCTCTGGAATTGTTCAAGCCTTTCATCTTCTCGCGCCTCGAAGCCATGGGCATCGCGACGACGATCAAGGCCGCCAAGAAGGAAGTCGAATCCGGCACGCCGGTGGTCTGGGACATCCTGGAAGAGGTCATCAAGGAACACCCTGTGATGCTGAACCGTGCGCCCACGCTGCACCGTTTGGGCATCCAGGCCTTCGAGCCCATCCTGATCGAAGGCAAGGCCATCCAGCTGCACCCGCTCGTCTGCTCGGCCTTCAACGCCGACTTCGACGGTGACCAGATGGCTGTCCACGTGCCGCTGTCGGTCGAGGCGCAGATGGAAGCCCGCACCCTGATGCTGGCTTCGAACAACATTCTGTTCCCCGCCAACGGCGAGCCTTCCATCGTTCCGTCGCAAGACGTGGTGCTGGGCCTGTACTACACGACGCGCGACCGTACCAACGGCAAGGGCGAAGGCCTGGTGTTCTCCGACACCGGCGAAGTGCGCCGCGCATTCGACGCGGGTGAGCTCGACCTCAACGCGCGCATCAGCGTGCGCCTGACCGAGTACACCAAGGACAAGGCGACCGGCGAGTTCTTGCCGTCCACCAAGCTGTGGGAAACCACGGGCGGCCGTGCGTTGCTGTCCGAAATCCTGCCCAAGGGTTTGCCTTTTTCCAACATCAACAAGGCGTTGAAGAAGAAGGAAATCTCCAAGCTGATCAACGTGTCTTTCCGCAAGTGCGGGCTGAAAGAGACCGTGGTGTTTGCCGACAAGCTGCTGCAGTCTGGCTTCCGCCTGGCGACAAAAGCCGGCATCTCCATCTGTATCGATGACATGCTGATCCCCAAGGAAAAGCCGGCCATCATTGCCCGCGCCCAGAAGGAAGTCAAAGAGATCGAGCAGCAGTATGTCTCGGGTCTCGTGACCTCCGGCGAGCGCTACAACAAGGTGGTGGACATCTGGGGCAAGTCCGGCGACGAAGTCTCCAAGGTCATGATGGCCCAGCTCTCCAAAGAGCGTGTCCTGGATCGCCATGGCAAGGAAGTCGAGCAGGAGTCCTTCAACTCCATCTACATGATGGCCGACTCCGGTGCCCGTGGTTCCGCAGCGCAGATTCGCCAGGTGGCCGGCATGCGCGGTTTGATGGCCAAGCCTGACGGCTCAATCATCGAAACGCCCATCACCGCCAACTTCCGCGAAGGTCTGAACGTGCTGGAGTATTTCATCTCCACCCACGGTGCCCGCAAGGGTCTGGCCGATACCGCGCTGAAAACCGCCAACTCCGGTTACCTGACGCGCCGCCTGTGCGACGTGGTGCAGGATCTGGTGGTGACGCAGGACGACTGCGGCACGCAGGACGGCTCCGTGATGCGTGCCATTGTTGAAGGTGGTGAAGTCATCGAATCGCTGCGTGACCGTATCCTCGGCCGCACCGCGGTCGAAGACGTGCTGCACCCCGAGAACCGTGCGGTTCTGGCCAAGGCCGGTGCCATGCTGGACGAGGACCTGATCGAGGAACTCGAAGCCGCGGGCGTGGACGAAGTCAAGGTGCGTACGGCACTGACCTGCGAAACCCGCTTCGGCCTGTGCGCCAAGTGTTACGGCCGCGATCTGGGCCGTGGTGGCCTGATCAACATCGGTGAAGCGGTCGGTATCATCGCCGCCCAATCCATCGGCGAGCCCGGCACGCAGCTGACCATGCGCACCTTCCACATCGGCGGTGCCGCATCCCGTGCGGCCATTGCCTCCAGCGTGGAAGCCAAGTCGAACGGCGTGATCGGCTTCAACGCACCGATGCGTTATGTGACCAACAGCAAGGGTGAGCTGGTGGTGATTGCCCGTTCCGGCGAGATCGTCATTCACGACGAGCATGGCCGCGAGCGCGAGCGCCACAAGGTGCCTTACGGCGGCATCCTGAACGTCAAGGCTGACCAGACCATCAAGGCTGGCGCCATCCTGGCCAACTGGGATCCGCTGACCCGCCCCATCATCACCGAGTTCGCCGGCAAGGTGCTCTTCGAGAATGTGGAAGAAGGCGTGACGGTGGCCAAGCAGCTCGACGAAGTGACCGGTCTGTCCACGCTGGTGGTGATCGATCCGAAACGCCGGGGTGTGACCAAGGTGGTTCGCCCGCAGGTCAAGCTCATCGATGCCACCGGCAACGAAGTCAAGATCCCCGGCACCGACCACTCGGTGACGATTGGCTTCCAGATTGGCGCGCTGGTGCAGGTGCGTGACGGCCAGGATGTGGGACCCGGCGAAGTGCTGGCGCGTATTCCGGTCGAAGGCCAGAAAACCCGCGACATCACCGGCGGCCTGCCACGTGTGGCCGAGCTGTTTGAAGCCCGCACGCCGAAAGACAAGGGCACGCTGGCGGAAATGACCGGTACCGTTTCCTTCGGCAAGGAAACCAAGGGCAAGATCCGCCTGCAGATCACCGACCCTGAAGGCAAGGTCTGGGAAGACCTGGTTCCCAAGGAAAAGAACATCCTGGTGCACGAAGGCCAGGTGGTGAACAAGGGCGAGTCGATTGTGGACGGCCCGGCCGATCCGCAGGACATCCTGCGCCTGTTGGGCATGGAAGAGCTGGCCCGCTACATCGTCGACGAAGTGCAGGACGTTTACCGCCTGCAGGGCGTGAAGATCAACGACAAGCACATCGAAGTGATTGTTCGCCAGATGCTGCGCCGTGTGGTCGTCGAAAGCGTGGGTGATTCCAGCTACATCGCCGGTGAACAGGTCGAGCGTTCGGTCATCCTGGATGCCAACGACGCCCTGCGCGCCGACGCCAAAATCCCGGCAACCTTCAGTAACCTGCTGCTGGGCATCACCAAGGCTTCGCTGTCGACCGATTCGTTCATCTCTGCGGCTTCCTTCCAGGAAACCACCCGCGTGCTCACCGAGGCGGCCATCATGGGCAAGCGCGACGAGTTGCGTGGCCTGAAAGAAAACGTGATCGTCGGGCGCTTGATCCCTGCCGGTACCGGCATGGCCTACCACGAGGCACGCAAGGCCAAGGACCAGATGGACGACGCCGAGCGCCGCGCCATCGCCGAAGCCGAAGCGGCCGAGCTGGAAGCCCTGCCCGAGGCAACCAGCGAGGGTGCAGCCAGCGAGTAATTGCTGCTTTTTTACGCTATAAAAAGCGTAGCGCCTCGCGCCCTGTATATAAGGGCCCGAGGCGCTTTTTATTGTGTTTCCAGAGTCAAACAGACGATTCGGGCTGCAGGCCCGGCGGAAAGCTGCACCGGCACCTGTCTTGTCGGCTAAAGTCGCGATGCCGGGCCATTCGCCGCCCGCTGCGAAAGGAAGAACGCCGCATGTCCACTCCGTCCCTGGCCCTGATTGCCGTGTTTGCCTTGCTGCTGTTCTGGGCCGTCGGCGCCTACAACCGGCTGGTGCGCCTGAAAAACCTGATCGCCAACGCGTTCGGACAGATCGACGTGCAGCTCAAGCGCCGGTACGATCTGATTCCCAACCTCGTGGAAGCCGCCAGGAAATACCTGCTGCATGAGCGCGAAACGCTGGAGGCCGTGATTGCGGCGCGCAACCAGGCGCGCGCGGCAAGTGACGCGGTGCGCAGCCGGCCGACCCATGCGCCAGAAGTCATGGCGTTGGCGGTGGCAGAGCAAGCCCTGGGCGGCAGCCTGGACCGGCTGTTTGCCCTGGCCGAGGCCTACCCTGAACTCAAGGCCGATGACACCATCCGCGAATTGAGCGAAGAGCTCACCAGCACCGAAAACAAGGTGGCTTTTGCGCGCCAGGCTTACAACGACTGCGTGCTCGACTACAACGACGCGCAGGCGCAATTTCCCGCGCTGCTGGTGGCGCGCCTGTTTGGCTTTGCGTCCGCCGCGATGTTGCAGGCCACCGAAAGCACTGCAGAACGCCAGGCCGTGCGCGTCCAGATGTAATCGCTTTCCGCCAGCAGCCATGCGTTTTTTCGAGCAACAGGACCGGGCGCGCGCCCAGACCCGGAAGCTGTTGCTGTTGTTTGCGCTGGCGGTGCTGCTGCTGGTTTTGGCCATCAATGCCGCACTGGCCCTGTCCTGGCGGCTGGTCACGCCTGGCTTCAGCGGTTATCCCGCGCATTTTTTCCTTGTCAACACGGTCATGACCCTGGTCTTTGTGCTGGGCGGCTGGTGGCTGGAAACGTCCAGTCTGAAAGGGGGTGGCGAAAAGCTGGCTCGCCGCGCCGGCGCGCGCGAAGCCTGGCCGTCAAGCCGTTTTGATGAACAAAAACTGTGCAACATCGCCGCCGAACTGGCGATTGCCGCCAGCATGACCCCACCGCAGGTCATGGTGCTGGATCGGGTGGACAGCATCAATGCGTTTGCCGCCGGGTGGGACGAAGAGGACTCGGTGATCGCGGTAACACGTGGCGCGCTTGACGGCTTGAGCCGCGACGAACTGCAGGGGCTGGTGGCCCATGAACTGAGCCATATCCGCGAGGGCGATACCCGGCTCAACATGCGGCTGGCCGGCATGGTGTTCGGGCTGGAGATGATTTTCAACCTGGGCGCGCGCATGTGCGAGCGCGGTGACGATGACCGGCGCTCCGCCCTGGCGCTGCCAGGCCTGGCCATCATGGCCGCCGGTTTTATGGGCTGGGTGGCGGGCCGCGCGCTCAAAGCTGCGGTCTCGCGCCAGCGCGAGTTTCTGGCCGATGCGCGCGCGGTCCAGTTCACGCGCAGCAAGGACGGCCTGGGCGGCGTGTTGCGCAAGGTGGCCGGTCGGCAGGGGGCGGGCGCCCTGCGGGGTTTTCATCCTGCGGTGCAGCACATGCTGCTGGTCGGGCAGCAGGCCGGGGCGCACTGGCTGGACTCGCATCCGCCACTGGCCGAGCGCATCCGCCGCATTTATGGGCGGGCCATGCCGGCGCTGTCCATGGAGTCGCAGTCGGCAACAGATGAAATCGCTGCGACACGGCCTGGCGCCATGGGGTGAGCGCTGCTGCGAATAAGCACATCACAAAAGATTCGAAGTGGCGGGCCCGCGCGCAGCGCTTGCGTACTGGATAGTCCCAATGGCCTGCCCGCTGGCGCGCGTTAAATTGGACCCCTGTACAAACTGCGAGGAGAAGCCGTGAAGATTGCCCTTTCAAGCACCGCACTGGCGCTGTGCGCCCTTGTTGCACCGTCCCTGGGCCACGCCCAGGCCGCGCCAGCCCAGGCGCTGTACAACCGCAGCCTGGCCGCCACTTGTGCCAATTGCCACGGCACGGACGGCAGAGCGGTCCAGGGCTCCAGCGTGGGGTCCCTCGCCGGCATGGATAAAAGCTACCTCGTGGACCAGATGAAGGCCTTCAAGTCCGGTGCGCGGCCGGCGACCGTGATGCACCAGCTCAGCAAGGGTTACAGCGATGCCCAGATCGAAGTCATCGCCAGCTATTTCGCCGCGCAGAAAAAATAAGGGAGAATATTCATGCAACGACGCTCCTTCCTCCAGTCTTCCGCCGCCCTGAGCCTGCTCGGGCTGGGTGCCTGCGCCACCACCTCCGTTCCCTCGAAAGCGAAAGTCGTGGTGATCGGTGGTGGTTACGGCGGCGCCACTGCCGCCAAATATGTGCGCCTGCTGTCGGACTACAAAATCGACGTGGTCCTGATCGAGCCGCAGGCGGCTTTTGTCTCGTGCCCGATTTCCAATCTGGTGCTGGCAGGCGCAAAGCAGATGGGCGATATCACCACCCCGTATACCGGCCTGTCCAGAAACCACGGTGTGACGGTGGTGCGCGACATGGCCAGCGCGATCAACACCGCCAAAAAAACCGTCACACTCGCTGGCGGTGCCACCATTGCCTACGACAAGCTGGTGGTTTCCCCCGGCGTGGACCTGATGTTCGGCAGCATCGAAGGCCTGCAGCAGGCGCAGGCCGCTGGGCAGATCCTGCAGGCCTGGAAAGCCGGCCCCGAAACTGTGGCCCTGCGCAAACAGCTCGAAGCCATGCCGGACGGCGGCGTCTTCGCCATCACGATTCCCGAAGCGCCCTACCGCTGCCCGCCCGGCCCGTACGAGCGCGCTTCGGTGGTCGCCGGCTACTTCAAGGCCTTCAAACCGCGCAGCAAGGTGCTGATTCTGGACGCCAACCCGGATGTCACCTCCAAAGGCCCGCTGTTCAAAAAAGTCTGGGCCGAGCAGTACAAAGGCATGGTCGAATACCGCGGCCAGCACAGGACCACGGCCGTGGATGCCAGAGCCGGCGTCGTCAAGTTCGATGTGCAGCAAGACGTGAAAGCCAATGTGCTCAATGTCCTGCCCTCCATGCGCGCTGGCGCCATCGCGGTGCAGACCGGGCTGAACAACATGGCCAACAACCGCTGGTGCGGCGTCAATTACCAGACCTTTGAATCCACCGCTGCCAAAGACGTGTTTGTGCTCGGCGATTCCATCCAGATCGCACCGGCGATGCCGAAAAGCGGCCACATGGCCAACAGCCATGGCAAAGTCGCCGCCGCAGCCATCGTGGCGCAGCTTTCTGGCTGGGAGGTCAACCCCGCGCCGATGCTGACCAACACCTGCTACAGCTTTGTGGACAACAAAAATGTGGTTCACGTGGCCAGCGTGCACGAGTACGTAACGGCCGAGAAGACCTTCAAGACCGTGGCCGGCTCCGGTGGTGTCAGTACCGCGCCCAACGAGCTTGAAGGCGTGTATGCGCTGAACTGGGCCAGCAACATCTGGGCTGATACCCTGGGTTGATGGCCCCCACGGTCGTTCGCTTCGCGTAACTCCCTGCCCCCCGAGGGGGCCGCCGCGCCTGCGGTCCGGCAAAGCCGGTCCCGCGGCCCGTGCTTGCAATTTCAAGGGGTGCCGCCAGACGGTCTTTCTGCGGCTGGTCTAATACGGGGTGTCCGTCCGTTCCGGGCGGTATCCGTGAGCCCGATGCAAGACAATTCTTCCCAAGTCCCCCTGTGGCGCCAGCTCCAGGGGGCAGCTTTTTTACTGATGGCTGTGCGTGCGGGACGCTCGATGACGGCCGCGCTGGAAGATGTTGACGCGGCCATCCGGCCCGGCGTGCAGGCGCTGGGTTTTCACGCCCTGCGTCAGTTGGGGCGCGCCGAGGCTTTGCGCCAGCAGCTGGCCAGCCGGCCGCCACCGCCCGAAGCCGATGCGCTGCTGTGTGTCGCCCTGGCCTTGGGGTGGTCGGAGGCGGAGGCACCTTACACCGTCCACACCCTGGTGGACCAGGCGGTGGAAGCGGCCAAACGCAGCGAAGACACGCGGCATCAGGCCAGCTTCATCAATGGCTGCCTGCGCCGCTTCCTGCGCGAACGGGAGGCCCTGCTGGCGCAAGCGGAAAAACATCCGCAGGCCGTGTGGAACCACCCCCAGTGGTGGATAGACCGGGTGCGCAAGGACTACCCCGCCCAGTGGCAGGCCATCCTGACAGCCAACAACGCCCGTGCGCCCCTTGTTCTCAGGATTAATGAACGAAAAACGACTCAAGCGCTTTATTTGCAAGCGCTGGCAGCTATCAATACGATAGCGTTTCCGGTGGGGCCACAAGGCGTGATCCTGCGCCATGCCCAGGCGGTCCCGTCCCTGCCGGGTTATGCGCAAGGGCATTTTTCGGTGCAGGACACCGCAGCGCAGATGGCCGCGCCGTTGCTGCTGGACGGGCTCAGCGCTGCAGGAGGTGCCCGCCTGAGGCTGCTGGATGCCTGCGCCGCACCGGGCGGCAAAACCGCCCATCTGCTGGAGTTGGCCGATGCCGATGTCACGGCGCTGGACATCGACGCGCGCCGTTGCGAGCGTATCGCCCAGAACCTGCAGCGCCTGGGCCTGCAGGCCGATATCCGTGTCGGCGATGCTGCGCATCCCGAGGCCTGGTGGGATGGGGGTCTCTACGATGGCATCCTGCTGGACGCGCCGTGCACGGCGTCGGGCATCGTGCGCCGGCATCCGGACGTGCGCTGGCTGCGCCGCCCCACGGATATCGCGCAACTCGCGGCCTTGCAAGCCCGGCTGTTCAACGCGCTGTGGCCGCTGCTCAGGCCCGGCGGGCGGTTGCTGTATTGCACCTGCTCGGTTTTCAGGGCCGAGGGGGAGCAGCAGGCGCAAACGTTTGTTACGCACCACAAAGACGCCCTTTTAATGCCATCGCCCGGTCATTTACTGCCCCAAAGTGGCGTCCCCGAGACCGTCTTCCCGGACAATTTGAAGGGTGAAAACGACGGCTTTTATTACGCAGTTTTTGAAAAACGCGGCCTTTGAACAGGTGTTGCGGCGGCTGGCGGCGTGTTGCTTTTTCGCGCTGATGGCCCTTGTCCCCCCGGCAGTGCTGTCGGCGGAGGTCACGCAACTCAAGCTGGAGCGTTCCGACGAATCGGTCTACCTGTCGGCCTTCGTCAAGTTCGACTTGCCCACTGTCGTCGAGGACGCCCTGCTCAAAGGCATCCCCATGTTTTTTGTGGTCGAGGCCGACATTTACCGAGACCGCTGGTACTGGTATGACAAACGCGTCACCACAGCGACCCGCACCATGCGCCTGGCCTATCAGCCCCTGACCCGGCGCTGGCGGCTCAACGTGCTGCCAAGTGCCATCAGTGTCACCGGCCTGCGTGCCTCCCTGAGCCAGAACCACGACAGCATGTCCGAGGCCATGGCTTCCATTCAGCGCATTTCGCGCTGGCGCATTGCCGATGCGGCCGAAATCGAGGCCGCCTCCCGGCACAACATCGAGTTCCGTTTTCGACTGGACCTGTCGCAGTTGCCGCGGCCTTTCCAGATTGGCGTTGCAGGCCAGAGAGATTGGGCCATTGCCGCGGAAGACCGCCGGCAGTTGCTGGCAGAACCGATTCGCGACATCTTCAGGGATGCAGCGCCCGAGCCCGCCAGAGAAATGGCCAAAGAGGCGGGCAAGTGAGCCCCAAAGGCCCGGCCTCTTCCTCCCTGAAAAGCAGCCCGGCTTTCCGCTGGACAGTCGGTGTCGGTGTCGGTGTGATGGCGGCTTTGGGGCTGGTGCTGATGTTCCTGCTGACCCAGGCCACCGGCAACCGCGAACTGTACGAACGCAACTACGTCCTGTTGTTTGGGCTGAATGTGGCAGTCGCGGGCTTGCTGCTGCTGGCGATCGGCTGGATCGCCGTTCGCCTGGTCCTGCGCCTGCGCAAAGGCAAGTTCGGCAGCCGCCTGCTGGTCAAGCTGGCAGCCATCTTTGCGCTGGTCGGCCTGATGCCGGGCATGATGATTTACGTCGTGTCCTACCAGTTTGTGTCGCGCTCGATTGAAAGCTGGTTCGACGTGAAAGTCGAGGGCGCGCTGGACGCCGGTCTGAACCTGGGCCGCGTCACGCTCGATACGCTGGCGTCTGAACTGGCCAATAAAACCCGCTTGGCCGCCACACAACTGGCGCAAACACCCGACGCCACGGCAGGCCTGGCGCTGGAGCGCCTGCGTGAGCAGCTCGGTGTCAGCGACGTGGTGTTGTGGACGGCGTCCGGCCAGATGATTGCCAGCGCCGGCGACTCGCGCTACTCGATCAAGCCCGAGCGGCCCCCTGGACAACTGCTGCGCAACGCGCGCACCCAGCGCGTGGCCACGCAGATCGAGGGCCTGGACGAGGTGACCCTGCCCGCTTCCGAGGCGGGTTCGGTCCCCAGTCTGGCTATTGACCCGGGCAGCGGCACGGCCAGCACCGCACCCCGCATCAAGGCCCTGGCGGTGGTCAGCAGCCCGGGGGTTGGCCTTTTCGGCGAGAACCGGTTTTTGCAGGTGACCGAGCTGCTGCCCGCCAGCCTGGTCGCCAACGCCATTGCCGTGCAGGAAGCCAACCGCGAGTACCAGGAGCGTGCCCTCGCCAGAGGTGGCCTGCGCAAGATGTACATAGGCACCCTCACGCTCAGCCTGTTTCTCGCGGTGTTTGGCGCGGTGCTGCTTGCCGTGGTGCTGGGCAACCAGTTGGCCCGGCCGCTATTGGTGCTGGCCGAAGGCGTGAAACAGGTCGCCCAGGGTGACCTCACGCCCAAGGCCGCCTTGCAGGGCAAGGATGAGCTCGGGGGGCTGACCCGCTCTTTTGCCGACATGACCCAGCAACTGGCCGACGCGCGTGGCGCTGTACAAAAAAGCATGGACCAGGTGGACGCCGCCCGTGCCAACCTGCAAACCATTCTGGACAACCTGACCGCCGGTGTCATGGTGCTGGACTTGAAGGGGCGCATCCAGACCAGCAACCCCGGCGCCACGCGCATCCTGCGTGTGCCGCTGGCGGCTTACCAGGGGCGAACGCTCGGCGAAGTTCCCGGGCTAGAGGTCTTTGCGCAGGGCGTGCAGGCGCAGTTCGACACCTACTTTGGCGAAAACCTGCTGCATGGCATTGAGCACTGGCAGCAATCGTTCGAACTCAATGCCGCGCAACCCGGCATGCCCGACAACGCCATCACGCTGATTGCGCGTGGCGCCAAGATGCCGGGCAATGAGTGCTTGCTGGTGTTTGACGATGTCTCCGAAATGGTCTCGGCGCAGCGCGCCCAGGCCTGGGGTGAGGTCGCGAGGCGTCTCGCGCATGAAATCAAGAATCCGCTGACGCCGATCCAGCTGTCCGCTGAACGGCTGGAGATGAAGCTCACCGGCAAGATCGGCGAGCCCGAGCAGATACTGCTGACGAAATCCGTGAAGACCATCGTCGATCAGGTCGATGCCATGAAACGGCTGGTCAATGAATTCCGTGACTATGCGCGTCTGCCTGCGGCCGAGCTGATGCCGGTGGACCTCAATGCGCTGGTCAATGATGTGATCCAGCTCTACGCCAGCGAGGACGCGGTGGTGCCGGTGCACGCGGAGCTCGACCCCCACTGCCCCAAGATCAAGGCAGATTCACAACAGATCCGCCAGGTCATTCACAACTTGTTGCAAAACGCCCAGGACGCCCAGGAGGGGCTGGCCCCGGACCGGCAGGCGCTGGTCACGCTCAAGACCGAGTACTCGCCAGCGTCGCGCCGCGTGCGGCTGACCGTGCGTGATAACGGCAGTGGCTTCCCCGAACACATCCTGAAACGGGCGTTTGAGCCCTATGTCACCACCAAGGTCAAAGGCACCGGTTTGGGGCTGGCGGTGGTCAAAAAGATTGCCGACGAGCACGGTGCCCGCATCGATATTTCAAATCGCGTGGTCGATGACGTCGTTCAGGGCGCCCAAGTATCGTTATCATTCGCGGTGGTGACTTAACAACACTGCGGGCTGAGGGCACAGCCGCAGGACAGACAACTGCTGGCAGGGATAGCAATTCAATCATGGCAAATATTCTGGTGGTCGATGACGAGCTGGGCATACGCGATCTGCTGTCGGAAATTCTCAACGACGAGGGCCATCAGGTCGAGCTTGCGGAAAATGCGGCGCAGGCCCGCGCCGCACGCGGCCGGGGTCGACCCGACCTGGTGCTGCTGGATATCTGGATGCCCGACACCGACGGGGTCACGCTGCTCAAGGAGTGGTCGTCCAGCGGGCTCCTGAGCATGCCGGTGATCATGATGAGCGGGCACGCCACCATCGACACAGCCGTCGAGGCTACCAAAATTGGCGCGATGGCGTTTCTGGAAAAACCCATCACCCTGCAAAAGCTCCTTAAGGCGGTCGAGCAGGGCCTGGCGAAGTCTGCGGGCCGCAAGCCCCTGGCTGCGCCCACCACGCTGCTGCATGCATTGGACCTGACCGTGGAAGCTGCCATGACGGGTGGCGTGGCCGCTGTCGCGGTGGAACTGGGCCCGCAAGCCACCCAGAGTTTTCTGCTCGAAAAACCGCTGCGCGATGCGCGCGATGAATTCGAGAAAGCGTATTTCGAATTTCACCTGGCCAAAGAGGGCGGCTCCATGACCCGCGTGGCCGAAAAAACCGGCCTGGAGCGCACCCACCTGTACCGCAAGCTCAAGCAGCTTGGTGTCGACCTGACCCGAGGCAAGCGCGCCGCCTGAACCGGTCAGAAGGCCTGAGACGCTGATATATAATCAGCGGCTCAGGCCCGGTAGCTCAGTCGGTAGAGCAGAGGATTGAAAATCCTTGTGTCGGTGGTTCGATTCCGCCCCAGGCCACCATATTCCATGCGCCCCAGCGCCCTTTCGGGTTCTGGGGCGTTTCTACAATTTGGGCTGGTTTTCTACAAAACTGGAAAACTGTAGGCGTTTACGCTCAATCCCTGGATGGTGATCGGGAACAATGCCGCGGTTGCCCTGATCCGCCCGCGTTCTTTAAAGCTATAGGAGCCGTCATGTCCCGCATCGGTGTGTTCGGAGGAATGGGGCCATCGGCAACCGTCGATTTCCTGGACAAGCTCGTCAGGCTCACGCCCGCCACTCGCGATCAGGACCATCTGCCGGTCATTGTTGCCAGCTTGCCGCATGTTCATGACCGCTCCAGCGCCATTCTTGGGCAGGGGCGCGACCCACTGCCGCAGTTGCTGGCGGGCATCGAACTGCTCAACCAGATCGGCGTTGGCGTCATCGCAATCCCCTGCAATTCGTCGCACCACTGGTTTGATGAAATGAGCCGCAGCAGCAAGGTCCCCTTGCTGCACATTGCCAAGGCCTGTGTTGAGGCTGTGGCGCCATCCGCGTCTCCGCGGGTGGTGGTGTTTGCCACACGCGGCGCGTTGGCTTCGGGCTTTTACCAGCGTGAACTGCAAGCGCGCCAAATCGAGTTCATGCTCCCGGAACCGGAAGGTGCGCAGCAGCAGATCGACGCCTGCATTCGCGAAGTCAAGGCCGGC
>Ga0105046_10004849_pt1 | contig 21373 bp, 19 predicted proteins | sample MAT03_FD_78385 | JGI IMG/M metagenome (GOLD analysis project Ga0105046, IMG submission 78385) | Freshwater microbial communities from Lake Fryxell liftoff mats and glacier meltwater in Antarctica - MAT-03 (megahit assembly) | ecosystem: Environmental > Aquatic > Freshwater > Ice > Liftoff...
ACCAATAAAACGATTTCAAATTGGCGGGTTATATCAATAGAAAAGAGAAATTTCCCCTTTGAGTTCAGACATAGCCTTTTGAATGGGATCGGCTTGTTTGTTCATCTGGTTCTCAAAAATAAGCCTTGCTAGTTCGATAGACGGTCTATCTGAATCGATTTGTTGTGCGCAGGTATTGATGGTGGAAGTTATATCTTCTGAAGCATTCCGAATCAATGTCCAGGCCACTTCAGAAATGTAAATCTGCTGGCTTAGGTTGTGGTTTAACTCTTCTCTGATTTCATGGAGCATAATTGCCTGCAACTCTCCTGCCATCATATTAGGCTGATTAATTCTCAGAATCAGATTATGTGGTGAAATTCTTTCCAGAAACAAGGCCATTCTTTCGTAGGCCTGAAGTCGGATAGGAAGAATAATTTCGGTGTTTTTAGCCCTGATTTCAAGAATATTTTTTTCGAATTGCTTTTTCAGAACCGATTCGATGGTCAGGTAAATACCTAAAAGAACAAGACTTGCAGGAATTAGTATTTTTATCAGGTCACTCAGTACATCCATAGATAGAATTTCAAACTTTAAGGGTGCGAAAGTAGTTTTGATTTTCATTCCTTTGGGGAGATTTTTGATTAAGATATGATCAACCGGAATTTGCCTGTCCTGCTTACCGATCGGGCAAGAGAAGAGGCACATTTGATTTTTACCAATAAAAACATTCCAAAAGGATATGGTCTTCGCATTGGCGTCAAAGGAGGTGGTTGTGCTGGTATAACCTATGTAATCGGATTTGATTTACCCAAACAAAACGACGAAATCTTTGAAACCGGGTCATTTCAGGTGTTGATTGAGAAAAAGCATTTTATGCATTTATTGGGTCTGAAAGTCGATTTCATTGATACAGCAAAGGAGCGAGGATTTCTATTTACACACCCGGCAGAAAATTAAATACAATAGAAGAACAATAAGTCAGAATTGTCCAATTCAATCCATTCACAATATTTTTACCAATCTGAGAAGAAAAACCTTGCGCAACGAAGTCAATTCACGGTTCTTTGTAACAATTAACCAAACAAAAATTAAATGAAGTTCTTTATTATGCTCCTTGGGCTAACTGTAGCCCTATTTCCACTACTTTCACGAGCACAAACCAATCGGATTTTTCTGGCAGGAGGACGGGGAAACGAGCAGTTTAATACTGTTTTCCAGCTTTCTGACAGCACTGTGTTGATTGGAGGAGAATCTGAAAATCTGAACTGGCTCCCTGTTGGTGCACCAATTAATTTAGTAACATTGGATACTATCACCGGCCAGTCACCCATTTCGAGCTCACCCAATTCTCTGGGATTCATTTTACATGTTTCCAAGGATTTAGGGCAAATTCTAAATGTAATTCGCCTTCCTGCCAATACGTTAGAAAGCATCAACAAAATCAAGACCACTTCAAAACCAGGCGATCCAACCGGCGAAATTTATTTTTCAGGTAGAAGGGGTGGTGCCAAACAAGGTTATTTTGTAGGTCGTCTGGACAAAAATTTTATATCGGAAATCCCAACTAAAATAGAAATGGGAATAAATATAAATTCAACAGTTGTTTCAACAGGTGGAAAACATTCTTATGACGGAGCCTCCTATCACCGGATTTTTCAACCCTGGGATGTGGATGCAGATGGCCATGTGTTGGGAGGAACGGGTGAAGAATTTGAATTTGATTGGGCCACAATAGATAAATTCAACAGAAATGGACAACCAGATTCAGTTGAGTTTTTTCCCCGTCAGTTGGTTCGTCTTGATGGAGGAATTCAATGGCCAGCTATAACAGGTAAAGTAGCTGAAATCGCATACAGAACCGCTTCAAATCTACCGGATTCACTTTGGGTAAAAGTGATAGACAACCCCTCTCCGAATCCGGATGTGTTCGATAGCGTGAAAGTTGTTGGGACCGCCGGTGCGAACATCATGTTAAAATCTTACAGAGTGGGTGGTTTGCGTTCTACCAACCAGTCCCGATTCGATGTCCTGGTATCGGATGAAAATGGAATTCCTGGCAGAAAGCACACACTTACAGATGATTTTCTTTTCAATTCGTTTTGTGGCCCAGCAAGTTGTTCAGGTGATGGCCCCGGCTATTTGGGATACAGCGTACCAAATATTTGGACTGGTAGGGTAGGAGATGTGGCCATTGACCGAAGAAATGGCGATATGTATTTTACTTACACCATTCCAACATCCGGCCCCACACAACAAACTGCTCCTCAGGGAAAAGCATCTTCATATGATATGCAACCCGTATTGGTGGCAATGCAGAAAAATGGTCAGGTAAAATGGTGGGCCAGATTAATGAAAGAAGCCTTTGATGGAAACTCAGCCGACCAGATTACAGATGGGCTTGCCATTGATTACGCTTTCAATACCATCGTCATATTAGGCCATGTTTTTGATACCTGCACCAATAATTACTGGAAGGGAAATGAAATTGCTTTGAATCCCGGAGGAAACGGTTTTCAGAATTCCTGGACAGGTTCTGATCCAAAAATTGAGTATTCCTGGCTTGGCAAGTACGATCTCAACTCTGGAAGAATTAAATATGCCACCTATGTAGCAGAAAATGCTAAAACTACGCAAACAGGTTCTGCCTTAACCAGCCCGGTTTACGATAATTGGTCTGACCCCAACAGCGGTAACCCAAGACTTACAGAAACCATAACCAACATTGGTGGGCGTACACTTGAGGTAGATGCCCAGGGCAAAGTCTATCTTTTATCTACTACCAATGGCCGACCAATAACAACAGGCAATGCCTATCAGAAAATGTTAAAGCCCGATGCAGGTTCAACAGCAACAGACAGTCTTCCTCCCGGTGAAGTTTCTTTTGTACGAATTTACACTCCTACCTTAAACGGGTTGGTATACAGTTCAGTAGTTGCGGGTATCTGGAATCCGGAAGATTCAATAACCAGAAGCCCGGTAAGTTTAACAGGAGTTTTACCAACAGGAAATGGGTTCTACTTAGTCGGTTCACATGCAGGCAAAAACCTTCCGGGTGAATCAATTCCCTTAGCCACAATAAATCCTCCGACATGGGCAAACGATTCGATGAAGTTAAAGTCCGGACTGGTCGGAATTCACAAATTTGGTTCGATAGGATTTATTTCCCGACCGGTTTCGATTTCGGGTCCTGCCTCTCATTGCCCGGGTGAAACGAAAACGTATTCCGTTGTTAGTCCGGATCCTGGAGCTACCCTGGGGTTTCAATGGGTAGTGCCCGGAGCAAATTGGAGCATCGTTGGTCCTTCAAACGGAAGCAGTGTTCAGATTAAATTCACTGGAAATCTTGGCGGACAGCTTCGTGTTGTTGCAAAAAACAACAATGGAACAAGCGAGCCAGCCTATTTAAACATCCCAAATACAACCAATCCACCAACGGTATCAACTTCTGGTTTTGTTTGTGCAACCGGAGGAACGGTTACTTTAACAGCCTTGGGATCCACTCCCGGAAACTTCCGTTGGTATCCTGATTCTACAACCAACTTTCCCATTGCTAATTCATTCGACGGAACATTTTTAGTAACCGGAATCAATTCTACCACCCGGTTTTTTGTTACAATAGTTGGTCAGAATGGATGTGAAACCGATAGAAAAGGGGTGAACGCCCGTTTTGGTAAAGCAGCTCCTGCCATTGTACTATTACCTGCAAATGGACCGCCATACAATGCGTTGCAATCCTTTCCTTCATCGGTTCCTGCTGGTGTAACGCGAAGCTGGACAAAGAATGGAATTCAGGTGAGCACCGGAGCGGTTATAGGGCTGACAGGAAATGCAACCTACACACTTTGTTTCACTAATTCATGCGGCGATTCCTGTGTGACGTATGTTGTAACCGGATTGTCATCGGTTTTAAAAGGATTAGATATTCACATAGCACCAAACCCTACTTCCGGCAACCTGAATCTTTTCGTTGAAGGAGAAAATAAAGAAACCATTCAAATGAGCATTTCCGATTTGCTTGGGCGCAGGATTTCAACAAGACCCTTATATAGGAATTACCATTCTGAAGAATTTGTACTTGAAACTACCCAATTAAGAGCAGGTGTTTATTTCATCACCCTTCAAACAAAATCGGGGCGAAAAACCATCCGATTTGTGAAACAATAAATAAACAGTTACAAGGTTCAAACTTTTGGTGAGAACCTTTTATTTCTCATTTCATTTTTCCATTTAGAGGGCTTTATTTGCACCGAAGCGATTTCAGCATCATTTTATTAATTTATTAAACATACATGTCAATTACCATCGTCAAAGGCAACAAAGAGTATTTTCCATTTGTAGAAAAAGTGCAGTATGAAGGAAAGGAATCAAGAAATCCTTTCGCTTTTAAGTATTATAATGAGAATCAAATCGTGGCTGGCAAAACCATGAAAGATCACTTTCGTTTTGCAGTTGCTTACTGGCATACCCTGTGCAATACAGGAGGAGACCCATTCGGGCCGGGAACAAAAAATTTCCCATGGTCGGCAGCCGCTGATCCTATGGCGGCAGCACATGATAAAATGGATGCCGCATTCGAATTTATTTCAAAAATAGGCATTCCATATTATTGCTTCCATGATTACGACATAGCTCCGGAAGCAAATACTCTGGCCCAATCAGAGAAAAATCTGATGGCAATTGTGGATTATGCAAAACAAAAACAAGCAGCCAGTGGGGTGAAACTTCTTTGGGGAACAGCCAATTTGTTCAGTAATCCAAAGTATATGAATGGCGCTTCTACCAATCCTGATTTTCAGGTGGTAGCGCATGCCGGAGCTCAGGTAAAAATGGCATTGGATGCAACCATTGCATTAGGGGGCGAAAACTATGTTTTCTGGGGAGGAAGAGAAGGTTACACTTCCCTCATTAACACCAATATGAAACGGGAATTAGAACACATGGCACGATTCCTTCACATGGCCAAAGATTATGCACGAAGCCAGGGTTTTAAAGGAACCTTTTTTATCGAACCGAAACCCATGGAACCTTCCAAACACCAGTACGATTTTGATTGTGCTACGGTCGTTGGATTCCTCACACAACATGGATTGGATAAAGACTTCAAAATCAATATTGAAGTGAACCATGCTACATTGGCTAGCCATACCTTTACGCATGAACTGCAAGTAGCTGCGGATGCCGGAATGCTGGGAAGTATTGATGCTAATCGAGGAGATGAGCAAAATGGTTGGGATACGGATCAGTTCCCAAACAACATTTACGAAATTACAGAAGCTCTTTTAGTCATTCTTCAATCGGGTGGCTTACAAGGTGGTGGAGTAAATTTTGACGCTAAAACCCGTCGGAATTCAACCGATCTTGAGGATATTTTTTATGCACACATCGGAGGAATGGATGTATTCGCCAGAAGTCTTTTGGTTGCCGATTCAATTTTGACTAAATCAGACTATGCAAAAATGCGATCGGATCGGTATAGTTCTTTTGATTCAGGAAAAGGAAAAGAATACGAAAACGGGTCATTGAAACTTGAAGATCTGTATGGGTTAGCTCATTCTTCAGGCGATCCAAAACAAATTTCCGGCAGGCAGGAAATGTTTGAGAATCTGATTAATCAGTTTATCTAACTAAATTTTGAAGCAAAAAATGAAAGGAGCGGTCAAATGACTGCTCCTTTTGCTTTAAAGTTCATTATTTGAAAGAAAGTAGGAGTGGGGTCTTAGGTGAAAAACATGTTTTCTATTTATGTTTCATTTAACTAAACGATATCTGGATGCCATCGACAAAGATGGAAATTCCTGGATTTTGTACTTTGCTCATTTGAAGTTAGGCCCATTTTTATTCCGGTATTCTTCCGTGCTGTTTTCAGATGCTAAAGGAAATGTTTCAGAGGAAAGTAGTTTGAAGAGTTGTTCATTGCCTCTCATTCAGGATACTATAAACATTAATTGCAATCCCTTAAAGATATCCGGAACTTGGAAAAAAACGCAAAATGGGATTTGCCTGATACTTTGGAATACTAATGAGGGCCAGGAATTGGTTTGGAATTGTCATCATCCATCTGCTCAAGTTGAACTGACATACAAAGGGAAGAAGTTCATTGCTGATGGATATGCAGAAACACTGATTCTTCCTTTTATTCCTTTGAAACTACCATTGGAAAAACTCCGGTGGGGCCGTTTTACTTCAAATAATACCTCCCTTGTCTGGATTCTTTGGGAAGGGAAACATCCTTTAAATCTTGTATTTATGAATGGCGAAGAATACAATGATGCCCAACATTCCGATGCAGGATTTTCGTTCGACAATGGCAATTGGAATCTTTATTTTCAACATTCTATTCTGATACGCAATGGCAAACTGGGTGAAGTGATCCGGAAGTATCCTTTATTGAAATTTCTGTTTCCAAAGAATTTACTTCGTAGCACAGAGATTAAATGTAAATCCCTTTCTGAGCTAAAAAGCAAGGATGAATTGTATTCAAATGGTTGGTCAATTCACGAAACCGTAACCGTTCTTACCTGATGAAAATACTTAAAAGGCTGCTGTATGGTCTCCTTTTTATGGCAATTATCCCAGCCATTTTAGTTGCCTGGGCAAACCAAACCTCATTCTGGATTTCGATCCCAATCCCCGTTTCCCCGATCGCAGGATGGTGTTTGTTTGGAATCGGTTTTAGTCTGATTGTGGTTGCGATGTCCCAAATGTGGATCCAGGGAAAAGGGCTTCCAATGAATGCTTTTCCACCTGAAAAATGGGTTTCAACCGGATTATATGGAATTTTTAAGCATCCCATTTACATAGGCGCAGTTCTGTCTTCGTTCGGGTTATCGGCAGCCTCGACTTCTGAATCGGGCTTCTGGTTAGTCAGTCCGGTTTTTTGCCTGATTTGCACGGCATATGTGTTAGGCTTTGAATCAGAAATGACTTTCAATCATTTTGGCCCTCAGAAAGGAAGATACCTTTTTAGTCTTCCCGAAAATAATCTTAAAAGGGCATTCATTGCCAATAGGTGCAGAATTGCAGCCATTACCTTTCTTCCCTGGATTCTGGTTTATGAAACATTTGTATTTATAGGTGAGCCTCTTGATGCGATCGTTTCAGATATTTTTCTTGATTCCAGAATACCCGTTTTGGAAGAAACAGTGATTTTGTATTCAGCTACCTACATGTTTATTCTTGGTGTTCCCTTCCTGCTGAATACAAACGCTTTGTTGCGAAAGTTCACTTTTATTGTCTGGATTGCTAGTTTTTTAGGGTTTGCTTGCTTTTTGTTTTTTCCATTGACAGTACCGGAATTTACAATTTCATCCACTGATTTTTTTAGTAAGTGGCTTGCCTATGAGAAAAGCAAGGATAGCACAAGCGCCTCTTTTCCAGCATTTCATGTAATTTGGGCAATACTCGGCGGATACTTTTTGGGGTTGAGATTTAAAGCTGCAAAGAGCTTTTTTTGGGTATTAACTATCTGTATTTCAATTTCCTGCCTCACTACAAAAATGCACACTGTATTGGATGTTATCCTGGCAATAACAATAGCAGTTCTATCTATCCGATACACACAGGTTGCAAGCCAGATAAAATTCAAAGTAGAAGCAATTGCAAACAGCTGGAAAGAATGGAGATTTGGGCCAGTACGGGTTATCAATCATGGGCTTTATGGAGGATTGGCAGCTTTTGCCGGTGTTGCTGGTATTTCAGGAACATTGGACAGTAGCTACTCTGGAATTGCAGCATTCATTCTGGGATTAACAGCCATTCTTGGGGCTTTAATTTGGGCACAAATCGTTGAAGGTTCACCGCTTCTCAGCCGACCTTATGGATATTATGGGAGCATTCCGGGAGTATTATCGGGAGCCTTAATAGCCAACCTTTTTTACGGGATCCCTATATGGGAATTGCTTGCAGCTTGTTGTTTGGCGGCTCCTTAGGTTCAGATTATAGGGAGATTCAGATGTCTGGTCCAAGGTTGTTGTCATGGAAAACCTTGTTGTGAAGAAATCGGAATTCGATTCTTTCAGCCCACTTCCAGAGTAAATATGGTCTCTGGACTTTCAGGAAGATTCCTGCACCAGACCCAGATGTATTCAATGGTGTCTAACCTGTTTGTGGGTTTATTTTTAATGAGGTTGGTTTCATTGTCCGTACAGGCATCACAAATAGTTGGGATGTATTTGATTTTATCCAGTCTGGCTCGATTTGTAGAAGAAGGATTTCGTGGTGAAGCACAAACGAAGCATTGGAATGGTTTGAGTTTTTATCAATGGCTTGCAATTCTTTGTATGAGTGGAGGAATTGGATTAACCTGTATTCAACACAGTAATATCCTTCAATTCCACTGGGAGCCTTTTCATATCGTTTGGTCCTTCATTGCAGGAATCAGTGCATTTATTATGTATGGAGTTGATTTTCCGGCATCCGGAAAACCATACGCAAGGCTGTCTGGATGATTCATATGCTTTGAAAAAAGAGCTTCAACCAAGAATATAAGAAGAGATCAGGTTTGCCTTAATTTTTTTGAAATCAAATAATTAGATTTTCCATACCTTTGCGGTCCTTTTGAAAATCAAAAGGTTGTAAAAACAATGTTTCACTAAAACCTTTGAGGGCCGGTCGAACCTCAATTGTATATAGACCAACACGTTATCATGAGTATTACTCCAGAAGTTTTTGATTGGGACCGAATTGAGTCCAAAAAAGGATTTGGCTCCGGCTACACGAAAGATGAGATGGCAACATTGGAAGCAATGTATTCCGAAACTCTTTTCGTAGTTGAAGAAAAATCGGTAGTAAAGGGAATTGTCGTAGATATTACAGACCGCGACGTGGTTCTGAACATTGGTTACAAATCAGATGGGCTGGTTGCTCTTTCTGAATTTCGGGATCTTGAAGGTCTCAAAATAGGTGATGTAGTAGACGTATACGTTGAAAATCAGGAAGATAAAAATGGTCACCTTGTAATCAGTCGCAAAAAAGCGAGAGTTGTAAGTGCCTGGAACCAAATCCGGGAGGCCCTTGAAAATGATATTATCATTGAAGGGCTGGTAAAAAGAAGAACCAAAGGTGGTTTGATCGTGGATATTTTCGGAGTAGAGTCGTTTCTACCTGGATCTCAAATCGATGTTAAACCGATTCGTGATTTTGATATTTACGTTGGAAAGAAAATGGAAGTGAAAGTTGTGAAAATCAACAACACAAACGACAACGTAGTAGTAAGTCACAAAGTATTAATTGAGAAAGACATTGAAGAGCAAAAATCACTCATTCTAAACAACCTTGAAAAAGGTCAGGTACTGGAAGGTGTGGTTAAAAATATGACTAATTTCGGTGTGTTCATCGATTTGGGTGGTGTTGATGGTCTGCTTCACATTACAGATATTTCATGGGGTCGCGTAAATCATCCGGAAGAAGTTCTTAAACTGGATGACAAAATCAACATCGTGGTTCTTGATTTCGATGAAGATAAAAAGAGAATCTCTTTGGGTATGAAGCAACTTACGCCTCATCCTTGGGATGCTCTTACTGAAGAAGTTGTTGTTGGAAGCAAAATCAAAGGAAAAGTGGTTAATGTTGCCGATTATGGTGCGTTCCTTGAACTAATTCCAGGAGTTGAAGGTTTAATTCACGTTTCTGAAATGAGCTGGAGCCAACATCTTCGAAATCCATCCGATTTCTTAAAAGTGGGTGACGAAGTGGAAGCAGTTGTATTGACTCTTGATCGTGAAGAGCGAAAGATGTCTTTAGGTATCAAACAACTTACTGAAGATCCTTGGACAAAAGCAGATGTCCTAACGCGTTATGCAGTTGGAACCAAGCATTCAGGAATTGTTCGGAACTTAACTAATTTTGGTCTATTCCTTGAAATGGAAGAGGGTATTGATGGTCTGGTTCACTTAACTGATCTCAGTTGGACCAGGAAAATTAAACATCCTTCTGAAATTGTTAAGGTAAACGAACCTTTGGATGTACAGGTTCTTGAGCTTGATGTTGAAAACAGAAGACTTGCACTTGGGCATAAGCAATTGGAAGAAAATCCTTGGGATACTTTCGAGACAATTTTCTACGTTGGCTCTACCCACAAAGGAACCATCAACAGCAAAAATGACAAAATCGCTATTATTGAGTTACCTTATGGTATTGAAGGAATTGCGGCTTTAAAAACATTGTCTAAAGAAGATGGTACGCATTCTGAAGTAGGAGAAGCACTTGATTTCAAAGTGGTTGAGTTTTCGAAAGAAGATAAGAAGATTGTGGTTTCACATTCTGCAACCTACATCTCCGAAGAAACTGTCGAGAAAAAACCCAAAGCAACGGGTGTTACCAGAAAAAAAGCAAAGGGAGACTCTGAAACCAGTGAGGCTGCGAATGGAAATTCAAACAATGCTGCTGCTACATCAACTTTAGGTGATCTGGAAGCTTTATCAGCTCTTAAGGAGCAGATGGATGCCGCAAAAGGTTAATCTCTAAAAATGATTCATAAAAAAAGGCTTCCAATCGGAAGCCTTTTTTGTTTGTAACCATTGAGATTGATCACAGATTGCAGCCGATCATCCCTTACAAACTGATTGGCGGTGGGTTCGTTTTATATATTTTCGGATTTGTGTACTGCGCTTCAGGGGCTTAACCTGTTGAACTACTTTGCCAATTTAAATCGAAACGGTACCCTCATTCGCACTTTTACCGGATGTCCGTTCATCTTACCAGGTTTCCAATCCGGTAAATTTCGGATAACTCTTAGAGCTTCTTCATCACATCCAAAACCTATACCTTTTAGAATCTCTGGTTTAGTAACCTTGCCGTTTTCATCAACAATGAAGCAAACAAATACCTGCCCTTCAATTCCTTCCGCAATTGCTTTTCCAGGATAACGGGTAGATTTAGCAAGGAAAGATTCCAGGTTCCCTTCAAACTCAGGGTCACTTTCTGGAAAATCAGTGATATTTCCAGTTCCGTACTCACTTCCTCCACTGCCTTTTCCATCGGATGTTCCTCCTCCGGTTCCTATTGGACCTGTTCCCGATTGCGGTCCTCCGACCAATCGCTCAATACCCGGCTTGGTGGAAGAACTTACAACATCTGGATTCTGCTTATTAAATTCAGTAGTATCTATTTTTTGATCCGTTGTTTTGGATACTTCAAATGGTAGGGTGCCCTTTACCGTTTTTAGCGGCTCTACCTTTTCGGCAGGAGGAGGTGTCGTTTTTGCTTTCGGTTTTTGCGTTGGTTCAGCTTTTCCTTTGGCAAGATCCAAAACAGTTAATTCTACCTGAATAAAGGTTATTGGCTTCTGAGTGTCAATTTTGTCATTGTCTGCCTTAAGCTCAGGACTAAAAAAGATTATCCCAATGGTTACAGCTGTTATGCTGGTACTTACCCATAAGAAAGCTTTAAATAAGCGATCGGGATACCTTGTTCGGAGCTCATATTGTCCATACGATTTATTTCTGTTTTCAGAAATAGAATCGCAGTACGATGTTTTGAGAAGAGTTTCCATAATTTAAGTAATTGAATTTTGATGGAAACGTCCTTCCCTTAAAAAAATTTATCCACTTCAGAAAAGAGGCAACCGAAAGGGTGTTATACTCTAATCTTGGCTAAAGTATCCGGAAAATGGAAATGAATCCATGTTCGGCTATCCGGATGTTTGTTCCTGATTTTCCCGGGTAGGCCCGTTCCAGAATCCTCTCGTTTTCTCTTGCGAAGGGCGACGCATCTGATTGGTTGCCGTTCTTTCTGGTAGATGACTCATAACCATGTAAATTTTCTCGAATCCCCCATCACCAGAAAAGTTAGTGATCAGGCTTAGTACCGGTGTGCCGGCGAAGAATTGATTGGTATCCATACTATGTATTTATTGAATTAGAAAGATTTTACTAAACGATCCGGACGCCGGTTCTGTAACAGAATAGAGGCCGGTTTTAATGATGTTATGCCGTATCGCAAACGAATACGATCCATAGCCTGATAAAGAGGCCCAGTGAGCGCCGAATTGTCAAACAGATTTAGCTGCATTCCTCCGGAAGCCAGTTTACTTAAACGTATGCCAATCAACCGAATCATCAGTCTTCGGTTGTATAACTTATGAAACAGATCAAGTGCGTATTTCCTCAATATCTGATCAGAAGCGGTATAGGGCATTGAAAATTGCTTTGTCTGGGTGTCAAAATCCGCGTACCGGATCTTTACAGCAATGCAGCCACTTGTACATTTCTGAGTACGAAGGTCAAAGCTTAATTCACTTACCATTCGTATGATTTCCTGCCTCAGAAACACCATATCGGCCGTATCCTTCTCATAGGTACTTTCTTTGGACATAGATTTCTGAGCACTATAGGGTACAATAGAGGAAGTATCAATACCGTTTGCTTTCTCCCACATCCACGTCCCATTCTTTCCAAATACCTTTTCCAGTGTTTTCTGGGGGATCTGCGCCAGGGTTCCTACCGTTTGTACCCCCATAGTCCGGAGAAGATGGGTGGTCTTATCACCGATCATGGGCATTTTTTCAATTCGTAATGGTTCCAGAAAACGACGCTCCATTCCAATGGGTATATAAATTTGTCCATTCGGCTTCGCTTCTCCTACGGCCACCTTTGAAACGGTCTTACTGGTTGACAAAGCAACGGATATGTGCAATCCCAGTTCTTTATACACCCGATTTTTAACTTCCAGTGCCCATTGGTAACATCCCATAAATCGATCCATTCCAGACATATCAATATAAAACTCATCTACAGACGCCTTCTCAAGCAAAGGAGCCCGGTGTTGAACCATATCCGTAACCATATCGGAATATTGGCTATAAGCATCGTAATCACCTCTTATAAATACGGCATCCGGACAAAGTTGCTTTGCCATCCGGCCAGGCATAGCCGAGTGCACACCAAAACGTCTTGCTTCATAACTACATGCCGCCACAACTCCACGATCCCCGGAACTGCCTACGATAACTGGTTTGCCAAGCAGACGACTATCCTTAAGGCATTCAACTGCCACAAAGAACGAATCGAGATCCATATGTACGATTGAACGCTGCATGAATATTTGGTATGTGAATGGTACTTTTAGTGGGGTATTTCTAAAATTATTGGCAAATGTAAAATGGAGTTTTATATTTGCCAAAAATAACGGTAAAAAATCTAAAATATTTGGTAATGATTAAGAATCATCTTGCAGCTAATCTCAAGTTCCTGAGGAAAAGTCATTCCTCTCGTTCTACTCAGTCGGACATGGCCAACCTGCTGGAAGTGAGTGTATCGACGTATGGTTCTTATGAAGAAGGAAGGGCCGAGCCTAAGTTGGAAAACCTACAAAAAATTACCAGCTTTTTTGGTGTTTCTATTGAATCTCTGCTAAATCGTGATTTCGGTAGTGAAGGAATAGGAGAGGGGCCTTCTCCTGATTCGGTCATCCGGAAAGAGGCAATTCAAAAAAAGACGGGGCCAACTATTCTTACACTTACTCTCGATAAAAATGGAAAAGACAATATTGAATGGGTTCCTGTAAAAGCAGCGGCAGGTTATACCACCGGATTCGGAGATCCCGACTTTATCCAGGAGCTTCCGGCTTTTCAGATCCCTTTTCTGGATCAACGGAAAAAATACAGGGCTTTTACGATTGAGGGCGACAGTATGCTTCCAATACCATCAGGGTCCATGATTTTTGCTGAGTATATGGATAACTGGGGTCAGATAAAAGACGATACTGCCTGCATCGTGGTTACCCATACCGAAGGAATTGTATTTAAGAGGGTTTTCAACTATTTGAATAGCCAAAACTGTCTGCTGTTGGTATCAAGCAATTCGGCTTTTGCTCCGTATCTGGTTGGAGCTTCTGATGTTCTTGAGCTTTGGAAGTTTGCTGGTTTTTTCTCCGATAAGCTTCCAGGGAAGTAATTATTATTCGAGATTAAAGTGCTATTGAATAGATATTTAACCAGATTATTCATCACTTGGTTTTTTCGGTAAAATCATATTTGCCATCCGGTGATACTGAAAAGGAGAGTGGTCTGCCTGTGTTTTTATAAACATTGTATCCATCCACCAGATTTTCCCAAAAGGCCACATGGCTACTCTGATTCTTTTCAATAAGCTTTTTGTATTCGCTCTTTCCCGGCTCTGCAGGAAAGATATAAACCGGAATTCTGTATTGTCCACTATTTCTGGCTTTTACGGCATAAAGATATATTTCTTCGATGCCTTCGTTGGTCATTGGAAGGCAACCTATGGTAATACAAGCTCCATGAATCATAATCTGGCCACCCAGTTTCTTGCTCTTAGCAAGGATTTTATCGGAAGCGTTTGGATAATTTATTCCCAGGGCCAGATGATATGAACTTACAGGATTAAATCGTTCTACATGGTAAAATCCTTCCGGTACCTGCCAGTCACCTTCTTTTCGTTTTGGTCCTGGCTTTCCTGATGAAGCACAAATTTCGTAATCCTTTATTTTTTTCATCTTTTCATCTGGATTCCCTGCCCAGATTTCGAGGCGTTGTTCTTCTTTAAATGCCATAATCGTTATATGAAAATTGTCTTTTGAAATCCGGTTCGACTCCAGGGTTTTACTAACCATCTTTTCTGTATTTTGATACGCCTGCCGGACCCGTTCATATTTTTTCTGTTCTGCTTCAAAAGATATAGGCAATGCGGTTATCAGGCTTGCGCAGTTCGCTGCAATGAGAATGTGTATCATTGAATTATTCATTATATGTGCAACAACGAACACAACCGTCTGATTATTACTTGAAAAGAAATATCATTATGTTTTATAATTTATATTATGTTAAGTAATGATGGGCAAGCTCCTCTTGCTCTACCGTGCTGCTCTTGGATCCATCTTACGGGGAAGCTTATACATTTCATAAACCTCCAGACTCAGAAAGCCAAATTCGTCTACCACTTTTCCACAAAGACGATATACTCCCACACCACGAAATGGTGATTTGACTAAACTGGGTGGAAAATGAATCGTGTCCAGAAAATGTCCTTCATGGTCAATGAAACATCCAAAATTCATTCGATCTCCACGAACAGTACGGACGGGTTTAATTGTGATCAGGTAGCCGTAAATCTCAACTCGTTTTCCCTTAAACCGAAACAGATTGCTCGCAGTGCAACTCTGTTCCAGGATGGATCTGCCTAATCCGTCCTGGTCTGATGGTGGTTTTAGGTCGATGGCTGTTTGCGGGGCAGTCCAGTTTTGTAGCGAAAATCCAGATGGAAGTTCTGAATTGAGATGTATTATATTCAGATTGTCAGACATTTATGTGTTATTAAGAATTTGATATCAGTGCCAATTCTTTCCCGTTTTTGCCCACCAATTCAACTGCATTCCGACCAAAAACCTCCTCCCCTGTGCTTTCGGCTATTTTGTGGACGTGCGAATCGATGGAAATTTCTTCTACCAGTCTGTCTAACTTGTTTATTTTCAGCCTATCAGCCTCTTCATTCCATTCACTCAACGTAAATGGAGAGGTAAGTGGGAATCCCAGCAATTCGATTTCATCATAGGCATTTTCAACGAAGTGCTCCGGCGAAAGCTCAGGCAGGTATATCTCCTGAGTATATCCCTCTCCTGAATCAAAATCAAATAATTCAGCAACAACCGGCCCGGGTCGTTTTCCATGATACAACATATGTGCCTCCCAAAGCAACTCCTTTTTACTTTGCCCTGTAAAGCGAAGTGCTCCGATTCGGATCAGGATAATCATCTGCTCCAGGCCCATGGAAACACGCCGAACCAGATTCGATAAACTTCGGTAATCACCTCCCCTTTCACGCTCATTTACAATCTCCTTTGCCACTTTGCTTTCAAGACTTTTGAGGTGAACAAAGCCAAGAAAAATCCGGTCTTTTTTAATGCATGTTAATACACGGGACTTATTGATACAAGGGGGCTCAATAATGGCTCCGCAGCGACGTGCCTCATGAATGTAGACTTCTGTACGGTAAAATCCTCCAAAATTATTGATTACGGCTACCATAAATTCCTTCGGATAATAAGACTTCAGAAACAAACTCTGGTAGCTTTCCACAGCAAAACTGGCCGAATGCGCCTTACTGAAAGAGTAGCCGGAAAAACTTTCAATCTGTCTCCATACTTCTGCTGTTATATTTTCCGGATATCCTTTTCTGGCACAGGAATTAAAAAACTTATCCCGGATTTTCTGGAATTCATTCCGGGACCGAAACTTTCCGCTCATGCCACGGCGAAGTACATCAGCTTCTGCAAGTGACAGACCAGCAAAGTGATGCGCCACTTTGATTACATCTTCCTGGTAAACCATAACCCCATAGGTTTCCCGCAACAAAGGCTCCATTGCCGGGTGGATATAAGTGAAGCTTTGAGGGTTGTGAAAACGGAAAATATACTCTTTCATCATACCACTTTTGGCCACACCCGGGCGGATGATGGACGAAGCGGCCACCAGAGTGAGATAATCATCACAACGTAGTTTGCTTAACAGCTGCCTCATACCGGGTGATTCGATGTAAAAGCATCCCAAAGTTTCCGAACTGCGAATCTGGTTTCGTATAGTTTCATCCTCCTTAAATCGTTGAATGGCATGTACATCCACATGAATGCCCTGATTCTCATAGATTATATCGACCGCTTCCTTAATATGTCCTAATCCCCTTTGACTGAGAATATCGAATTTGGCAAAACCAATTTCTTCAGCCGTGTACATATCAAACTGCGTTGTTATAAAGCCCTTGGGTGGCATGTGAATGGCGGTGTACCGATAAATGCTCTCTTCTGAAATAAGGATTCCGCCGGCATGAATGGACAGATGTCCGGGCATATCTTTCATCATCCCTGCAAAGCGACGAATCCATTGCATGGTCTTACTGTCCTGATACGTTTGTGGATTGTCAGACATCTGGTCAATATCGGCTTTAGGCATTCCAAAGACCTTTCCCAGCTCCCTTAGGATTGAATTATCCTGATATGTGACATAGGTTCCGAGCATTATAACATGCTCCGGGTCGTACTTATTAAATATGTATGACTGTATTTCCTCCCGCTCATCCCAGCTGAAATCTACATCAAAATCGGGTGGGGATGTACGGTATGGATTAATAAATCGTTCAAAGTATAAATCAAGCTCAATGGGATCAACATCGGTGATACCCAGACAGTAGGCAACGATGGAGTTAGCACCGGATCCTCGTCCAACATGGAAGTAACCCTTACTGCGGGCATATCGGATAATATCCCAGGTAATGAGGAAATAGGCAACAAAACCCAGTTGCTCAATTATTTCCAATTCCTTAAATACCCGCTCAATCGCAATTTTGTTATTATTCCCATATCGGTAACTGAGCCCCTCCTCTGCCAGCGAATAAAGCAGCGTTCTATCTTCATTGGAGCTGTTGGAGAAGATTTTCTTGTTTTTGGATTCGTGAAAAATGAAGGGAAAATCGCATTTGGCTAACAGCATTTCTGCACGGAAAATGAGTTCAGGTACTTCTCTGTAGCAATGGAGCATTTGTTCCGGTGATGAAAAATACTCATCAGGAAGCGCATAGCTGTCCGGACTCAGTTTACTTAACAAAGTATTCTGTTCAATACAACGCAATAGCCGGTGCAGGTCAAACCCCTTTCTATCGATAAAAACAACCGGCTGCCAGGCAAGAGCCTTGCTTTGCCAATCGGACCCGGTAGCGGTATGATTCTGGTTCAGAAACCTCCACTGCTCCAGGAAGGAAGGTCGGATAGCCATCCACTCCCCTTGCATGGGTGGTCGTTTTGGAAGATTTTCGGGTGGATAAATCCAGAAAACATCTTCAAATTCAGGGGCTTCCTCCGGAAACGGAGCCTTTTTTATCAGAAAAGAACTAAGCCAACGATTGATCAGGGTAAAGCCGTCCTGAGATTGTGCAAGGGCGATGTAACAAAGCTTGAAGTTATTTCGGAACTCAACTCCTGCAACGGGTTCAATATGAGAATCCTGACAAAATTTTACAAAATCGAAAAAACCGGAAGTATTGTTGATATCTGTAAGGGCCATCCGGGTAATTCCCAGGGCAGATGCCGCCTTCACCAGGTCTTCCGGAGAAAGTACTCCATGATTGAGACTAAAGTGTGTATGACAATTGAGATACATATACCAATTTTACTGGATTTTCGAAAATCAAAAATACCAATATAATTAGAATAAATACCAATATTAATAGAAATTATATTTTTCAGACCGTCTGTTAAAAATCCAAAACTGATTTATCTCACTGAATAACAATCCAGTAAGATGAGTCAATCAAATGAGTTGAATGATAAGGTAAACCTACAAGATATTGAAAAGGAGGGAGCCGAAAAGCTTTACCTGATCTGGAGAACGACCTGTTTTTTTGAGAGCCGGAAAGATGCCAATGAGCGACTCCATCGGTTTTGAAGATGAAGATTGTATGCATGAGACGCAATAAGCAATATACTTCCAGCATAGGAAATAAGGTGCTCAGATTCTGTAATTACCTCATAACCAATTCCAATTGTAAACACAGCAAAGGCTACCCAAAGAAAAAGGGAGGAACGCACATAGACGGATTTACGGGAAGATTGCCAAACGGCCAACAGACAGGTTAACCAAAAAAACAGATTCCAGACTTCCCCTGCGAAAAAGGAGCCAACACCAAGTCCAACAGACCCCAACGCAATTAATTGAGGGGCCAGACAGTGGATCAAACATAGAAAACTTCCCCCGGCACCCACAAAATCTGCATTCAGAACGGATTCTGCAACAGTTTCAATTTCCATATTCTCTGATACAGAAAATTGTACTTCTTTTTCCAGAACCGATGTTGATGTTTCCAAATTCTTTTTTGCAACTATGTCGCAAAAATAAGAAACTTATTTCTTCTCCAAAAAGAATCTTCAAAATTTTCCGGTGCTCACTCCTGTTCAATGCGTGAACAGTTCAATGTATAAAAAGCCGGAAGGTTGGATTTCCGTGTTCTTTTTTCTTTTAATCCAACGTTATGAATCTTTAATCCATTTACACCCGATGCAAAAAGAATGACCTCGGGCAGGCCTTTTCCAAAAAGGGTCGCTTCCGGATAAGCCTCTGGAAGATATGGGATGTCTCCTCTCCTACTTCCAATCGAATTAGAATCCACAGGGCTATAGTTCAAAGTCATATTTTCAAATACCACATCTTCAATATTACCGGAATCTACAGCCGTTACATGGCAGGCAAGGTCATAGGTCCATTCTGCCGATACGTTCGAAAAACGAACATTCCGTATCCTGCTGTTCGCAGGATTGGTGAGAGAAGCTTCACTTCTTCTGTTCCGGGTGCCCTGTCGAATAAAGAAAGGGATTTTAACCCCTTCAATCGTCACATTGTCAATCGTCACATTTTCCAATTCTCCCCCATCCACCATGGTCAATGCAATGCCTGATATGGCCACCTGCCTTTTATAAAACGTGCTTTTGAACTGTGGAGCTATTATCCGAATGTTTTTAACGGTAATATTCCGTATGCCACCCTCTGTTTCAGTCCCCACTTTTAATGCATTGCAATTGCTCGACAGTACACAATCTCTGATCTGAACAGAATCCATTGCAATGTTGCTTAGCGATTTAAGTACCAGAGCATCGTCGTCTGAATCGATTTGGCAATTTAAAATCTGAACGTTTTTACACCCGTCCAGATCCAGTCCATCATTGTTTTTACTACCGAAATTAGACACTTTCAAATTTCGGATAGTCAGGTATTGGCAAGCCTGGTAGAGCTGCATCCAGGAAGGAGAATTTAGTAAACGAATGTTTTCAATCTGCACATTCCGGCAATCCTGCATCCAAATATTCATCCATCGGGCTTCGATCCTTTTTTCATTCCAGGCTTTATACACAACCGAACCCTGCCCATCAATAATGCCCTGGCCCGTAATCCCGATATTTGTTTGGCCTATAGCAATAATAAGAGCACGATTATGGTGATTTTCTCTTCCCTTATACCAGATCAGTTTACTTGATTGGGCAGGAAACAAACTTAAAACTGTATCTCCGGTTAGGCTTGTTTGTTTTGGAATATTGAGAATTACACCAGATTTAAGTAGCAGCGTTCCGATTCTGATTATTCCTTCGGGAAGAATTACTTCTCCCCCACCGCTTTTTGAACAGGAATCTATTGCCTTCTGAATGAGATCTGTGTTCAGAATAGCATCGATCCCGACACCCCTGACTTTTAGTTTTTGGCCTCTTTTACCGGAAATCAGACTGGCATCCATTTTAAAAACCTGGAAAAGGCAAAAAAAAATAATTGAGACGACTCGTATGTATCTGTTCGGTATTGGTATCAAAATGAGCTTCTGTTTTCTATTTCCGGCAAAGAAACAGATTGATTTGATGTTGAAATTTTAAAATTCGCTTTATCTTGTGTTATCAATCAAAACTGATAATAATTAGGAAAATCTAAAACAGTATTCCTAACTTGCATGTTAGTCTGGTAATTCTGTAAAAAAACCAGATTCTAATTATTCATCTTAACACACAGTACTCCGTGATTATTATTCTCTTTTTTGTTATTCACTGGTATCTTTCTCTTTTTTCTCAAACATTCTTTCTTCACCGTTATTCGGCTCACGGAATGTTTGTTATGAACAAATTCTGGGAAAAGTTTTTTTACGCTTTTACCTACATCACTCAAGGTTCATCCTATTTAAGCCCAAGAGCATATGCCGTACTTCATCGTATGCACCATGCTTATTCTGACACGGAAAAAGATCCGCACACGCCACATCATGCATCTAATGTTTTCACAATGATGTGGAAAACAAAAGCCATTTATAACAACATTCTTGGTTATAAAGAAGACGTTGAAAAACGATTTTCTGCCAATTTGCCTGACTGGAAGTTTATTGAAAAACTAGGCGATAGCTGGTACAGCAGAGTAGGCTGGGGAACGTTTTACGTTTTATTGTATATTAAATTTGTTCCTGCCGATATGTGGTATTTATTCCTTTTACTCCCTGTTCATTTCTTAATGGGACCTGTCCACGGCGCAATCGTTAATTGGAGCGGTCACATGTATGGATATCAGAATTTTGACAATCACGACAAAAGCAGGAATTCACTCGCTATGGATTTTCTGATGATGGGTGAATTGTACCAGAATAACCACCACAAATTGCCTAACCGTGTTAATTTTGGAGTAAAGTGGTTTGAATTTGATCCAACCTATCCGGTAATTCGAATTCTGGATCTTCTGGGAATCATTAAGTTAAAACCAGTAAAGGCTTAATTTCCGAATAAATAGCTGCAAAAGTTTGTATTCGATTTTCCTTTGCATACTTTTGCGGCCCGTTTGCGGATGTGGCGAAACTGGTAGACGCACTAGACTTAGGATCTAGCGCCGCGAGGCATGGGGGTTCGAGTCCCTTCATCCGCACAA
>Ga0105046_10004850_pt1 | contig 21372 bp, 18 predicted proteins | sample MAT03_FD_78385 | JGI IMG/M metagenome (GOLD analysis project Ga0105046, IMG submission 78385) | Freshwater microbial communities from Lake Fryxell liftoff mats and glacier meltwater in Antarctica - MAT-03 (megahit assembly) | ecosystem: Environmental > Aquatic > Freshwater > Ice > Liftoff...
CTGCGGTCGGTGCGCCGCGCGGCCTCGCGTTGAGGACGATCCGGCGATTGACGGTGCTACTTTGCGGCATCGGTTGACCTCTCCGGCTATTTCAGTGCCTTGACCAGCGCGTCGAAGCGCGCATGGAACGATTCGTCGTGCGGCGTGACCGCTGGAATCGGCTTGGTAATGTCCAGCAGCTGGTACACCGCCATCTGCGCTGCCCGCACCGAGAACTCGACCGTGAAGACGGTGTCCAGCGGAATCTCTACGAACTGGCTGACGACGGCGAAGTTCTTCGTGTCCGGTGGCGCCGGCAGCGGCCGGTCGCCCGGCGCGCGCGGCATGAACATGCTGGTGATATAGGGCATGCGACAGGGAATGCAGTTGGCGGTGGCCACCGTCTCCAGGTCAAAGCGCAGGTGGCCGCAGAGTTCCTGCAGCAACTCGGCGCCAGGTGCAGTCGGCCATTGCCTTGACGCATGCGCCCGCCGCGCATCGAGTAGCCGCGCTCGGCGTCGCCGGCGCCGTCCAGGCTGCCACCCATCACTGGGCCCGCTTCGAAGATCGAGATCTGGCGGCCAGGCATGCCTCCGTCGCGGATCAGGAAGGCAGCCGCGGCCAGCGACCCAATGCCGCCGCCAATGAGGTAGGCCATGCGTGGCGAGATCATGGTATTGACGTCATGGTGGCGTTGTCCAGAGGGGGAAGAAGGGTGGACAGCAGCCCCGAGGTTGGGCCCGGAGCCGCTTGAAGTCGGTGCGGCAGGAAACACTCCCGCCCAGCCGGCGTCCAGGCGCTGCGTTCGATCCCGATTCGCCGAGCGATCCCTTCGGTGCCTTACGATCTGAATGCCGTGCGGTACCGTACCGACCAGCCGCTGTCGCGCGAGCGATGATCGCGACGTTGTCCGGTGGCCAGCACTGCCGATTCAGGTTGTTGCCAATATTGGGGTTTCACGTGGTCAGCGCATCCAAAGCCAGACAGAATCAATTGCTTTGGGCGCTGCCCGATGCAGAATTGCAGCGCTCGTTGCCGCTGATCGAGCCTGTCGATCTGCCCCTCGGGCTGGTTCTCTATGAATCCGGCCGGACGCTCAGTCATGTGTACTTTCCGACGACCGCCATCGTGTCCTTGCTGTTCGTACTCGAAGACGGCGACTCGGCCGAGATCGCAGTCGTGGGCAGGGAAGGTGTGGTGGGCATCTCGCTGTTCATGGGTGGCGAGAGCACGCCCAGCCGGGCGGTGGTGCAGAGTTCGGGTCTCGGTCTACGGCTCCCCTCCGCTGCCATCAAGGCCGAATTCAACCGCAATGGGCCAGTGATGCATGTGATGCTTCGCTACACGCAGGCACTCATCACGCAGATGGCCCAGACAGCGGTGTGCAATCGGCACCACACCCTCGACAAGCAGTTGTGCCGCTGGCTGTTGTTGAGCCTGGATCGCCTGCGCGGCAACGAACTGGTGATGACGCAGGACCTGATCGCCAACATGCTGGGTGTGCGTCGGGAAGGGATCACCGAAGCTGCGCTGAAACTACAGGCGGCCGGGCTCATCCAGTACTCACGCGGCCACATCACGGTACTGGACCGCCCCGGCCTGGAGCGGCGCGTCTGTGAGTGCTACGCAGTGGTGAAGAAGGAGTATGACCGATTGCTACCGGCCCTGAGGGCCGTGTAGCGCGTCGTGTCAGCGTCCTTACCGCTGGTCACGCGGCGCCCGGATTTCTTATCGACGAGATCGATGCCGGCACAACCGCCTGAGCGCTGCGCACCATCAGAAGGCGATCACCGCTTTGCCGTCAAGGCGTTTGCCGTGCTGCAAGGACGCGAGCAGGGCAGGGGCGTCAGCAAGCGCGATGGTTCGAGCCATGGGAATCGCAAGCTTGTGCGCGGTCGCGAGATCCACCACGTGCTGCAGGTACTCTGCCTTGACGTCTGCGATCACGACCTTGCGCGACAGGGACAAAAGTGCCCGCAAGAACTTGTACGGCGTCGGGGCGATGTCGATGATCATGCCATCACGCTTGATGAGGCAACTGCCTTCTCGCGATGACAGGCTTCCATTGACATCGAATACGACGTCGAAAGTGCCGTCGAGTGCTTCCGGGAGTGGTTTCGTCTCGTCAAGTGCAAGGCTGAGTCCGAGCACGCGCGCCTGTGTAACGAGTCGCGGGCCCACGCGACCGGTCACCTTTGCGCCGATGTCACGGGCGATTGCGATGGCTGCATTGCCGACTGCATCCGTGGCGCCATTGATGAACAGGTTCTGGCCACGTTGCAGGCCCGCCTTCATCACCAGTGCCAGCCAGGCGGTGACGCCTGCGCTGGGCAGACTGGCCGCTTCGATGTACGACCATGTGTCCGGCTTCCTGACCACGAGGTCTCGTCTGGTGATTTGCCTCGGCGCAAACGCCCCGGAGCCGGTCATCGCCATCGTGCCCATCACGGCGTCGCCGGGCTCGAGGTCGCACACCCTGGATCCCACGTCCTCGACGGTTCCGGCAAAGTCCGTACCCATGGCACGGGGAAACTTCCACCCAGTGAGCATCTTCATGTCGCCGCGGCGAGTTTTCCAGTCCAGGGGGTTGATCCCGGCAGCCGCCACACGAACGGCGATCTCGTCTTCCTTTGGCTGCAGCATCGTGAAGGGTGCGAGGTGCACCGGCTTGGGGCCACCGTAGTTCTCGTACTGCAATCGTTCCATGAGCTCTCCATGCCTGTGTTGCCCGATCATGCGAAACAACGTGTCGGGGACGCCGACGACCCCGTGCTCGCAGCCGCCAATTCACAAGTTGTCACAGCCGGCGTTGTGGCTCTGTGCGCTGGCGAACTTTGTCTCATGGTCAACAGCACGTTCGGCCTGAGCACTGTTCGACTGCGCCTCGCCGCGCTGGGTGTGCCATCGAACAGACCTGAAGAACCCCGTCATGCAATCTGCGCCTTTCATTCAGTAAGTGCCTGGCCGGCCACGCTCCTGCGTTGGGGGTCGCAGGATCGACTGCCGCCAGGACGCTACCCAATGCTTTTCGACAAACTGTCTTCCCGCTCGCTGCAACTCGCCAACCGCATGGTGATGGCGCCGATGACTCGCAGTCGGGCGCCCCCGCTCAACGCCCCGGATCCGGCGACGTTCTATGTGCCCGGCGCCAAGGGCTACACCGACTATCCCGCCCTGGCGGCCTGATCCACGAACTCCACGAATTGCGCAGGAAGACATCGCATGGCAGCTCGTGCGTACCGCGCGCATCGCTGCACCGATCTGACCACCAAGGACATTCAATGAACACTCCCCTCAGCAAATCCCTCGCCACCGAACAACCAGTCTGGTTCATCACCGGATGCTCCTCCGGCTTTGGCTTCGAGTTGGCCAAACAGGCCATCGAACGCGGCTACCGCACCGTCATTACCGCGCGCGATCCGTCGAAGCTCAAGGGCCATGGCGCGACCGACAAGGTGCTAATGCTAGAACTTGACGTCACCGAGCCTGATCAGGTGGCTGCTGCGATCGAGGCCACCGAGGCCCGCTTCGGCCGAATAGACGTGCTGGTCAACAATGCCGGCATCGGCTACTTCGCTGCAGTTGAAGAAAGCGAAGAGGACGAGGTGCGCAAGATGTTCGACGTCAACGTGTTCGGCACCGGCCGTATGATCTGGGCCGTTCTCCCGGGCATGCGCGAGCGCCGCTCGGGCTGCATCGTCAACCTCTCATCGTTGGCCGGGCTGCGTGGGTTCCCAGCGCTGGGTTACTACAACGCCAGCAAGTTTGCCGTCGAAGGCCTGTCTGCCGCTTTACGGCAGGAGGTCGAGCCGCTGGGCGTCCGGGTGATGGTGGTCGAACCCAGCGGCTTTCGCACCGACTGGGCGGGGCGCTCGGCGAACGAGAGCAAGCATCAGATCGACGACTACATGGCTACGGCCGGCAATGTCCGCGCGGCCATGCGCGCGTCGTCGGGCCATCAGCCGGGCGATCCAGTGCGCGCCGCCAGGGCCATCGTCACGGCGGTGGCGTCGGGCAACCCACCGCACCACCTGCTGCTCGGCAATGACGCGTTCGAGGGGGCGATGGAAAGGCTCGACCATCTGCGGCAGGACTTCGCGGCGGGCGAGGCGGTCGCGCGTGCGGCGGACTTCCCGAAGGCGAAAGTTGCCGCCGCAGCCTGAACGCGATGCTTTACTGCAGCGGGGTCCTGCCGCGCGCGCGACGAGACGGTTCTCGGTCGGATGGTCCACTACTTCGCGGCCGACTATGCGCTTCCCAGTCATCCACCGGCTCGCATTGGGCCTGCCAGAGCTGATGTGCGGCAAGAGACAGACAGGAAGCGTCGCTGATGGGACTCTGGCAGCATGACATTCCATCCTTTGCGCCACGCTCGCAGTCGTGCAGCAACGCTCGGTTCTGCCGTTGTGCTGATATTCACTCTGAGCACCTTCGCCATGCCCAGTCGCGCCACAGAAGAACCCGGGTACCAGGTCGTTCGCAAGCTTGCGGACATCGAGGTGCGCCAGTACGACGCCTACGCCGTCGCCGAAGTCTTGGTGGCCGGCCCGGCGCGCGAAGCGGGCGGACAGGCGTTCCCCATCCTGGCTGGCTACATCTTCGGCAAGAACAAGGGCGAGCGCAAGTTCGCGATGACGGCACCGGTGACGCAGGTGGCTGCGCCAGTGAAGCTGGAGATGACGGCGCCAGTCACGCAGACCGCTACACCCGGCGGCTTCATCGTGCAATTCGTGCTGCCCAAGGGCGTGACCGTGGCCAACGCGCCGGAACCCCTGGACGCGCGGGTCCAACTGCGCGAAGTGAAGGCCGCGCAGGTGGCTGTCATCCGTTACTCGGGCTTCTGGTCGGAAGCGAACTACGCCGACCACCTGGCCAGATTGCAGGCGGCGTTACGAACTGCCGACCTGCAGTGGACGGGCGAGCCAGTGTACGCGCGCTACAACGCGCCGTTCACGCCCTGGTTCCTGCGTCGCAACGAGATCTGGTTGCAGCTGGTGCCGACCCGTTGATCGGCCAGCATTGGCCGATCAACGGGTCGGCGCCCGGCCCATGTGCAGATCCGCTGCTGCGCCGTGGCAGCGAAGTATTAACCGTTCGGTCAGGCTGTGGCCGGCTTAAGGAACGCCGTGGCCAGCCCTGATCCGCAGCGGTCGGACCGGCTGCCAGCCGACGTCCTGAAGCTCGGTTTCGTCAGCCTGTTGACCGAAAGGCAGACGCCATGAAAGAGCATCTCATCAGCGCCTCCCGAACCCCATCCAGGAGGCAACTGTTTCTGGCGGTTGCTGGCGTCACCGCCTTGCCAACGTTGACGGCTTGCTCGCCGACCGGCGCCGAGCAGACCGTCGCCCGCGCTCTAAGAAGTCCGGAGGCGCAGCCGTCCATCCTGGCCACATCCCCCCTGAATGACCTGGTTCGCCAGGCGACCCTGGCGCCCTCAAGTCACAACACGCAATGCTGGCGCTTTCAGATCGCCGGGAAGTCGATCTCCATTGCTCCCGACCTCACGCGCCGCTGCCCAGCCGTCGATCCGGAGGACCACCACCTGTTCGTCTCGCTGGGTTGCGCGGCGGAGAACCTGGTGCATGCCGCACTGGCCATCGGACTGCATGCCGCCCCGCGATTCGATCCCGGCGGCGACGGGGTCATTACGGTAGATCTGGAGCCGACACAGAAGCGGATCACGCAGTTGTCTGAGGCGATCTTCGAGCGCCAATGCACCCGCGGCGACTACGACGGCCAACCGATCTCTCCAGACGAGCTGCGGCTGCTGGAACAGGCGGGCACGGGGGAGGGCGTCAGCGTGCGGCTGCTGTTCACCCGCCCGGCGATGGAGAGCGTGCTGGAGGTCGTCGTTGCGGCCAACACGGCGCAGATGAACGACGCCGCGTTCGTCGAGGAACTCAAGGCGTGGATCCGGTTTGGCAGCGACGAGGCGCTTCGCACCGGTGATGGCCTGTTCGCCGGTGCCACGGGCAACCCCACGATGCCGCGATGGCTGGGCATCCGGATGATGGGCCTGTTCTTCACACCGAAGTCCGAGAATGAACGCTACGCGCGGCAGATTCGCAGTTCGGCGGGCATCGCGGTGTTCGTCTCCGAGCGCAGTGACAAGGCACATTGGGTCGAGGCAGGCCGCTGCTACGAGCGCTTCGCGCTGCAGGCCACCGCTTTGGGCATCCGCAATGCGTTTCTGAACCAGCCGGTCGAAGTCAGCGCAGTCCGGCCGCAGTTCGCAGCCTCACTTGGCCTCGCAAGCGACCAGCGGCCCGATCTGGTGGTGCGCTTCGGGCGCGGTCCGGAGATGCCCCTGTCGATGCGTCGGCCGGTGCAGGCGGTGCTGGTCTGAACGCGCGAGTTACGAGTCGACGGAGACGAACCATGAACCGGACCGGATGGACGGCGTCGGGTATCGGTAGCGGTGCCAGCCCTTGTTCGGCGGGCGGATGCTTGGACTCGTCTGGGCGGTGTGGCATGTGCTGGTTGACATTCGCCACAACAACGAGCTGATGAGTTCCGCCTGGTCGCTGCAGTTCGCCGTGCTCTACCTCGCCACTTTGAGTGCCTGCCGCGCGCTGATGTCACGGCGGCCACCGCTTGAGGGCCATGCGCATTCGGGCGCCGCATGAAGCCGCCAGAAGCAAGGGCAACCCAGTCCACCGAAACCCAGGCAATCGGACCCGTGAGAACCGGCCATTTCAGTGACATCGCAGATCCGTCGGTCATGGAGACCGACGCGATTGCGGCGGCCCTGGGTGTGGATGTCGAGACCGGCCTCAGCGCCACAGAAGCCGCGCGTCGACTTGTCCGGAACGGACCCAATGAACTGCGTGCCACCCCACGCATTCCTGCCTGGCGGCGTGCGCTGGCGCAGTTCCAGGACCCGCTTATCTACCTGTTGCTGGCAGCAGTGGCCGTAGCACTGGTTGCGTGGTGGGTTGAAGGCCCGGTTGCTGGAAAGTCGGGCTGGCCGATCGACGCGATCGTGATTGCGGTCGTCGTGCTGCTCAATGCCGTGATCGGCCATGTGCAGCAAGCGAAGGCACAGAACGCAGTGGCTGCGCTGTCCAAGATGACCGAAGCCACTGCGACCGTGGTGCGTGACGGAAAACCGCAGCGTTTGCCCAGTGCCGAGCTGGTGGGTGGCGACATTATCGTGCTGGCCGAGGGCGACGCCGTCGGCGCCGATGCGCGCCTGCTCGAAGCCATGACCCTGCGCGTGCAGGAGGCTGCGCTCACCGGCGAGAGCGAGGCCGTGCTCAAGGACACTGCCACGCTGCCCCAGCCGACGCCATTGGCGGACCGGCTCGACATGGTCTTCAAGGGCACGGCCGTTGCGCAAGGGACCGGCCGTGCCGTGGTCACCGCTACCGGCATGGAAACCCAGATGGGTCGGATAGCGGCGCTGCTGGAGGCCACGGTGGAGGAGCCGACTCCGCTGGAAAAGGAAGTCGCGCGCGTCGGGCGCGCGCTGGGTTTGGCGGTCGTGGTCATTGCCGTTGTGGTGGTGGGCACCATTCTGCTGATCTCCGAGATACGCAGCATCGCCGATGTGGTGCACGTGCTGCTGCTCGGTGTGTCGCTGGCGGTGGCCGCGGTGCCCGAAGGGTTGCCCGCCATTCTGGCGGTGGTGCTGGCACTTGGCGTGCAGCGCATGGCCAAGCACAACGCCATCGTCAAGAAACTGTCGTCGGTGGAGACGCTGGGCTCCGCCTCGGTCATCTGCTCGGACAAGACCGGGACCCTGACGCGCTCGGAGATGACCATCGAGCGCGTGATGACGGCTTCGGGCGACATCCGCATCAGCGGGGTGGGCTACGCGCCTGACGGCAAGGTAGAGCACGACGGTACTGAGCTGGCCGCAGGGCCGCTGCACGACGAAGCCCGGCTGGTGCTCAGTGGTGGCAGCCTGGCCGGCAACGCCGATCTGCGCCAGGCCGCGAGCGGCGAGTGGGAGATCCTCGGCGACCCCACCGAAGCTGCTTTCCTCGTGGCCGAGCGCAAGCTTGGCTCTGGCGCGGTCACCGAGCGGCGCGAGCGGCGTTTCGAGCGTATCGGCGAAATCCCGTTCACGTCCGAGCGCAAGCTGATGACGACGATCGAACGCGACCATGAACACGGCGATGCGCTGGTGGCTATCACCAAAGGCGCGCCCGATGTGCTGCTCGCCCTTTGCAGCCGGGCGCGCGTCGGGCTGGAGATCGTCGAGCTGGACGAGGCTTTGCGGGCGCGGCTGCTCGCCGATGTCGACACCCTTACCGACGCCGCGCTGCGCACGCTGGCGGTGGCCTACCGACCGCTGGAGGCTGGCGAGACGGGCGAACAGTCTGGCGACAACCCGGGGGCCGCCGATACACTCGAACGCGACCTGATCTTCGTCGGCACCGTCGGCATGATCGACCCGCCGCGCGAAGAGGCGGCAGTGGCCATCCGCGAAGCGCGACGGGCGGGCATCCGGGTAGTGATGATCACCGGAGATCATCCGAGAACAGCCGCGCGCATTGCAGCCGACCTGGGCATCGTCGACGCGGGCTCACCGGCCCTCACTGGCGTCGAGATCGATGCGCTGGACGAGGCGGCCTTCGCCGGCGCTGTGCGCAACACGTCGGTCTACGCCCGGGTCGCGCCAGCGCACAAGCTGCGCATCGTCGACGCGCTGCAGGCGGACGGCAACGTCGTGGCCATGACCGGTGACGGCGTCAATGACGCGCCGGCGTTGAAGGCGGCCGACATCGGCGTTGCAATGGGCGTGACCGGCACCGAAGTGACCAAGGAAGCGGCCAAGATGATCCTGGCCGACGACAACTTTGCCACCATCGTCGTCGCTGTGCGCGAAGGGCGCGCGATCCTGGACAACATCCGCAAGTTCCTGCGCTACTTGCTGTCGTCCAACACGGGCGAGGTGTTGACCGTGTTCCTGGGCGTCGTGGGGGCGGGTGTGATCGGATTGAAGTCCACGGACACCGGGGCCGGTGGCGGCGTGGTATTGCCGCTGCTTGCCACCCAGCTGCTGTGGGTCAACCTCATCACCGACTCGGGGCCCGCGCTCGCCATGGGTGTGGATCCTGCCACCGACGACCTGATGGCCCGCAAACCGCGGCACGTCAACGATCGGCTGATCGACGCCCGAATGTGGTCGAGTGTTATCCAGACGGGTCTGGTGATTGCGGTGGTGAGCTTGCTGACCATGGACTTCTACCTGCCGGGTGGGTTGATCCCTGGCGCAGGCGACATGACCACAGCCCGCACCGCAGGCTTCACGGCACTCGTTTTCACCAGCATGTTCACCTGCTTCACCGCGCGCTCGGACACCACGAGTGCGTTTAACGGACTATTCGCCAACCATTGGCTTTGGGGCGCCGTCGCACTCTCGGTGGTGTTGCAAGTGGCTGTCGTACACGTGCCGTTCCTGAACATCGCCTTCGGCACAGCGCCGCTGTCGCTCGACCAGTGGCTGGTGTGCGCGGCGATGGCGAGTGGCGTGTTGATCTACAGCGAACTGCGAAAGCTGGTGGGCCGCATTCGCACTCTATGAACGATCCCAAGTCGATCAAGTGAGGCCTGGCGTGGAGAACCGCGCAAAGGCGGCGTTGGCCTCGGTCGCCACCTTCTGGATCGGCGCCGCGTTGCTGATCGGCCTCGACGCTGCCCTTCCCGGCCGCGATAGTCCACGCGGCCGGGAAGGGCAGCGTCGAGGCAGTTGATCCGCACTTGTGCCGGCTGGCGCGGCCGGATCACCACGGCGGGCGGAGTGGTCTACAGGGTCGGTGAAACTCCGGGGTGATTCATGGCGGGTGTGGGGATGGTGAAGGCGCGGGCACCGCGGCCTTGATCGCGTCGTCGACCTGCTTCAGCCAGACGAACTTGAGTTGCGCACGCGCCTCGGCGGGGATGTCTTCCAGGTCGCGCTCATTGCGCGCCGGCAGCATCACGGTCGTGATGCCGGCCCGCAGAGCGGCGAGTACCTTCTCCTTCACGCCGCCGATCGGCAGGACGAGCCCGCGCAGGCTGATCTCGCCGGTCATCGCAACGTCGCTTCGCACCGGCCGCCCGGTCAGCAGTGAGGTGAGCGCGACGTACATGGCCACCCCCGCGCTCGGGCCGTCCTTTGGCGTGGCTCCGGCCGGCACATGGATGTGGATGTCCGACTTCTCCAGCGCCTCTGTTGATATCCCCAATGCCGACGCATTGGACTTGACCAGCGACAGCGCTGCCTGCGCGCTTTCCTTCATCACCTCACCCAGTTGCCCGGTCAGGATCAGCCGGCCGGTGCCGGGCGAGCGCGAGGCCTCGATGAACAGGATATCCCCGCCAACCGGTGTCCATGCGAGGCCGGTCGCCACGCCGGGGAGGTCGCTGCCCATTGCCACATCGGCTTCGTATTTAGTCGGTCCGAGTATTGCGGCGAGGTCAGACGCCCCGATCGCCACGCTTTGTACCTTGCCTTCGGCGATGCGCACCGCCGCGCTGCGAAACACGCTGCCGATTTCGCGTTCTAGATTGCGCACGCCGGCCTCCCGCGTGTAGTCCTCTATGATTGCCGTCAGGGCCGCGTCGCTGATTTCGCAGCGCTCCTCATCGAGCCCGTTCGCCACCCACTGGCGTGCGACGAGATAGCGGCGCGCGATCTGCAGCTTCTCCTGCGCGGTGTAGCCCGGCAGATGAATGATCTCCATCCGGTCGCGCAACGGGCCGGGTATCGTGTCCAGAACGTTGGCGGTGCAGAGGAACATCACGTGCGACAGGTCGAATGGCACCGCGAGGTAGGTGTCGCGGAACGTGGCGTTCTGCTCGGGGTCGAGCACTTCGAGCAACGCCGATGCAGGGTCGCCGTGGAATCCACCGGCCCCGAGTTTGTCGACTTCGTCGAGCATCATCACACACTCGGTGGTGCCCACCTTCCGCAGGTTCTGGATGATGGTGCCCGGCAGCGCGCCGACATAGGTACGGCGATGCCCACGGATCTCTGCCTCGTCATGAACGCCGCCCAGGCTGACGCGCACGAACTTGCGCCCGGTCGCCTTCGCAATGCTGTGCCCGAGAGAGGTCTTGCCGACACCCGGCGGGCCGACGAAGCACAGGATCGGGCTGCGCCCGCAGGGGTTGAGCTTGCGCACCGCGAGGTATTCCAGGATCCGCCTCTTGACCTTCTCGAGCCCGAAATGGTCCTGGTCGAGAACGCGCCGAGCCTCGGTGATGTCGATAGCGGATTCGGCCTCGCCGACCCAGGGCAGCTCGATCAGCCACTCCAGGTAGGTGCGCACCATCGAAGATTCGCCGGACGCGTCGGACATCCGGCCCAGGCGTTTCAGTTCCTTGCGCGCAATCTTCTCAACCTCGGCGGGCATGCGCGACTCGGTGATGGCCTTGTCGAGTTCGTCGATCTCGCCGGTCGAGTCGTCGCCTTCACTCAGCTCCTTCTGGATCGTGCGCATCTGCTCGCGAAGGAGGTGCTTGCGGTTGAGATCGCCGATCGATTCCTGGGTGCGCGCAGTGACGTCTCGCGAAACCTTCAGCACCTGGATGCGACGCGCCAGTATGTCGAGCAGTTTGTCCAGACGCGCTTTCAGATCGAAGGTTTCCAGCAGTTCCTGCTTCTCCTCGGATGTGTTGTCCAGCAGGCCGCCGATCACGTCGGCGAGTTGTGCCGGGTCGTCGATGCCCATCAGCGCTGCCGACATCTCTGGCGGTGCTTGTGGCAACAGCTGCAGGGTTTCCAGTGCGCTTTGCTTGACCGCGCGAGCGCGGCCTTCGATCTCCGTGTCGCCGCTCGCGGGCTCATCGATGTATTGCACGCGCGCAAGCGCGAATGGATGGCCGGTCAGAAACTCGATGACTCGAAACCGGCGCAGCCCTCTGACGACCGCTTGATGAGACCCGTCGGGTCCGGTGAGATAGCGCAACACGTCGGTACTTGTGCCCACCCAGTGCACGTCGTCCGGACCAGGCTCTTCTGCATCGGGCTTGCTCTGCAGCAGCACGCCCAGGGGTCGCCCAAGGCGAACAGCTTCCTGCACTGCGGCCTGCGAACGGGGGCGACCGACGGCCAGTGGGAAGATCGTACCGGGAAACATCACCATGTTGCGCACCGGAAGGATGATCAACGCGTCTTCAGGAATCTGGCGCGACGCCTCTGGCCGCGGCACCGCGACATCGTCGGACGGATGCGCGGCGGCCGCGGTGTTCGGGGGGATCGGGAGCGTGCCGCCCTCGGCGGCTTGGCGGATCGGGAGCGGGCCGCCGTCGGCGGCCTTGGGAAAGGCGCTCATCGCCACTCCGCCCCGCTCTTGATCAGCCGCAAGACAAGGCATCCGTCGAGCAACTCCGGCGGGTCCAGTTCCAGGCGTCCTGCCGGCAGCAGGATGCGCCGTTCGAAAGTTCCATGCGGAATCTCCAGGCGGCGAACCGAATGGCCAGGGCCCAGAAGCGGCCGCGGCCGCGTTCCTCGCACTATCAGGACGCCGGGCTCGCTTACTATTTGCATCCGCTCGGCGGTCACGCCTGGCATGGCAATGACGACCACGATCTCGCATTCGTCCTCGAAAACGTCCGCAGGCGGCTCCCACCCAACCGGCATGCCTCGCGAAGCGGTGGGGCGGAAAAACTGGCGCTGCAGCCGCTCGGCCTGTTCCGCGAGATCGCAGGCCCGCGTCCACATCAAGAGGGTAGGATCAGTTGTGTTCGACATCAAGCTGGCTCCAGTCGCGTGGTCGGTCGGGGGTACCACTCCTAGTCGTCCGACGGCTCTGCCCGATGCGTCCTGACACGGACCATTGAGTGCAGGCCGCGCCCCTCGTAGCGGCAGGCTAGAGAGGGGCGGTCAGTGGGCCGGTGGAGGGTGGTTTGGTGCCTTGGCGCGGCGATGGACATGCGAGGCTCCGCGAGTTGACTGAATGCCATGTTCATATGCTGGCTGGCGCTTGGTCTGTTCGCTTGCGAGCATAGGGATTTAATAATCGCGCTCTACTGCCTGCGTAATCGGGCGGCCGCAGGACGCAGACCGCCGCCAGCCATCGCCGCCCGTGCCTGCTGCTGCCCGAAGGTCTGAGGCCAAGTCAGAGACCGAAAGGATAGGTATCCGGAAGCCCTTCAAGTTCCTTCGTCTTGAACGGCGTGACCGCTTTGGTCTCATCGAACCAGATGTATTCGTCGAACTGACGTGGCAGATTCGCCTGAAAGTAATGACTGGCGAGCTCCGTCTCCGGCCGATAGATCACCCCGATCGCGCGCTCGAGACGGGGCTTTTCCAATTCGTGACGAAGCGCGCCCGACGTCAGATTGCGAAGCGGCAACATGAAACGCGGATAGCCCGTTTCGTGGAGAAGCCTTTCGTAACTTCCATCAAGCGCGGGTTGCACCACTTTGACTTCCATCGGACTGTCCCACTCGGATGCCGCCGCGACCGTTCCCTTGTTGGTTCCGAACCCGATGGAATAAGCGCCAGCGCCGAATTCCTCGCGGCATAGCTGGCCGATATTGTGTTCGCCGCGTGCCGACATCTCGGTCGCCGACGCATCGCCGATATGCGAGTTGTGCGCCCATACGATGGCCTTGGCTTCCGGTCCGTGAAAAGAAAGCATCGTCTGAAGCGTTTCGAACATATGCGTGTCGCGCAGGTTCCATGATGCCCGCGAGCCGTAATACATGATGCGGTAGAAGTGTTCAGCATCGGCGATCAAACGAGCGTTCTGCACCGCGTCCATGAACCGCTCGCCGTCATTGAAAGCATACTGGTTGCGTTTGCGCAGAACATCCTCAAGCATGCCCACCACTTCTTTCTCGCACGTACGATAGGTGCCAGTGATCGCCGCGTGTCCGTAAGCTGCTGGGTCGGCCTGCCAGGGCGTCAGACAACCATATCTTTGGCGAGCGACTTGGGCTGCATCGAAGTCGATATCGCCGAGATATTCCAATACAGACCGGATCGAGGTGTAGAGGCTGTAAAGGTCAAGGCCATAGATTGCCGTCCGGTGTCCATACACTCTATCCGTATTGTTCTCATGGAGCCAGTCGACAAACGAGCGCATCTCATTGTTGCGCCACATCCATGTGGGAAAGCGGGCGAAAGCCGTCCACTCCGTGGATGGATATTCAGAATGCCGGACATAGTGATCCAGTCGCGCCACATCTGGCCAATCGCCCTCGATCGCCACAAAACGAAATCCCTTTCGGGTGATCAGCTCCTGCGAAATGCGCTCCCGCATTCGGTAGAACTCCGAGGTGCCATGCGTCGCTTCTCCCAGCAGCACCACCCGCGCGTCGCCGATTCGGTCCAGCAGCGGATCGAGGTCCACAGACTCGATCAAATCGAAGGTCTCGCAGCAATCGGCGATGGCTTTCACCAATCCGCTGTCCGTCTGGCGTGGTCTATCCGGCCGCCCTCGCAACGTGGGGGAAAACTCGTCGGGCGACCATCCCTCCTTGCCGACAAGCGGGACGAAGCGGACATCTGCAAGGTCTTCGGTGTCGAAGTTGTCATTCGCGGACCGCGTGACGCGTACGAGTTCCTGAGCGCGCGGATTGGCGCCTATGGGGATGACGAGTCGGCCTCCGACCTTCAATTGCCGCTTCAGCGTGTCGGGAACCTCCGGCCCGCCGGCCGCCACGATGATGGCGTCGTACGGCGCGTGCTCCGGCCAGCCGAGCGTGCCGTCGCCGTGGCGCACGTGGACGTTCCTGTAGCCCAGATCGGTCAGCCGAGAGGCAGCCTTTTCGGCAAGCTGCTCTATCCGTTCGACCGTGTAGACCTCAGTGGCAATCTCGGCAAGTACGGCGGCGGCGTAGCCCGAGCCCGTGCCGATCTCCAGTACGGTTTCGCCGCCCTTCAGCGCAAGCGCCTCGGTCATCAGCGCCACGATATAGGGTTGGGAGATTGTCTGGTCCTCTTCTATGGGCAGCGGTGCGTCCTCGTAGGCGAACTCCCGCATCCGATCCGAGAGAAACGATTCCCGCGGAACCTTTCGCATGGCGTCGAGCACCGCTTCGGAGCGTACGCCGCGAGCGGCGATCTGGTGCTCGACCATATCGCTCCTTAGCTTCGAAGAATCCATCATGTGGTGAACCTCCGTCAACAGGATGCTGCTGTTTGTGGCTGGCGCTGATCGCGGCCACGCCGAGAATCAGTCTACCGGGTTGGACACCGCAATGACCCCCATCAGGTTGTGCACGCTGGGCGCGGTAGCATCCCTCTGGTACTGGCAGTCGAGGGTGCCCGTCAGCGTGACTGAGATGACCTTGGCCCGAACCTTGACGCCATGGGCGCCCTTGGCGAAGCCTTCGGCCGCCGACGTTTCAGCGTAGCGTGTCTCCTGACCGGTCAGTGTGACGACGCTATTCGTGACCGTGACGCCGATCTGTGCCGCATTGACGCCGGGGCGCCACTTGAGTTCATCCAGAACGTTGGACTGCAGTTGGCTATTGGCCGCCATGGGGTAATCTCTCATTGAGGTGGGGTCGATCGTATTTGCACAATGAGCGCAGCAATCTGTTCGCCAATGTACCCACGTTAACTGCGGATGAAAAGCGTCAACGCTTGGACGGCAGCGGCGACCAGTCACGTCGATGCTGCATGTTCGAATCGACGACGATCAGATATCGGCCCGGCGTCGAGGTCGGCACTCGGTCGGTGCGTAGTGTCAACCAGCGCGATAAACTGCGGTGGCTCCGGCGCAATGCCAGCGGTGGCGAGCGCGCCCTGCAGCCGCACTGCATACGCTTCGGCCTCATCGGGTGGCAAGGTCAGCCGCAGCAAGAAATCCATTTGAAAGTCTGCGCTGAGCGGCCTCTCTCTTTCAGTCGCTCCTGCGCCAGGCTGCGAAGCCGGCGTTTGGGCCGGCAGGCTTGTGAGTGGACAGAGCGCAAGACCTGCTGCGAACAGCGCACCTGGACCGGGTGAACACATCAACTGGAAGGAGGTTGGAGTCCTTGAAGGTATCGCTGTGACATGTAGAGCGCCGCTGACGTTCTTCATGCTGGTGTTCTCGCTGTCCGCTCCCTTCTGGTGCAGCGGTGGCCGACTATCCGCGGCGTGATTCGAGCCAGCGGTAGCGGTTCGCGCAGCAGCGGGGTGTCGTAAAGTCAGACCCGGCTCTCCGACAGGTATTGCGTGCCCCTCCAGCAAGCTTCCATTGTCGGGACCAGGTTGGGTGACAGCGGTATGAAGAATATGGCCCAGTATTCTCCGGCCCGTGCCGCCCGTCTGCGCGCTGGGGAACACGACGTCGGCTCGCTTATCGGCAATGGTGCGGCAGCGAACAGACGCCGGCGCTGGTTCGGGTCGATAGTCCTGCGGGATGATTTCATCCCCCAAGGAGCACTCTCCATGTTGCGAAACCTGAAAGACCTCGAGAACTTCGCGATCAGGGCCACTGATGGCGAGATCGGACAAGTCAAGGACTTCTACTTCGAGGACGACGCATGGGTGGTTCGCTACTTCGTCGTCGACGCCGGCACGTGGTTGACCAGCCGGAAGGTATTGATCTCGCCAATCTCCGTCCGCCATCCTGACTGGCTGGCGCACACGCTGCCGGTGTCCTTAAGCAAGGAGCAGGTCAGGAACAGTCCGGACTTCGACTCGAACAAGCCGGTGTCTCGGCAGAACGAAGAGGAATACATGGGGTACTACGGCTACCCGTACTATTGGGAGGGCGCAGGCATGTGGGGCGGCGGCCTGTATCCCTCTGCCATGGTTCCAGGATTTGGCGGCTACGGCGTAAATCGGGTCGAGCGCGAGCGGGAACTCGAAGCCTTCCTGCGCGACGAACGTGCCCGCCACCGCAACGATGATCCGCACCTTCGCAGTTGCGACGCTGTCACCGGTTATCACATCCACGCCACCGACGGCGACATCGGCCATGTTTCAGGCTTTCTGGTCGACGATGAGACCTGGGTCATACGCTATCTCATCGTCGACACCAGCAACTGGTGGATCGGGCATGAGGTTTTGATCGCGCCACCCTGGATCAAGGGTGTGCACTGGATGGACCGTACCGTTTCAGTCGACCTCGATCGGGAGTCGATCAAGAGCGCGCCGCCCTACGATCCGGCGGTGGAATGGAGCCGTGACAAGGCACTCGCCCTTTACCGCCACTATGGCCGCGGCGTCTACTGGGCCGACAGCCCCTCGCTTGAATCAGAAATCTGATGTCGTGATCCGACGGACCCTGGATGGTCTTCCATGAGTCGGGTCAGCGCGCTGATGCCTCGACTGCAGATGTTGTCAAACGGCCGCTACCACGTGATGATCACGCGGGAGGGAAGTGGCTACAGCCGATGGAACGGCAGTGCGATCTGCCGTTGGCGTGAGGACGCAACCCGCGATTGTCTTGGGCAGTTCTTTTACCTGCGGGATGCGTCTGGCGGGGGCCCCTGGTCGGCGACGGTGGAGCCGACGGGCCAACAGGAAGACACCGTCGAATCGACGTTCGTGCCGGGGCTTGCGAGTTTTCTGCGGCGACATGTCGGCAGTCACCTGCTGGTGGTCGGCGCCGGCCCGGCCGGGCTGGTGGCCGCAAGCGCTGCCGCGAAGCTGGGTGCCCACGTGGCCCTGATCGAGCGCCACCAGCTTGGCGGTGACTGCCTGAACGACGGCTGCATTCCCTCCAAGTCCTTGATCCGAACCGGGCGCCTGCTGGCCGACATCCGCAACGCCTCGAACTTCGGTGGCGTGCCGCCAGCAGAAACGGTATTCGACTTCCGCGCGGCGATGCTGCGGATGCGGCGTATCACGGCGCGCATCAGTCGCACCGATTCGGCGATGAACCTCGCACGCGACGGCATCCACCTATTCTTCGGCACGGCGCGCTTCACCGGGCCTGACACGGTCGATGTCGATGGCCTCGCTCTGCGTTTCAAGAAGGCGTTGATCGCCACCGGCTCGCGCTCCATGCTGCCCGACGTACCGGGCCTCGCCGAGGCCGGGTTCCTGACCAACGAGACGGTGTTCGACTTGCAGGTGATGCCCAGAAGCTTGCTGGTGATCGGGGGCGGGCCGCTGGGCTGCGAGCTGGCGCAGGTGTTCGCCCGCTTCGGCTCACGGACGCTGATCTCGCACTGCGAACCGCTGTTCCTGCCGAAGGAGGAGCGCGACGCCGCGCAGATGGTGTCCGACGCCCTGGCGCGCGACGGCGTGGAAATTCATCTGAACAGCACCGCGACGAAGGTGTGGATGGAGGGCGACCAGAAGGTCGTCGAGCTGGTGAACGATGGCAATACGGCCACCACGCGCGTCGATCAGATTCTGACCGGCATCGGTCGCGTGCCGGCGGTGCAGGGCCTGAACCTGGAGGCCGCCGGTGTGGCCTACGACGCTGCTGCCGGTGTGCATGTCGACGACTTTCTGCGCACCAGCAATCGGCGTATTTATGCCGCAGGCGATGTGTGCCTGACCCACCAGTTTACGAACTCGGCCGCGGCCTCGGCGCGTATCGTCGTTCGAAACGCCTTGTTCATGGGACGCCAGCGCATGAGCAAGCTCACCATTCCGTGGTGCACCTACACCGACCCCGAAGTCGCGCACGTGGGCCTGTATGTGAAGGAAGCCCGGCAGCAGCGCATTCCGGTGAAGACCTTCACCATTCCGATGCACGACGTGGACCGCGCCATCGCCGACAGCGAGAAGGACGGCTTCGTGAAGGTCCACGTCCGTGAGGGCAGCGACAAGATCCTGGGCGCTACCATCGTTGCCCGGCATGCCGGCGAAATGATCAACAGCATCTCGCTGGCGATGGTCGCCGGCATCGGCCTGCGGGAGCTCGCCAACGTGGTGCAGGCCTACCCGACCCAGGGTGCAGCGATCCGGCAGGCAGCCGATGCCTGTGCGCGCACGCGCGTGACGCCGTTGATGATGACGCTGGCCCGCCGATGGCTGCGGCGTTGATGCGCGTCTGCTTCGTTGGGGGCGATATGGAGAGCGAGCCGGATGAATCCACCTGACGCTGCGAGGGCTGGATCAGCCTGCGGCCCTCCGGTCACTGTCCGGCGGACTATGGAACGAATCCGCATCGAAACTCGCAATGCGTTCGCGGCCAGCTCTCTCGCCGAGGCAGGTGTCGGTCGCCGTAACGACGCTCAGTACGTCAGCAGGGGCGTCTTTCGAAGGAAGTCATCGCTGGCGAGTTGCTGAAGTACGAACGAAGCCACATCGGCGCGCGCGACCTTGCCCACCGTGACGCCAGTCAGGTCGAGCAGGATGCGGTACTTGCCTGTCGGTTCGGCATTGGTCAGCTGCCCTGGGCGCACAATGATCCACTCTCTGTCGCTGTGACGCAGCAGGTCTTCCTGGCGATTCTTGTCTGCGTAGATCGTGCGCAGCACGGTCGGCGCAACGATGTGATCATAGAAGAATCCACCGTGGCCACGGCTGTCGCCTGCGCCGATGCCGGTGATGCAGACGATCCTTCGGACCGCGTGCTTGCGCATGGCATCCAGCAAGTGCTGCGTGCCATCAGAAAACAGTGTGACATGCTTGAACGTCACCCCGGTTCCCAGAGAACATATCACCGCCTGCTGCTCAGCCATGGCGGCATCCACGTCCTGAGCGTTCAGGATGTCGCCCACGACCAAGTGCAGATGGGGGTCTGAGACTGCAATCGTCGATGCTTCACGAACTAGCGCGGTGATTTCATGCCCCTGAGCCAGACCCTGTTCGACGATCGCCTTGCCGGTAAGGCCGGTCGCTCCAATCAGGAGGAACTTCATATGCTCTCGCCTTTCGGATCGGGTTTCTGCGGCTCGCGAACGAGATGGCGCGTTTCCGTCAGTCTGGCAGTCAGTCCAGCAGCACGAGGTGCCCATGGTCCTGGGCGGCCGCGATCTCCTCGACTGGCAGTGCCACGGACCTCTGTCCGCGCGCGCCCCAGATGATATCGATCGACTGTCCATCCGTGGTTTCGACCAGGCATGGCCCGATCGGAATGTTCTGCATGCGCCCGGTGCCGCCCCTGTAGGGGACCGGGCTGGTGATGCGTGCGCGGTGTGTCGTCATGTCCATCAGGCGTCCCTCCAAGGTTGGAAGTGCCGCGCCAAGTCGTGTTTCATGGCGACGCAGCGCGGCGCTGCCTATCGCGATCCCGTTCGGCGGCTGTCATTCGCGCCGAAGCCATTGCTGAACTCGCCGGCGAACGCCAGCACTCCATCCTTCGCGTCTGCGCGGATCTGCCCGGGATTCGCTTCGCGTCCCACTTGTGTTCGGCGTTCACGTCTTGCTGCAGTTGCGAATCGCTCTTTATGGTGGACGGTCCTCGGAGGGTGAAAGAGCCTGAGTATTGCTTCGGCCAGCGGGTTGGTCTGTGCGCCGGCGAACCGAGAGCGCAGCAACCTGCTGGTATCTGGATATCGTGGGTACGCTGCCGCACTGTCTACGAAGCGCCACAACGCGAATATGGCTGGCGTAAAATGCGATCGAGCATCGGTAGGTGACCTTGCCGCACTTCATCAGAGACGCGGGGACGCCGATGACAGACAACGCACCTGGTGGACGCGGATTCGTCACTCTGTTGGAGGCGTTTCGCGCCCGCGTGGGAACGGCGCTCGGCGATATCGACACCGACCTGCTGAAGGATTGTCGCGTCGTCGAGGCGGTCAGCCTCGCCAGGCTGGTTCGTTCCGGCGAGATGTTCGGGCTCGAACGGCGCTGTAACCTGTTTATGGCAAGGTTCCAGTTCAACGCAGATGTTCTGTCGAGGGCGTCAGCGCCGTGGTCTGCGAGGGCGCAACTTCTGGAACTTCTGTCGGGCTGGACGATGGCAATGTGGTTTGCGATGCCCAGTTCGCGCCTGGGCGGTTGCGGTCCGGTGGACGCGCGTTGACGCAGACGCCCGATCCTCCCAAGGTGGCGATGCGCAAAGTGTTCCGAACGCGAAGCGGCATTTCGAGCGCTGGCCCCTGCCGGGTACGGCAGCGCTGGTGCAGCGCCACAGGTGCAGCCAGGCAGGCAGCGGCTGCTCGTGCTGGATGTCGTTGGGGCCATCGCGCACCAGCCGGCGCGCAACCAAGCGTTCAGCACTTTCCTTCGCCGCCGCAGCCTCAGTGGGGTCAAGCCTGTCCGCGTGCGACTCGAGAAGGGCCAGCGCGGCGGCGGGTTTCAACGGCGGCTGTGGCCAGCAGGTCACGACCCAGGTCCTGAACAGCCTTCCGGACAGGTGCTTTCGCACCCGCAGCCCCCCCGGCAGCACCCGTGCCTGGCGGCGCCGCTGACTTTGGTGCCGGGGGTGCTACCTGAATCCGTTCAATGTGCTGTTGACGGCACTGGCGATATGTCGTTCCTGAGTGCCGACGCCAAAGCCACCGCGCTGCCGAGAGTCTGCGCGCGATGGTCAGCAACACGGCGACCGTGATCCGCCGCGGTGCCGGTTCCGCTGGCGTGGCAACCCCGACCCCGACCCCGACCCCGACCCC
>Ga0105046_10004851_pt1 | contig 21371 bp, 18 predicted proteins | sample MAT03_FD_78385 | JGI IMG/M metagenome (GOLD analysis project Ga0105046, IMG submission 78385) | Freshwater microbial communities from Lake Fryxell liftoff mats and glacier meltwater in Antarctica - MAT-03 (megahit assembly) | ecosystem: Environmental > Aquatic > Freshwater > Ice > Liftoff...
CGAGCGTGGATTTCCTTCGCTCCACTGCCGCTCAAATAGACGTCATACACCGAACGCTCCGGAATCGGGTTCGACCGGTGCCGTGTCTGACAGTCCGCGCGGATCTGGTGAAAATTGACAGAATTCCGCTTGAATTCCGCTTGAATTCGGACTTGCGGGCGGAATTCGGAGGCTGAACCGTTCGTCACGCCATGCTTCAGAGAATCGGAAACATTCCCAGCGACGCCAAGGGGTGCGGTGCGCAATGCAGGCTAGCGCCTTGCGGCTCACGATTGTGACTAAATCGACAGATTGCAGTGCGGAAGACTCATTCCATCACGCAGAGCGTGATGAGTTCACTATTTGTCATCGCCGTCATCGTCTGCTGTTGAACCGGTCTGTTCGTACAGAGTTCCGGAATCTTTAACGTCTCCGATGATTTCTCGCAGCACTACAGTCGCATAGGTTCCGGATGACAGTGAGAACGTCGCCTGAATCGCGCCGTCATTTGTCAGTTGAGCTGCAGCCTCTTCAGGGAATTCAATCATCTTGCGACGAATGCCGGATGTGAGTCGCGAGTACTTCTGGAAATCCTTGGGGCTTAAACGCAATGATGACATGATATCACGTTCCAGATCGGCGACGGATCCCGTCGCAAGAAGCATTTCCGGACCGGGCATCGGACCAGCCGGGATCACATTTTCAGTTGGACCATCAACAGGGAAAATATATGGCTTGGTGCCCTGACGACGAATGACAACTTCCCCTGGCAGCGGCGTGCGCAACGTTGCATCGTCTACTCGCTGGGCGACTACCAGATTGAAGATTCCTGACTGTACGGCACTCAGCACCAGCCGCCGCATCGTGCGAGTTTTATTTTCCGGCCAGTGATCATTTGGCAGCGTGCCCTTCAGCAGACTCAGCCCATCAACCAGCGTGTTGCCGTGATGTCCAAATCGCTGAGTACCAAAGTAATTGGCAATACCTTCTGTCGCCAGAGTTTGTAGCCGATCGTGAACTGCCTGTGCGTCGGCCGCCGTAAACACGCCTTCGGGATTCCGTAGGATCAGACAAAACTTGTTGCCGCGCAGATGGCCGGTTTTCAGTTTATTCTGATGAGCGGTCACAAGCAGAACTTTAATATTTTCATCATTCAGTTTTGCCGCGTGCTCAGTGAATCGTTTTGGAATCGAGACGAACTGTCTTGTGACTGCGTGGCGATCTTTCTGACCAGCGACACCGATCTCCTTTGCTGGCACTCCCAGATTCTTGATAATCCTGTGAATTAATTCTGGTGATGTCAGCCCGCGTTTTTCAATCCATAGATATCCGTGTTCGCCTTTGCCTGTCGGCTGATAGGCGGGGATTTCATCGACCTGAAATTCTTCAGGAGTACTGCGTATGAGACATTCCGGAATGACTGGGCTGAACAACCTTGGCGGGTCAATGGCACGGGACAAAAGTTCTGGTGAGATCGTCATCGAAAAAGATTTTCCTGAAGTCGCAGTCGTGCGGGCCACAAAACGAATCATGGCCAATTGGCAGTGACTGCGGACGCACTGTACCGCAACGACGCACAAGTTGCGCGCATGAAAAAAGCCGAGAGGGGTCGGGCTCGGCTTTTTTCGTGGTTTGACAAACAGGAGTGGGTTGTTGGCAATTGTGAGGCTTGCTGAATTCACATTCGCCGGGGTTCCCGTTTGCAGGGTTGTCGTTCGAGAAATTGCATACGACGTGCCGAAACGGTCCGCAACGCAGTACAACTCTGCGGAGAATGCTGTAAGATCCTTCGCTCGTATGGTTTACGATCACAATAGATTCTGTAATTGTGTCTGCTGGGTATCCCCGCGATGTCAACGAATAACAACATTCGGGTGAAGTTGGATGCCAAAAAGCAACAGATGATCTCTCTCGACCAACGACGAAACAGATGGAGTCACGGAAACAGATGAACGAAGATGGAGTTCGCGTCATAAGGATTGACTGGCTGACGGCGGTTCCGTCATTGCGATTGTGCGAAGCCGTGCGATTTGCAATCTCACTTCACGCGATGTTACCAGCGACGTTATTGATGTGGTGGGCTGGCAATCCCTTATGTCAACGGTTGATGGCATGGAACTTTACGCAGGATCTGGTCATTCGCAAAGAGTCGATCAATGGTGCGGATCCACAATTGTCACGCTTACTTCAGACATTGAATTTTAAAGTCCAATTGATCGCGACCGGCACTTCATTGGAAGTTCTGCGGAGCTTCATTTCGCTGGCCTTCTGTATGCTGCTGTTCAGCTTTTGCGCGATCCCTGTCATGCGATCCGCAGGCAGTCGATTCTGTTCAGGGGGCGGCAACAATCTGCTGGCGTGCGTAAAGCTGTCACTTCAAAGCTGGAAGGCGATTCTGGTTAGCTCGCTGTTAAGCTGCCTGCTGCTGTGTTTTTTGTGTGTGGCATTTCGTACGACGCGCTGGATCGGTGACGTGACATTTTCAGGGCTAACATTACTCGCCGCGTTGATTTACGTCGCCGGGGTTTTCGTGTTGGGATTTGGCTGGCTGCTGTCGCTCGCGGCAATTGCCATTGACCGCTGCGACGGTGCAGAAGCGCTCAGTCGCGGCATTAGTTATGTGCTGTCACGCTGGCCGCGAGTCATCATCTATGCGTTTGTAGGGTATGCATTGATCACGGTCTGCCAGACTGTTTTCAGGTGGTTGGCGCGTCTCGCACACCTTACGATTTGGCTGGCGGACGATACCTCGCGTCTCAACGCATATTCCGGCTTCGATGAAGTCATTCGAATGAGCATATTTTTCTGCGAAATCGCGATCGCCTATGTCTTGTTGCGGAACGTCGAAGATGGGGTGAGTCTTCGTGAGATTGATGGCGGCAAGCCTGGTGACTCTGTCCATGCGTGATTAGTCGGACAGCGCCACTTTTTGTAAGATCTCAGTGTTTCTCAGTCTATTCCAGATGAAAAGATCATTGTTGCGATTCAGCCACGGCAGTGGCGGCAGCACGTAGCCGTGGGTGAACCCACGGTTACGAGAGTTCGTATTCACCAAAGTCCCGGCAGGCCAACGAAGTTAAGGATTCTTGAGTTAATTTCTTCGTGTATTGATCATGGTATTAAGAGTGCGATTCAGTCCTTCAGTCCCGGTAGGGACGATAGCTCGATGCCGACGCCGACAGTCACCGGTCACGTTTTCCTTACAGATTCCAGAGTCCCGGAGGGACGACAGCAGCTATCGCGAAGTTCACTATTGTCCCTGCCGGGACTTTGGGATCATCAGCGACTATAGCCGTCGGCTATCGCCGACGGCATCGAGCCGCCGTCCCTACGGGACTGAATCGCATCGCTCGTTTTTGTTTTACCCAGTATTTTCAGCAAAAAAAATCCTTAACGGCGGTGCCCGCTGGGGCTTTGATTCCTTGTTAATTCATTTCCGTGGGTTGACACCCACGGCTAAATGCTCTCGCCTCTCCGAGGCTGTCTTGCACAATGGTTTCTTTGAAAAGCGGCGCTGTCCAATTGGGACCGCTCGATCGATCAGCGTTCTATCGTCGCCATTCGCTTCGCGAAAGGCGACTATTATTGTTCGAGCGATCGTAAATCACACCACGAGGCGCAACGAAAAAACCCCGCCGGACTTTTGATCCTGCGGGGCTTGGTTGCTTTTCAGGCAGAAGGTGAACTATCAGTTGATCAGTTCTTTTGAGCATCTTCAGCTGGCTTTTCACCGTTGTCACCTGCTGGTGCGTTGGTTTCAGGTTTTGGCTCGTCTGGTTTCGGAGCTTCTTTGGCTTTCGCTTCTGCTTCAACTGCAGCCTTCTTCGCTTCAGCTGCTTCCTGCTTCAGCTTTTCGATTTCCTGCTGGCTCACCTTTGCTGAATCTTCAGCAGCCTTCTTTACCGCGTCCATCGTTGCAGTCATGTCAGCCAATTTCTTTTCCAGTTCAACGCGAGCTGCCTTGAGGCTTTCGCGTTCTTCTGAAGTCTTCTTCAGTTCGCCCTGAGTTGCCTTCAGAGATTCTTCGCTCTTCTTTGCACCGTCTCGCAGGGTAGCAATCTGATCGACACATTGCTTGTGTGCAGCTTCAGCTTTGTCGCCACGTTCTTTTTGAGCGGCAACAGCTGTCTTTTCATTTTCAAGCTGCATCTTCAGTTCGGCGATCTGGCCTTCCAGTTCTGTCTTCAGCTTTGCAGCATCAGCCTGGATTGTTTCAATGTTGGATTTAGCCAATGTCAGTTCTGCCTGAACCCCCTTTAAAACAATTTCCATATCGTCAGCATCTTCAGCGCGGCTGAGTGCATCCATGTATGGCATCATTTCTCGGAACGTGCCATCTTTTGCTTTATACCAGCGAGTTGAAGTACCAGAGCCGGTGCTGCATGCGGAAGATCGAGGGTTATTTGAATTCGACGGCACACAACAAGAACGATGTCTGGCTTCTGCGGTCAGGCCGCAGGCAGAAAGGACAGTGATCAGCAACAGGATTTTTTTCATAGCGGTGCTCATACTCTAAATGGGGAAGGCGAATATTCACGCTGCGCGTCATCGCTCTGGCAGCGAGTCAATGCGTAAACTTTGCTCAAATGTTCCATTTTGACAACACTTTTCCAAGTTCACAAACGCATCGGATGATTCTGTGTGTCGAAAAAGCCGATTTTGCATGGTTTAAGGCGACCTAAACGAGCAATTTGCCCGAAAAAGAGAAACCAGCCTCGTGTTTCGTCGGTAATTGCCCCACTTCCGCCAACAAGCTTCTGCAATTCGCGCGGGTCTTTGGAACAGTCCTGAAATATCACCCTGCAAAGTACGTCAGGCTTTCCAGCCTGACATGCAGCACAACAAGTCAGCCTGGAAAGGCTGACGTACTATATTTCGGGACTATTCCTTTCTATTGCAGTGAATGACAAACTTGGCAGCGACCATTATCAAATATCAAATGATGCAAGCCGCAAGTATTCGGTAGTTGGTTTTCCCGCGTGCAATTGTTCTTAATGTGCGTAGTCGGAGCATTCGGTACGCACCACTCAATGCGTGCGCAAGGTCCTGACAGGCAGGACAGGAACTTGACAAATCATTCGCAGCGTTGAGTTGTGAAAAATTTGTGAACAGAGACTCTGGCTCTCCCGATAATTCGTGTGTTCAAAGTCAGGCATTCTGACTACTGGAGCCGGTGCTCTGGCGATCATCAAATATCATGGATGTGCTCTCAACTCTGTTACGAATTCCAGTTACTTGCTGAGGCCTTTTTTCAGAAACTCTGGAACGAGGCAGGCAATATGGGATCTCAACTAAAAAACCAGGTTGCCCATGTCCATTGAAGAACTGCTTGAGCAGATGGAGCAGTATCGATTACGCAGGGAGCAGCGTGACTTTCGGCCTGAATGGCTGAAGGGATTTATCCAGCAGGCATCCAGCCTGTTTGAACCTCTCACACATGTTGGTCGAGTTGGCTATGACTGCCAATTCGATGAACGTGGCTGGACAGTCTGCATGTATCTCGGGACCACCGAAATCGTGGGTGGTGCAAGAGATGGCAAGATTGATCACGCCAGTTTTAGAATTGACCTGACCCACTTCAGCTTACTATTCGACTCAATGAGTCGTTTTGAATGGTACTCAGTCCCGGAATCAAACGGGCAGGAAACTTCGCACGACGTTCGTTCGTTGATTGCAATTCATGGTGTTGCGCCCGGTGGAAACGAAGTGCGACTGGAACTCATGGCTGTACCTCCGGACTGTGTGAAACCAGGACTGCATTGTCGGCCTGACGGCATGACATACGAAACACATTAAACATAATCACCGCCATGCAGTCACACCGTATCGGGTCGGGCGAAGGCACTCCGGCAGAGCACTCATCTCTGTCGGGGTGCCTTTTTTTATTGATTTGCGATCACGGAATTCCAGTTAGGCAAGCGGCTGGGCGTCAGCCCTCCGAGTGCGATTCTGATTTTAGGAATGACCGTGGTTCAGTTAAATTGGGGCGACTATCATGCTGGCGAATGTTTTATCTGCTGCGGATGAACAGAACGTTCTCGGAGGGCTGACACCCTTCCGCTCGCCTGTGACAAGCCCCGATTTGGACCACGCAGAATTCGCGTCGCGCAGAACGGACGACAAGCTCTGCTGCTTCGACTAGAAACCGCGATCGTTCTCTTCCAACTGAGCCTGCAATTGGTCGCGTTCACGGCGAGTCGTTTCCAAGTCAAACATGAGATATTTGACATCCAGACGCAACTGGGAAAGTGCTTCCTGAACCAGATTCAGAATTCGACGTCGTCGAAGGATTGATTCAGCGGCACGCTCATATGCTATTGAGAGAGCCCGCTTTTCAGGGCCACTTATAGCGTCAACCAGTCGCGCTAATTCCTGCATTTCTGCTGGAAGTGTATTGGCTTCTGAGTCGTTGATTCGATTAGGGGAAGACATCTGGCATGTTCCTGAGAAGCAATATTTGACTCTCGTGAATCTGAGTTTTCTGGGGAGCAGAATTGCATTCTTCAGTCAGGCGCGACCAATCTCAAGTGTTCTCTGCATTTTTGTGCTGCTTTTCTGCATCCAAACCGCACAAGTTGACCTCGGAGCTAAATCCGGATTTGAACTATACTGCTCGCCAATGTGCTGATACTCCGCCAACCGGCACCACCAGAACTCAAAGTATACAAAAGAACAGGTTCAATGGATGAGCGAAACGACGCCCAACTCAAATCCTGACTCATCAACCGGCTCATCACTCTGCTGGTGCCTGGAACCGTCATTCGTCCAGGAACCGTCATTCGTCCGATCGGCCACGCCGACATGTGTGATGCCGAAGCAACTCCGAGTGCGGTTCAGACCGCTAACGTTGAAGCGGGTCGCATTGCAGATGCTTGCATGTAGCTTGCTTATTCTGTCATCAACATTTGGCGGCATTTGCAGATCGGAAGAACTGCCCGAATGGTTCGCTCCTAAAGACAGTAACGCAATTCGAATCAATCGCGTTGAATTGTCGGATGCAGCCGCATCGACTTATCGATTTCGAATCCAAAATGCCGGATCTCATTCACCACAGGTCTTTCGATCGCCTCGTACGCCGTCGCAGTTACACAACGATTTTGAAGCGAGGATCAACGTCATCGCTTCAATCGCCGGACTGCGACCGGGTTTGATTATTTTGCTACCCAATCAAATTGACCCTCGCACAGGAAAGCTGCTTCAGACCATTGTTCGTGGCGACATCCTGCGAGAAATTGACGTCGAAAAGCAACTCATTGTGAAAGCGACGAAACAAGCCATTGAGTTTCAATTGCGCAGTTTGCGGGCCGAACTTCATCAGCCCGACATCAACGCTCAAGGCGCGATCGTGGTCGGCATCGCGATTATGGTTGAAGCAATTCCCGGCGAACAGTTCGTCGAAATTCGCGACTCCGAATGCGGACCAGTCGTGGCCGTAAATGATGAAATTGAACAGATGGCGGCGAATGCATTTGGTACGTCGAATGCCGTGAGTACAGACGTCCGTAACTATGTGCCGCTGGATATCTCACTGGATTCAATTCAGTTGAATCATAAACCAACTATCCTGCGAATAACGCCGGATCACGGTGAATCGATTGAGATGCTGCAGCAGATGGGATTGAATACAATCTGGGTGCATGATTTCCGGCAGACCGAACGCGCACGTGAATTGTACGATTCGGAATTCGCCGTCCTGGTGACTCCGCCACATCCTGAATTTGAACCGGGCGATTTTTCGAAACTCTTGCAGGCCCTGCCGCCGCTCGATCAGCTTTGCCCCAGCGGTTCCGGCTGGATTTTAGGGACACGGGTATCGCGCGAAGACCTGGTGCATCTGCTGGCATGGTCTCGTGAAGTTCGCAGCGGTGACAGGAAGTTCCAGCGTCCACAGCTGGCCGATGTGACTGAAGCCGAAGGAGCCGCGGCTCGGGAGATCGATTTGATCGGCATCGGACGCCACGTCGTGGGTCGACCCGACAGCTTCGGCGAACTTCGAAATTTGCTCTTTCGTCGTCGTCGTTCGGGCGGTCAACTTCCGTTTCCATGGACGTGGATTCAAATTGAACCGTCATCGACGCAGCAGGCATGGCGTAAGGCGATGGGACTTGAACTGCCCTTTGTGGAGCCCGAGCAAATTCAGCATCAGGTCTATGCCGCCGTGTCTGCGGGATGTAAAGGACTTGGTTTCTGGAAGACATCGCCGTTAGACCCGGAAGACCCGCTTGATCAGGAGACTGCGATTGCGATCGAACTGGCCTGCCTGGAAATTGAACTGCTTGAACCGTTTCTGGCATGTGGTCGTTTGGATGGTCATTTAAGTCTGCAGTCAGCATCAGAGAAACAGGCGGCGGTGATGCCGGCTTTTGGACGCAGGCCACCGTCCGCAGTACAATCCGCACTTGGCGGCGGAAACATTTCAACCAGCGCGGGAAGTTCTGAGGCACCAGCCGGTTCCGATGCGGCAGTCATCACATCAGACCGTGCGATGCTCATTCTGCCAACCTTCTGGGACGCATCATCGCAGATCGTCCCCGGCCCAATGTATGAACGCAGCATTGAACTGACAGTATCAGCGACAGAAACAGCATCGGCATATCAGATTTCAACGACAGGAATTCGCTATATACCTCGCGATGTTACCGCTGGCGGCCTGCGAGTAAAAATTGAAAACTTTGACCGCTGTGCCGCAATTCTGGTCTCTTCTGATCAGGAACTTATCGGACGAATCCGCGCCAGCGTCCTCCGTTTGGCTGAGCGTTCGGCAACACAATCAACAAAGCTGGCAAACCTGAAGTATTTGCGAGTGATGCAGGTGGTTGAATCATTACGAGAAGAGCACCGTGTCGCACAAGGCGTGGATGCTTTGCTGTCATCTGCAAGACGAGAACTGGATCGAGCGGAACGTGAAGTGGCCAGCCGTGATTTCGAAGAAGCTGCTGCTCGCAGCAATGACTGTTTGCGGATTCTGCGACAGGTTCAGCAGGCAAGCTGGAATGACGCTATCGCAGAACTCACCGCGCCCGGCCAGTCGCCTCATACCCTGTCTTTCACGACTTTGCCCGAACATTGGAAGCTGATGCACTACGTTGATCGCCAGCGACACCGAATTTCTGAGAACCTGCTGCCATCCGGCGAATTCGAAAATGTGCAGTTGTTTTCTGAAGACGGCTGGCAACAGGACACTGCGGCTGATTCTTCATTCTATTGTACGACAGATCTGGTACACGATCCGACGGGAGTCAACACGGTCCTGCAACTCAAGGCCGTGCAATCGCGCAGCGGAGTCACTTCGGATAGCACTCCATTAACGCTGAGCACTCCCGCTGTCATGGTCAATGCGGGCGACGTTGTTTTGGTGCAGGGACGAATCAGAAAAGGCAGAACGGTGCCGGGAACTTCACCTTATCCTGTTCTGATCTTCGATTCTGACCTTGGCCCCGAAGGCGGTTTACGGCCAAAACTCACTCAGGAATGGCAGACGTTTGAAATGATTCGCCCAGTCGCAGCGGCCTCAGAATTTCGCATCTCAGTGGCGATGACGGGACAAGCAGAAATCCAGCTGGATGACGTCAAGGTGCAGGTCCTGCCACCTGTAGAACCACGCAATATCCTGCAGTTAACAGGTGATGAAGTGGAACTGCCAGAATCGAAATGACGTCTAGGCTCCTCAAAAAAACGGAGCTTTCAATTGACTTTGGCGGTCCTGGATTTGATAGCAAACAGACTCCATTTCGTGGAATTGCAGACCGCACTTGCGTCACATTTGGCAGCCGATATAACCCGGCAGGGAAAAGGGGTCAAAAACCAATTCGTGTGACACTTTACAATAACAAAACGTAGTTGGTTCCTGACCCATTTTCCCTGATAAACAAAGTACTTCCGACGAAAAATTCGACACAAAGGTTTAAGAACGAATGCCAATCGCAACACCAAAACAATACGCCCGGATGCTCGACGCAGCTCAAAAGGGTAACTACGCATACCCAGCGATCAACGTAACATCGATCACCACAATCAATGCCGCCTTGAAGGCATTTGCAGACTCTAAGTCTGACGGGATCATTCAGTTTTCAACTGGTGCTGGTGAGTTCGCTTCCGGTCTTAACGTCAAGGACGCTGTTTTTGGAGTTCTGGTGCTGGCAGAAGCGGCGCACCGTCTTGCAGAAAAGCACAACGTGCTCATCGGTCTTCACACCGATCACTGCCAGCCAAAGAAAGTTGATGGTTTCCTGAAGCCGTTGATCGCAGCCACCGCTGTTCGTCGCAAAGCGGGCCAGGGGAACCTGTTCAACTCACACATGTTCGATGGTTCTGAATTGCCATTGGACAAGAACATGGCGACCAGCAAAGAATTGTTGAAGCTGTGCGCAGAAAACGAGATCATTCTTGAAGTCGAAGCGGGCGTTGTCGGCGGCGAAGAAGATGGCATCGACCATTCAGACGTTGCAAATGACAAGCTCTACACAACACCAGAAGACATGGTTGCTGTGCATGAAGCGCTGCATGGCCTCGGGCGATTCATGTTCGCTGCAACCTTCGGAAACGTACACGGACACTACAAGCCAGGTGCCGTGAAGCTGAAGCCGGAGATCCTGAGCGACGGTCAGAAAGCTGTCACAGCCAAATACGGCAAGGACGCAGCTTTCGATCTGGTATTCCACGGCGGTTCAGGCACTCCAGCAGCTCAGCTGCAGGAGACCCTGGAATACGGAGTGATCAAGATGAACATCGATACTGACACTCAGTATGCATTCACACGACCTGTCGTGGACTTCATGCTGAAGCACTATGACGAAGTCATGATGATCGACGGTGAAATCGGTGCCAAGAAATCTTACGACCCACGCACATGGCTGAAACTCGGAGAAGCTGGTGTTTGCAAACGAATGATGCGTGCCTGTGACGAATTGAAGAGCACCGGCAGGACGATCCTTGGTACTGTCTGATCTTGTCACATCGCAGTTTGCGAGGTCGTGCGTTATTTCAAACAGAATCAGGCCCGGCGTCTTCTCAGACGTCGGGCTTTTTCTATTTTCGTTCCGGCGTGCGTGAAATAAAAACTCACCTACTTTTCGTACTTCGGAATATTCGGTTCCGGCACTTCGGCCACGAGTTTTCTGACGATGTCGTCGATTTCAAAACCTTCGGCCTGCGCCTGAAAGTTTGTTGAGACACGATGTCGCAAGACGGGGATGGCGACCTTACGAACGTCAGCGATTGTGACGTTCGGTCGACCGGCCATAGCCGCGGCCGCTTTGGCCCCTGCTATTAAATTCTGCCCGGCACGCGGACCAGCACCCCAATCGACAAGGCGTTTTATGAAATCAGGTGCAGCCGCATCTTTGGGCCGCGTTGCTCGAACAAGACGCGCCACATAGCTGATAATAAATGGACTCGCCACAATCTGGCTGATCTGGCGTTGCAGATACAGAATAGACTTCGCCGACAGCACTTTGCGAACTTCCTGACGTTCGCCGGATGTCGTGGCTTCGAGAATTCGTTCTTCTTCATCCAACGACGGATAATCGACTTTCACGTTGAACATAAAACGGTCCTGCTGCGCTTCGGGCAGCGGATACGTCCCTTCCTGTTCAATGGGGTTCTGCGTCGCAATGACAAAGAAAGGTTCCGGCAGTTTGTATGTCGTTTGCCCAACGGTCACTTCGTGTTCCTGCATGGCTTGCAGCAATGCAGATTGAGTCTTCGGCGGCGTACGGTTGATTTCGTCTGCCAGCAGAATGTTGGTGAAGACAGGACCTTCGACGAAACGAAATTCACGGCGACCGGATTCACTTTCTTCCAACACATTCGTGCCAGTGATGTCCGAAGGCATCAGGTCGGGCGTAAACTGAATGCGGCGAAAGTTGACGTCCAGCAATTTCGCAATTGTGCTGACAACAAGTGTCTTTGCCAGTCCGGGAACGCCCACGAGCAGACAATGCCCGCCGGTAAAAATAGCGGCCAGAATCTGATCAATCACGTCGTCCTGGCCGACAATGACTTTATGCAGCTCCTCCACCATGACCTGATGGTGCTTCTGAAACTTTTCCAGGAACTCGTCGAAATCACGTTTCTCAGCCAAGGGTGGATTCCTTCTTTCGGTCTTGCGGTCATCAGGCAAGCGGCAGGGCGTCAGCCCAACAGCATTCGATTCAAAAAGCAGCAGGCACTTTCCAAGTGCCGCAGCCCTTGAAAACGCATGCATTGGCGGACGGCACACGGAATGTGCCTGCTGCTTTTCTTTCGCCGCAGCATAGTCAATCACCCCTGAACCCTGCCAGCAGTTCGGACAACACTTCTTCATCTGTCGGATATTGCGACGGTTGCATCGCACGAAGAGACAATGGGACGTTATCCATGCGATACGCCGTGCCAGCCGCATGCAGACCATAGACGGCGGTGGTGAATCGTACAGTTGGAGTGAATTCCAGTGGTGAGTTGGGATAGTCGATGACGATCGTTGGAATCTTTCGCAAGTAATCACGAGCCGACTCGGAAAAGTATGGAAGAGTTTCCGCTCCGACGATCACGCAAAGATCAGAGTCCTGTCGTTCCAGCAGTTCATTCGCCGAGAATTCTCCCGGGTTGTATCGTGGATAGCCCCGTGACAGATCGACGGCAAATGGATAGCCCGTCTGCCACAGCAACACGTTGTCTGCGCCGGACACGTCGCCCTGCATTCGCATTCGCCGCGCGGTGAAGCGTGTGACTGCGTTGAGTTCCGCGACCAATTTCAGCAAGGCCGCAACGTGGATGTGTCCGGTATTCTGTGGCTTGGAGCCTTCCCACATTCTTGAACCCGCCAGTCCCAGGCCAAAGAAGACTGTCCCGTAACGACAGTTCTTTATGAGTTCCATCAAATGCAGCAACGAAGGTGATACGTCGCCCAACTGAACGCCTTGCAGCAGGGCTCGCAGTTGAGTCACCATTTCAAAGTCGCCGTCCGGAGGCACAGGAATGATCAGATCCGGCTCGGCACCTTCGGGGGACAATTTCCAATCAGCAACCTTGTCAGCATCGCCAATCATGACAATTTTTCGACTGCCACGGCCTTCTGGAGTAAATCTTCCCTTTGCAAAAACTGAATACCGTTCCGCGTGTCGAGGATGTGACACGGCAGGATGGCAGCCCCAAAAGATAACGAGATCCGATCGATTACGAACTTCGCCAAGAGTACACGTCACTTCGCCGACTTCCTGCAACGCCATGATGGACGGTCCGTGGCACATCGACGCTGTTGAATCGATCGCCGCTCCAATACGATCAGCCAACGCGACGGCGGCTCGCTGACCAGGAGTGGAACTCCGCGATAATCCGTAGATCAACGGATAGTCAGCCTGCTCCAGCAACGTGATGGCTTTTCTGAGAGCAGCCTCGTACGGTGTGGCGATCCCGTTGAGCTCTGTGATTGGCTGTGTCGCCACCGCATGATTGCGAAACCATCGTTCACCCAACGTACAACGCGGTTCAAAACTGACGATGCGGCCGTCGTGAAATGTCAGCGAAAGATCATCGCACAGACATCCGCAGCCAGGACATACGACGTTGGTTTCAGTGGCGTTCTTAGTTTCAGTGGCGTTCAATTATTGCTCCAGAATTCCCCGGTGCCTGAATCGGCGACTTTCCAAACCTTATGAAGTCAATCTGACGGGATCCCGTCAGCGAATCATGCCCAAGCCAGCGACATTCTCAATTGCTCAACTCTCGGCCGAATTTCTATCACCTACTGCGGTTGGATCAACAACTCTGGCTTCACAAGATTCAACATGTGGCCGTGATCGGCGGTCACGATGAGCAGCGATTCGTTCCAGTTGCTATTGGCTTCAACCCATTGTGTTACCACCTTGGTCGCATCGTCGCCGCTATTGACAGCTCCTATGGAATTGTCAACGTTGTCGTCGTGGTTCGCCCAGTCCACGTCGCCTGCTTCGATCATTACCCAGAATGGCTTCTTGTCATGGCCCAGAACCGCAATTGCTGCTGTTGTCATATCGGCCAGCGTCGGGTTTTCTTCCAGGTCTGCGGGTGAATATGTTTCGCTTTTCATGCCGAGCCCCGGTGCTGGGTCGTAGCGTCGATCGGCGGTTGCAAATGGCAAGTGCCCGTTGTACTGGCCGTTGCCGAAGAATCCCAACAAGCGGTGATTTCCTTTCACGGCTGCTGCGGTTGCATCCTGCAATATTTGCGAACCTTGTTGTCCTGCCGTTCTTACAGCCGTGATGTACTTGCCGCCATTGTCAACGCTGACCGACTTCAAGTCGTCATCAGTCAGATAGATATTTCCTTCGACGAAGTTTGTTCCCTGGCTGGCATTGCCTCTCTTAAAATCGCCATTGTTTCCGTATCCGCCACCAATTACGACATCCAATCCTGGCAACGGGTTTTCAGGATGCTGCACCGATGGCAGTCCGAGCATGTCGCGAGTCAAATCCTGATAGTCGTCACGTGATACATTGTGTGCATAGGACGCTGCTGGAGTCGCGTGGCTGATCGGCACAGATGAAACCGCTCCAACTCGCCAGCCTTTCGCTTGCAGTTCATGGGCGATTGTTGACACCACAATACCATTCGCATCGACGTTGACGGCACCATTGAAGGTTTTTATCCCCGCAGTCATGCTCGTGGCCGACGATGACGAATCTGTATAGTTGTGTTTTGGATTTCCACCCTCCGGTGTACCCATCAGATAACCCGCATCGCTCGGCGTAACCCATGGTGCCGTGCCCCCAACCGACGCATCGTACCCACCGCGAATCTTACCGCCCGGATTTTTCACCGTCTGTGCGTTGACGTCTACGTCTGTTCCCTCATTATGAGCGCTGGTGACCATGAAGCCGAATTGTGTTGTTCCATTCGCGTCGTAATCCTGAAAGTGCGTTCCGTGGCCTCGGCCTTCTGAGTAAGTAACTTTCTTCTGATTCCAGATTGCTGCGGCTCGAGTCGTATTCCAATCCATCCCGTCGAAGACCACCAAAAAAATGTGCTTCTTGCCAGCCGCCGCTGCTGCTCGCTGCAGATCGGTGATGTTTGTCTGATCCATCCAGACGGCTTCTGGATTGACAGTCTTTTCCGGCACATTGCCATACATCGCCTGCACTTTGGCCTCAGAACGATAAACGCTGTTCGTTCCAAAGTATGAATTCAGGTCAACGCCTTCACCCGCGCCTTTTGTGCCGAATGTGTAGACTGGGATCAGTCGATTGGAATGCGTTTTCCAGGCAGTATAGATGTTCGGATCTCGCCCCCAATGTCCAAACGCTGCTTTGTTGTCTTCGATCGCTTTTGTTTGCAGCTGTTTTGGAAAGTCTGCTGCCTCCGCCGCCACAGGATCGATGGCCACTGCCACTTTGCTGACGATGGGTGTTTTGACATCGGCACGTGATTCCTGGGTGTCGAAGAAACAGGCAGCTGCGAGCAGGACGAAATGTTTCATAAAGCCTCGAATCGATGGGCGTGCGACGGGAGACCTGTCGCGTTCTTATAAGAAGTGTCTGGACGGGTTTGGAGACCCGTCCTACGGGATAGATCCTGTGTATGGTCCAATCGCCGGCAGATCTGGCAAGCGAACGAGTAAAGTTTATCGCGGTTCGCTGGAATCCTGCTCAGGTTTGGGTATGGTGCTTTGTGAATTATTGACTTTACCGATTGTCCTGGGCTAAAACACCCTACCCAACACCTGCCGGTTTTCGAAACATGATTTCATCCATAGTCCGCATCCCCATCGCGGCCCTGGCCTTTGTTTGTACGACGCATTTCAGCATCGCTCAGGACGTACCTGCGATTCAATGGTTTAGATCCGATGTTCAGGAAGGCACAGCCAGCGCATCGTATCGCTGGGCTGTGGATGGAGCCGTCGCAAATTCTGAATCTGCAAACCTTGTGATCATTACCGACGGCCACTGTTCACTTCACGTCAACGGCCAGCGGATTCTGAAGAATGTGTCCATGGAAAAATCCGACGGAAACGTCACGGCAATGGGCTTTGATGTGAAATCATTGCTTCGTCAAGGACGTAACACGGTTGCTGTCGAAGTGAATTCTGCGGACAAGACGACTATCTTCGGCATTGCGATTCAGACCGTTCAACGCGAAAAGCGATCAGCAATCGGTGGCGGATGGAAGATCGCTCCGATCATTCCACCTGTGGGTTGGCAGCAAACGGACTTCAATGACCGCGATTGGCCCGAAGCCAAACCTGCCAGTGATGAACCCGGAACTCGCTTCACTGTCATTGCGCCCGAACAATTTGCTGCTCCTGTCATTCCAGCGAAAGCTCGTACCGCGCCGTTTGAGTTTGAAGACGGCGATCACGTGGTGTTCGTTGGGGCCACATTCTTTGAACGTGCTCAGTTGTCCGAACATCTGGAAGCGACGCTCTCGGGCACACTTGGGGAAAAACACGTCACCTTCCGTAATCTCGGCTGGAGTGCCGATACTATTTACGCCGATTCACGTGGCATTTTCGACAAACCGGATGTCGGGTATCTTCGCATGGTGGAACACATCCGAGCCGAAGAACCAACGGTGGCTTTCATCTGCTACGGCCAGAATGAAGCACTCACCGCTGGCATGACGCCTGACCGGTATGCACAGCAGCTCGGCAAAATGCTCGACGAACTCGCGGCTTCCGGAATTGTCTGTGTGCTTGTGTCACCTCATGAACTGCTGCCGACCGCACCACCGATTCCATCACCATCAAGATTCAATCCGAAGATCAAAATCTACGCAGAAGCCACATCCAGCGTTGCACAATCGCGAGGATTACTCTTCGTTGACATGTTCACTGATTTTACAAAACGCATGCTGGAACTTGATACTGAAGTTACCAAAACGAACACTGCGAAGCCATCGGCCATTGATGCATCTTTATCTGAGAACGGCATGCATCTCACAGCACACGGTTACCAATGCGCCGCAAGAATATTTACGGAGCGGCTACTTGGAAGCTCAGACGATTCCAAATCCGAAGCGCCGTCCCATTATGAAGCCCGCCGCCAGTTGATTCTTAAAAAGAATGAACTCTATTTTCACCGTTGGCGACCTCAGAACATCACATATCTGTTCGGCTTTCGCAAACATGAACAAGGCAACAACGCCGCCGACATCGCTAAATTTGATCCGTTTATTCTGGATCTGGAAAAGCAGATCCACGAACTACAATAGAGAACAGTCCTGAAATGAAGTACGTCAGCCTTTCCAGGCTGACTCGTGGTTTTCAATGTCAGGCTAGAAAGCCTGACGTACGTTCCGGAATCTCAATTCGGGACTCATCCTTAGTAAGCATCTGCACGCCACGTTGGCGATCGCAGGAATTACTCCCACTGAAATCCGGGACGCACTGTTGCCCACTGAAGCTGTGATCCTGGAACCACCCGTATCATCCTGGCCTGACAGCCTTTTCCAGTTGTCAGATTCAACGCTGGCCGTACTGCGTCAGCAGGCAAGAAAACGGTTGGTGGATTCCGCTGAACAATTCGTGCTGCGACTATCCGACGTCGCGCGGCGCGCAGGGATGTTGCTGGAGAGCCGCCCACTGTTGACCGGTGATCCGCTCGAACGACCTATCATTATGACTGGCCATCAGCCGGTGATATTTCATTCCGGCCTGACTTTTAAATATCATGCAACGGAAGATTTTGCAGCACGACACAACATGATCGCCGTCGCTGTCGTGATTGACACTGACGAAGGCGACGCGGGATCATTTTCTATACCAGCCTGTGATGTGTCTCAGCAGATGCCAACGAATTCGGAAGCTTCGTCAATCCCTCGCCTGATTTCAAAGTCCGCGACGCTGGCTCAAACACCGGGATTGTATTCAGGCAGTCGATTGAAACCAGCCAACGCCCTGTCTGGAGAATTCGCCACCATAGAAAATCAGTTGCGAGGTTGTCGCCAGTACGCTGCTGCCGCTGCGTGTCGCATGGTTGCGGATGAGTACGTATCGCTCACAGAAAATTCACCGCTTGGCTGTTCCACGATGGAGGCCAATCTGATCACGCGTTGGAATGCAGGCATTGGCGGTCGGATGCTGGAACTACCACTGTCCGCCATCTGCAGCTTTCCGGAGTTCATTCGGTTCATCGCTCCGATTCTTGAACGCCCGTTCGAGTTCGCGGAATGTTACAACAAAAATCTGACATCATTCCGCGCCGAACACCGAATTCGCAACGAAGCCAATCCTTTTCCTAACCTCGCCGTTGAACATGATTGGTGTGAACTCCCGTTTTGGGTCATCAATCATTCAGCCGCAACGCGACACGTTCTTCAAGTACGCCGTGAATCAGACGGACTGGCTTTGGAGTGTAATCGTGAACGATTGCTGACGCTGCAGCGAGGCCATGTCGCCGAAGCCATCACAGCGTTGCTATTCGGCGGCCAGCAACTCGTCCCGCGCGGAGCGCTAATCACGGCGACGTTGCGATTGCTCTTCAGCGATCTCTTCATTCATGGAACGGGCGGCGGAAAATATGATCCCTGCACCGATGGTCTGATTCGCAGTTGGTGGTACGTCGATCCTTCCCCGTTCGCTGTCGCCAGCGCATCGCGATATCTGTTTGCCGACGAACGCACAAAATTGCTTTCACTGCAACAGATTGAATCACAACTTCGCGACATGCAGTACAATCCGCAACGTTTTCTGGGGACGAATGTTTTTTCCTTGACACTCGAAGAGAAACTAACGTCACTGTTGAACCAAAAAGATGCGGCCGTTAATCAGATGAAGTCCGCTCGAGAAACTGGCGCATCGGCCAAAGACATCGGTCGTGAGATCCAGCGACTCACGGATGATATTAAGTCATCGGTTTCCGACGAATTTGAACCACGTCTCGCAGCGCTGCGAGATTTGACGGAACAAAACATCTCCGCCATCACCAATCGCACATGGCCATGGTTTCTGTTTGATGAGCAGATTAATGATCTGCGCTGATCCGCTGTTTTTTAACGTTTCGCTGGCGAGGAGACTGGCTGAAAGCCCGTTTCTTAGAAATTGTGCCGGAAGAAAATGAAGGAAAAGCGTTATCACGTTGTAAGCATATTTGCGGTTCTGATCGCTGTCAGTGTTGAGGCTGATAAAACAAAGAAACCGCAAATTAAAATCTGACGACTTCTATGCAGAGCTCCACGAACAATTTCAAGAGAACGTGAATGACTGAAGCCGCAAATCCTTATCAAATTCCAAGCGTCGAAAGCAACACGCCGCGCCCAAACTCTTGGAAGTCGATCGTTATCGTTTTCTTCCTGACGTCCGCAATCATTCTTGTGGCCGCAGCGTTGTTTCTGCCGAGCATTCGTTTTGCAAGTGGGGCTTCCGAAACGTTGCAATGCAAGAACAACCTTAAGAATATCGTATTGGCGTTGCACAACTACGCCTCAAGAAACGGCGGCCAGTTTCCGCCCGCTTACACGGTGGATTCGAACGGCAAGCCTTTGCACAGTTGGAGAACTTTGATTCTGGCTCACGTTGATCGACGAGAGCTCTATGATCGTGTCGATTATTCCAAGCCCTGGAATGATCCTGTCAACGCAGACGTCTTCAAAACAGCACTCAGTGTGTATTCATGCCCTTCATTGGAGAATCCTGATAACTTGACGACGTATCAGGTCATCGTATCTCCCGGTAGCTGTTTTCCGCTCCCTAAATCACGAAACATGTCCGAGATGACCGATGGGGCTGGGCAGACGCTTCTGGTTGTCGAAATGTGTTCCGAGCATGCTGTTCCCTGGATGAGTCCACAGGATACAGACGAGCAAACTTTCCTGGATCAGTACCCTAAGGGATGCTCGCCGCACTCCGGTGGCTTCAATGTTGGCTATGCCGACGGCAGCGTGGGATTTATCAGTTCGACGTGTTCGAGAGAAGTACTCAAGGCGCTCATCACCGCCGACGGAAACGATGTGCTCGACGACAATGCATTCTAGCCCGCCTGGCACATCGCGCAGGGCGTCGAAGCATCCGTCGGGCCACGAATGCAGCTCCCTAGCCAGACGAACAAAGCAGAGCTTAAATTTGCTCAGGTCAACTCAAAACCTCATGCAAGACTTGCTCATGAACATCCGTCAGACGTCGCAAAATTGCTTTCACATGATTGAGGCAACGTTGAGTCTCCTGTTTATACGACGTGGCAAAACATCGGCAATCTATGTGTTCGAGTTCTGAACCACGAATTGCACGAATCACACAAATTCTTGTGCGTATTCATTCGTGAAATTCGTGTCATTCGTGGTTGCAAACCCTTCAGATTGCGTGTTTTCACTGACGCCATAGAAAATGGTCGAGTCAGCCCCCTCATCCGGCCTGTCGGCCACATTCTGCCCCCGATCTCGAGGGGAGAAGGGACAATCGACGTTCCACGCCGGGAACCCCTCAAAATGATAACAGACCACTTGAAGCCGAATGATTGACTTCATGAATTGCACGTCTACCATGTCCATTATGAAAACACGCATCCTTACGGCATTGCCGGTCTATAATGAAGTTTCACACGTCACGGACGTCCTGAACGAACTGAAACAGCACGTTGACGATATTCTGGTTGTCGATGATGGGTCAACCGACGGTACCGGCGATTTGCTGAAACAGATATCGAATATCTGTGTCGAACATCATTCTCGAAATCTCGGCTACGGGGCCGCGCTGAATACGGCATTTCAGTATGCTCTGGAACATGGTTTTGATGTACTGGTGACGATGGACTGCGACGGACAGCATCAACCAAAATTTGTTCGCGAAATTGCCAGCATGATTGATGAATCCAGTGACGCTCCGATCGACATGATTTCGGGTTCAAGGTATCTGAAACATTTCGAAGGCGACAATGCGGCCCCGGCCGACCGACGCGCGATCAATAAACGCATCACCGATTGCCTGAATGAGCAGCTTGGTCTTTCAATTACGGACGCTTTCTGCGGCTTTAAGGCGTATCGCGTTTCGTCACTCGCGAAGCTCGATATCACCGACAATGGATACGCGATGCCGCTGCAACTGTGGATTCAGGCGGCTGATCTGGGCTGGAATATCCGCGAATTTGCCGTACCACGCGTTTATCTCGAAGAACCGAGGTCATTTGGTGGTTCTCTGGACGATGCCAACGTGCGTCTGGCACTCTACCGTTCCGTTCTGAATGCAGAACTTGAACGCCGAGGCATGGATCAGCGATTCACATCCGACTGCGGTGCGACATCAGCTCGGTAAACACGATGACCGCAACATCCGATCAAGTCACGCTGATGCAACTCGCCCTGCAGCATGCTCGTAAAGGCGAAGGATTCGTCGAACCGAATCCAATGGTCGGTGCTGTTGTGGCAACAGCAGACGGCCATGTAATTTCTGCTGGATATCACCGGCAATTCGGTGAAGCTCATGCCGAAATTCATGCGATCGCAGAAGC